>Ga0308167_1002268_pt1 | contig 18375 bp, 16 predicted proteins | sample PhyCR1_2_FD_202138 | JGI IMG/M metagenome (GOLD analysis project Ga0308167, IMG submission 202138) | Phyllosphere microbial communities from UC Gill Tract Community Farm, Albany, California, United States - DLSLRC.R1 | ecosystem: Host-associated > Plants > Phyllosphere > Unclassified | place... | reverse complement strand
TCATCGCCGTCATAAAGTCGGCGTAGGCAATCTTCCACGATCCGTGGCTGCCTTCATGGCCTTTATGTTTGCGCTTTTTGATCAGCACAATTGGGCGATTGCCGTGTTTCATGAAGCCTCGTCTGACGTCTGTTTAGCCGGGTTCTTGGCGTTACGCACGTGCTCTTCCAGTTCGCTGAACGATGGGCGCTCGGCGGAATAAAGCGTCTTGCGACCAAACTCCACCGCGATTTGCGGCGCGTAACCATTCAGGCTCGACAGCAATGTCACCTTGATGCACTGCATCATCTTGGTGGTTTCCGCACACTTCTGACGCAATACTGACGACAGCGGGGAGACAAACCCGTACGCCAGCAAAATGCCCAGGAACGTCCCCACCATCGCATGCGCGACCAGCGCACCCAGCTCAGCGGCCGGACGGTCAGCAGAAGCCAGTGCGTGAACCACGCCCATTACTGCTGCGACGATACCGAATGCAGGAAGACCATCACCGACTGCAGCAATACTTTGCGCTGGTACGTCACACTCATGTTCGTAGGTCTCTATCTCTTCATCCATCAACGCTTCGATTTCAAAGGCGTTCATGTTGCCGCTCACCATCAGACGTAAATAGTCAGTGATAAAATCGACTAACTGTTTATCGGCAAGAATACGGGGATAATTAGCAAAAATTTCACTCTGGCTCGGATCTTCAATATCCCGTTCCAGCGACAACATCCCCTGCTGGCGCGACTTCGCCATCAGGCGATAAAGCAGCGCCATTAAATCCATGTAAACGGCTTTATTGTATTTGGAGCCGCGAAATAATTTAGGCAGCGCTTTCAGCGTTTTTTTAATCGACTTGCCATTGTTGCCGACTAAAAAAGCACCCGCACCGGCACCGCCGATCATTAATAATTCAGCAGGCTGATAAAGCGCGCCAAGATGGCCACCTACCAGCGCATATCCGCCCAACACGGAGCCTAAAACAATCAGGTAACCTATAATTATCAGCACAAAAAATCCTTACGTCCGTAACGTGTTGGTGGAAGTTAAGCCAGAGAGCTGCAGGTGCTATTCCTGAACCGCAAGCAAAAAAAAAGCAGCGGTATTAACCGCTGCTGGATGGCTTCCACAATGCGAACAAATTTAAACGGCGTGTTTAACCTGTTCATCCAGCAGTTGTGGAAATATATCGGCAGGTTCTGCAGAAAGTTTACGTCTTTTTACGGCACGTGATGGCGGCTGGCACAGGCTGCAGGTAAAGCTGCCAACCGGCTGATGCGCATGGTTAATAAAGCTGCCGCTGCAGCTCTTACAATCCGCCAGTTCCAGCATACCGCTATCAACAAATCGGACCAGGGTCCAGGCTCGAGTCAGCGCCAACAGTGGGCCCTCGTCCGATTGAGGACACTGTTCAAGATACAGGCGGTAAGCTTTAATCACGGCATCTACGCCGCTGCACAGGCCAGTTTTCAGTAAAAACTTCCAGGCGTTACAGAACATCGAAGCATGGATGTTCTGCTCCCACGTCATAAACCAGTCCGTGGAGAACGGCAGCATGCCTTTCGGTGGCGGACTGCCACGTAATTCTTTATAGAGCTTGATCAGACGACCACGACTGAGCTGGGTTTCACTCTCTAACATCTGTAAGCGTGCACCCAGTGTGATCAACTCCATTGCGAGCTGAATATCACGTGCTTCCTGAACAATACTTTTCTCACTCATGACATTGCTCTCTTTTTAGCAGGCGCATCATCTTTAGACGCATTACGCAGTAAACGGCTGGATAATAAAATTCCGGTATGGATTTGCTGTAAATCATCCACGCGAGATTCCTGCGTCAGCCGACTAATGCTGCTGCTGTCGGTAAAACGAAACTGACAAACCAGTTGATTGGTTTCTGCCATTTTTACCATTTCAGGCAATGTTAATTCAGATAATGCGTTCGCCATTTTCTCGTCAATGCCGAGGCGAAACATCGCTGAGGCTTTATCCTGGTTAATTAAGCGCTGTGCCAGCAGTAAATAAGACAAGTTGAGATCGTAAATATGTTTCAGTACTTCAGAGGTGCCCATTATTTTTCCATCCTGAGAGATGCGACGTAACTGTATCGCAGAGAAAACTCTGCGGTTCGAGCTGCTGTTTGTTAAATCAAAAGATGGCAAAAAAAACTTCACATATAATTAATGTCACCGTTTTCGCCTTCTGTTTTTTGTGGGTTTCAGACCCACCGAAGGTCGAAAATCCATGCCATTCTATTTTCGAGTTCTGGACATCTTCCGTGACATCTTCTTACGTTTTTTAGGACTAATCCGAAAACAAGGCAAATCTATATCGTCTGATTTCGACATACAACGACAGTGACGCGTAATTTTAGATAAAGTGTGACGTAGATCACACTTTTAAGGCAAATTTCTTCAGCAACCCTTTACGATTTCTTACCGACCGGTCATTTTTTGCTCAAAAAAGAGCAATTTTAAGTCCAATTGGTCCTGAGAAAGGTTTAATAGGGGGTAAAATCATCGCTATTCGACGCTTTGAGCAGTCCGGAATGAATATTGGGTGTTAATCGTTTTAACACCCTATTTAGAACCAGCCAAACACGCGTTATCAGAAGATTGTGCTGGCAGGCGGTGCGCGTAATTGCTGTTAAATTAGTTACTTAACGGGAGTATCGCAGAAGGTAAGTAATGAAACCGTTAAGGTTTATACGGCAGTACGCGAATTTTCTGACAACGGGTGTTAACAGTTGCAGGGATGTGTCCGGGCTGAGATATCCGATGTAACAAGGGGTTACATAAGAATGTCGAATGAATTAACGAGGAGTTATAGGTTGGCACTAACACTATCGGCAGCCTGTCGGAAAACTTGAGTAAAGAAGGTAAATAAAGCGGCAGGGGCCGTGCTGACGGGGTTTGGGGCATTGTGGGCGTTGCAGGGATCGCGGAGATTGCAGGAATCGAGCCACTCTGCGCACTCACGCGTGCTTACCAAATTCGGTCCTTAACAGATGCGGAGCGGCTTTTCTGTGAGCGGTACCAAAAAAAGCAGCGAAACCCTGACTCGGGTATCGCTGCTTTTATCATCTTAACCTGGACTCAGATCAAGCCAGTTTTGGGAAGGTTGCAACCTTGTTGGCCGTGTTGTGGTCAACGCTACGTGGGTCGATGCGTTCCAGGTCTTTCAGGAAGCTTTCACGCCATGCGGTAATATCATTCTTACGCAATACCGCCATCATGTCGTTGTAGCGTGAAATCCTTTCGGTACGCGGCATGGTAATCGCCTTGTCCAGTGCAGCGGCCACTTCATCACGGTCATAAGGATTGACTATCAGCGCTGAGGTCAGCTCATTTGCTGCCCCGGCAAAGCGCGACAGCACCAGTACGCCTGGATCGTCCGGGTCCTGCGCAGCAACATACTCTTTGGCCACCAGGTTCATCCCATCACGCAGCGGCGTCACCAGACCGACATCGGTGAGGCGGAAGATCTTCATCAGCAGGCGACGGTCGAAATGCTGGTTAAGATAGTAGAGCGGGGTCCAGCCCAGCGTTCCGTACTTACCGTTGATGCGCCCTGCTTCGGTCTCCAGCTGATGACGGATATCCTGGTACGCCTGCACATCGCCACGCGAAGTTGGGGCGATCTGCGAATAGCGGATCTTGCCGCGATGCTCCGGGAAGTTTTCCAGCAGCGCTTCATAAGCCAGGAAACGCTCCGGAAGACCTTTGGAATAGTCGAGACGTTCGCAGGCAATGATGTTGCGCGCATCGCCAAGCTCTTTCTTCATGGCAGCCATTTTCGGCGGCAGCGGTCCTTCGGCCATCTCTTTAATGCTGTCTGGCTCAATCCCGATCGGATACACCTCCGTCATAAAGGTGTTGCCAAAGGCACGATGCTTTTTGTCGCCCTTATTCTGTAACTGCGTGAGCTGGCTGACGCTGTCAAGGAATGCCACCCGATCGGATTCGGTCTGGAAGCCCAGCAGATCATACTCACACAGCATTTCCAGCAGCTCTTTGTGTGGTGGCAGCGCGTTAAAGATTTCAGGCGTCGGGAACGGAATATGCAGGAAGAAACCGATGCGGTTATTGATGCCTGCGCGACGCAGTGCGGCGGCAAACGGTAAAAAGTGATAATCGTGGATCCAGACAATATCATCAGGCTTGATCAGCGGTTTTAAACGCTGCGCCACCGAATCATTGACGTCGCAATACCCTTCCCACGCTTCACGCTGGAACTGCACCAGGTCGAGGCGATAATGGAAGGCAGGCCAGATCACTGTATTGGAGAACTGACAATAATAGAGATCGTAATCGTTTTGGCTCAGCGGGAACGAGGCATATTCGATACCTTCATGTTCCTGAACCTTGACGTCCTCTACCTCCTCGCCAGTGAACTCGCTGATTTCACCGTTCCAGCCAAACCACATTCCACCGGTGCTTTTCAGAGCATCGAGAATGCCTACGGCCAGGCCGCCAGCACTGGTTTTAGACCCATCTGGCATGGCGACACGGTTAGAAACAACCACTAAACGACTCATAACCTAAACTCCTTACCGACGTTGTCTTGCTCTAATAGTAATAATGTTTTTTCCAGCCAGCCGTAAACCGCATCGACATCACTAAGCCGATAATCGGCCTGGCTGAACCCTTCGCCGACTTTGACAGAAACGCCCTGTCGTTCGTTGACGGCCAGAAAGCCCTTCTCATCAGTGAGATCGTCGCCAATAAAGACCGGCGTACGTCCGGCAAAAGGGGACTGCTGCATAAAGTCGCCTATTGCGGCGCCTTTATCGATACCTGCTGGTTTGATTTCTACCACACATTTTCCCGGCTGAAGCGCCAGTCCCGGGAAACGCTTTACTGACTGTTCGGCCAGTCGCATGACATCCTGCTCATGCTGCATCGCCTGACGATAATGAAGCGCAAAGGCCATGCCTTTGATCTCCAGTTGAGTGCCTGGCCACGCGGCCATGGCCGCCTGCAGTTCGGTTCTGAGCGGTTGCTCAACCTCAGCCGGCAGGCTGATGCGATGCAGATTACCCTCGGCATCACGGCGTTCAGCACCATGCACACCCGCGGCCGGGCCGTGCAGAGGCGCGGCCAGCGCATCAAGTTGTTCTATGGGTCTGCCAGAAACCAGCGCAAGTGCACCCTGTGAGAGTGCAGACAGTCGCTGCAGTTGCGCAATGACCTGCTCAGGAATAAATACCGCTTCGGGACGGGACTGTATCGCTGCCAGCGTGCCGTCGACATCAAAAAAGAAGGCGTATTGCCCGCTGCTTAATGTCGGGTACCTGGCATGGGTATCTGCCGCTTGAGTCACGTTACTTCTCCTGAAAATCGAATTTTAATAAAACATTGAGTTAAAACAAGAATGTCCTGACGCAGTCAGGTCAGCAAGCGGGAAATTCTGATAAAACGGTGATTGAGGGATAAAACGCGGTGATTGAATAGGTCACACTCCTCAAACTTGCAAGCGCATTGCTGACAATACTGGCTAACTGAGAACATCTTCACATTAAGTGTAGTCATTAACAGGGGTTATGCCAGAAATATGCAGTTTTCATGCCAGCCGCTGCGGTTAAGACAGCATAACAGCGCACTGCACATCTGTTTTTTTTAGCTTTACGGGCCTTCGCCGATCCACTGTTCGCTGCGGCCGTTGTTGTATCGCTGCCTCACCAGCCAGATTCAAACCTTAAGTTTCTTAAGGTATTCCTAATATTGAAAGTGCATTCTCGTGACACTTTTATTACTTTGGTTCCTGCTCACATGGCGTTAACCCTTAAAAGGCCGCTAATCAGCCGCCTTACGTTGTTGATTCTGGCTGCGGTTTACATCGCAATTTTCCTTAATATTGCCTATTACCGTCAGGTTCTGACGATAATGCCGCTGAACGACCTGCATACCACGCTGGTGTTTTTATCGATGCCGCTGGTCGCCTTTAGCGTCATTAATATCGTGATTACACTGGCCTCGTTTATCTGGCTGGATCGCCTGCTGGCCGTGCTGTTTATTCTGCTCTCCGCGTCGGCACAATATTTTATTCAGACCTATAACATCGTGGTCGATCGCTCGATGATCACCAACATGATGGACACCACGGCTTCGGAATCTTTTGCGCTGATCACGCCAAAGCTGCTCGTGACCCTGCTTAGCTCAGGGGTGCTGATGGCGTTGCTGGTGTTCTGGCCGCGAATCAAAAAGCAGCGGTGGCGCGGCGTGCTGGCGCGACTGCTCAGCGTGCTGCTCTCAGCCGCACTGATCGTGCTGGTCGCCCTGCTCTTCTATAAAGATTACGCCTCGCTATTTCGCAACAACCGCGAGCTGGTTAAAGCGCTTAGTCCTTCTAACAGCATTGCGGCGACGCTCTCCTGGTATAAACACGAGCAGCTGCAGAACGCGCCGCTGATTCGTATCGGTGAAGATGCCCACCTGCAACCCAGCCGCAGCAGCGGCAAGCCGAATCTGACGATTCTGGTGCTGGGTGAAACCTCACGCGCGCAAAACTTCTCGCTGGGCGGTTATGGCCGTCTTACCAATCCCTTACTGGCGAAAGATGATGTGATCTATTTCCCGCACACCACCTCGTGCGGCACCGCTACGGCGGTTTCTGTGCCGTGCATGTTCTCTAATATGCCGCGCGCACATTATGATGATGTGCTGGCCGCGCACCAGGAAGGATTGCTCGATGTCATTCAGCGTGCCGGGATCAGCGTGTTGTGGAATGAGAACGATGGCGGCTGTAAAGGTGCCTGCGATCGTGTTCCACATCAGGATATGACCAGCCTGAACCTGCCTGGTATGTGCATTGAGGGTGAGTGTTATGACGACGTGCTGTTCCACGGTCTGGATGAATACATCAGTCAGTTAAAAGGCAATGCGGTGATCGTGCTGCACACCATTGGCAGTCATGGTCCGACTTACAGCCATCGCTATCCGCCGCAGTTCCGTCAGTTTGAACCGACCTGTGATACCAATCAGATACAGGACTGTTCGCAGCAACAGCTGATCAATACTTATGACAATACGCTGGTCAATGTGGATCATATTGTCGATAAAGCCATTAACGTACTGCGTGCGCATCAGGATCGCTTCACCACCAGCCTGGTCTATCTGTCAGACCATGGCGAATCGCTGGGTGAAAACGGGGCTTACCTGCATGGCCTGCCCTATGCTATTGCACCGGATACCCAGAAACATGTGCCGCTTCTGATCTGGCTTTCCGATGATTATCAGAAACGCTATGCCGTTAATCGCAGTTGCCTGAATAAACTGGCGGCGACAGACGAATTTTCACAGGATAATCTGTTTTCAACCATGCTGGGATTAACCGGCACCGCGACTCACGAATATGTGCCTGCGGATGATATTTTGACGTCGTGTCGGAGCCAACCTTAATGAAGATACTGATTGTTGAAGATGATGCTCTGCTGTTGCAGGGTCTGATACTGGCGCTGGAAGGTGAAGGCTATGTCTGTGATGGCGTGACGCGCGTGCGGGACGCTGAAGCGCACTTCGCCAGCGGCCTCTATAGTCTGGTGGTGCTGGACCTTGGCCTGCCGGACGAAGATGGCCTGCATTTTCTGATACGACTGCGTCGCCAGAAGCAGATGACACCCGTGCTGATTCTGACCGCGCGCGACACCATCAACGAGCGGATTGCCGGACTCGACGCGGGTGCTGACGACTATCTGATTAAACCGTTTTCGCTGGATGAGCTGCTGGCGCGTATCCGCGCATTGATCCGCCGCCATGTTAATCAGGGCGACAGTCATGTCAGAGTGGGTGCGCTGGCACTGGATATGACCCATCGCCAGATTATGCTTAATGACGCGCTGCTGGATCTGACGCCTAAAGAGTTTGCGATTCTTTCACGGCTGATGCTCAAGGCTGGAAATCCGGTGCACCGTGAAATTCTCTACCAGGATATTTACAACTGGGAGACCGAGCCTTCTACTAATACGCTGGAAGTACATATCCATAATCTGCGTGACAAAATTGGTAAAAGCGCGATTCGCACCGTGCGTGGCTTCGGTTATGCGCTGGTAACGCAGGATGGCGTTCGTGAGGCAACATGATAAGAGGTTTCGATCACCGTAGTATGCGCTTTCGCCTCATTCTGGCTATCGGCCTGATTCTGCTGGTCTTTCAGATCATCAGCGTGATCTGGTTATGGCATGAGAGTAAAGAGCAGATTCAGTTTCTGGTGGAAGCGCAGTTGCAGAAACGTAACATGGACAGTCACGTTAAACGTGAAATTCATGAAGCGGTAGCCAGCCTGGCGGTGCCTAGTCTGGTCATGATTACTCTGACGCTGTTGCTTTGCTATCAGGCGGTAAAATGGATTACCCGGCCGCTTTATCAGTTACAGCGTGAACTGGAGAGTCGCAGCGAAGAAAATCTCGAGCCTGTCGCCTGTTACAGTCAGGTCCATGAGATCGATGCCGTGACCCAGGCGATCAATCAGCTGGTCGCGCGTCTGAACAGCAGCCTCGAGCGCGAGCGGCTGTTCACTGCTGATGTGGCGCATGAGTTGCGTACGCCGCTGGCGGGATTACGTCTGCATCTGGAATTAATTGAGCGTAATAGCGATGTCAAAGTTCAGCCGCTGGTGCAGCGCCTGGATCAAATGACACACAGCGTGTCGCAGTTGCTGAATCTGGCGCGTGCCGGGCAGTCGTTTACCTCTGGTACCTATCAGAACGTCGGGCTGATCGAAGATGTGATCCTGCCGATGGAGGCGGAGCTGAGTATCATGCTGGAGGCGCATCAGCAGACGCTGTTGCTTGATTTGCCGCAGGAGCAGTTTGTGCGCGGTGATGCCACGCTGCTGAAGATGTTGTTGCGTAATCTGGTAGAGAATGCTCATCGCTACAGCCCGGATAACAGCACGATCAGTGTGCAGCTGCTCTCTGCTCCCGACCTGATGTTGGTGGTGGAAGATGAGGGACCCGGTATCGATGAGAGTAAAAGTGGCGAGCTGAGTAAGGCATTTATCCGCATGGACAGTCGTTACGGCGGTATCGGACTTGGGCTGAGCATTGTCAGCCGTATCGTCCAGCTACACCGGTTTCAGTTTTTCCTGGGGAATCGTCGCGACCGAAGCGGGTGTCGGGCCGTCGTTAAATTTTAAGCAGTAAACCAGGCTGACAGGAAAAGAACAACGGTGGCTGCGGCAATCAGCAATGCAGCATATTCACTCATCGGATGTGAAGCAGTAACAGGAAGAGAGACAGGTACAGTTTTCATAATATTATCCTCACTTAGAGCGGGCAGTATCGCGACTGCATATTAAGGAAACCTTAAGGTCGCGATACTGCAGTAAAATGTCACCGCTCTTCCCTCCGCTATCAACCTCGCATTTCTGACCATTGAGGCTCCTGCTCTCCGCGCCGGGTGCTCTACACTTAATGGCACCCTTACGCTAAAGGAGTTATGTCATGAGCCAACGCATGCACAAATATGCTTTCCCGGTCAGTAAAGCCCGTAAATATCTTGAACCCGGGCCGGTGCTGCTGCTCAGTTCACAGTACAAAGATCACCATGACATCATGACGCTCGGCTGGCACACGGTGATGGAGTTCTCGCCCTCCCTGGTCGGTTGCGTGATTGCTGGCATGAATCACAGCCATGAGCTGATTCGGAATAGCGGTCAATGCGTGCTGAATATCCCTTCGGCCTCACTGATTGATGAAGTTGTAGGGATTGGCAACAGTCACGGCGACCAGCTGGATAAGTTCGAGGCTTTTGGCCTCACGCCTGAACCGGCTCAGGTCGTGGGCGCGCCGATGATTGCCGAATGCTTTGCCAGCTTTGAGTGTCAGCTCTATGACGATTCAATGGTCGCTAACTACAACCTGTTTATTTTTGAGATTGTGAAAGCCCATGTCGCTGAGCAGCCGGAATATCCCACGACTCTGCACTATACCGGCGAGGGCCGGTTCAGCGTGATGAGCGAGAAAATAGTGGACAGGAGCAGAGATTTTAAACCGGAGATGCTGATCTAGTTGAAAGCGGTCTGTCGCGCCCCCATTCACCTCTTTCGACCTGACAGGAGTAAATTATTATGGCTATCGAATATGCAGTTATCGCCGGCGGCTGTTTCTGGTGTACCGAAGCGGTGTTTAAAGATGTGATCGGCGTAGAGTCGGTTGAAAGTGGCTATACCGGTGGTGCCCGTCCTAATCCGACTTATGAGCAGGTCTGCAGTGGTGCAACCGGTCATGCAGAAGCCATCCGCATTGGCTTTGACCCGGAGAAAGTGACCTACGGCGATCTTCTGGATATCAGCTTTGTGACGCATGATCCGACCCAGCTTAACCGTCAGGGCAATGATATCGGCACCCAGTATCGCTCGGCGATCTTCCCGGCCAACGCAGAACAGGAAGCAGAAGCGCGCGCCGCCATTGCCCGTGCTCAGGCTGACCATGATGTGCCGGTGGTAACCACCATTGAGCCGCTGAAAGAGTGGTACCCTGCCGAGGCCTATCATCAGGATTACTGGGAAGGCGCGGGCCAGCGCAACGGCTACTGCATGGCGGTAATCCCACCGAAGCTGCAGAAACTGCGCAAAAGTTTCACGAATCGGGTGAAGAGCTGATTTAGCCTTTAACGAAGCAAAATATGCGACATAAATCCCCGGTTTTATGTCGCAGTAAATCGATTCGTTCAGAGCTTAAGCGAATAGATCAAAAGAGAAAAATAGTGCTTGACCCTTTTCAGCCGACTCCCTATAGTACCGCCCCGTTGACCCAGCGCGGTCGGCGAAGTAAATGTGGTGAGGTGTCCGAGTGGCTGAAGGAGCACGCCTGGAAAGTGTGTATACGGCAACGTATCGGGGGTTCGAATCCCCCTCTCACCGCCACATTCTGAAGAAGAGCCTGAACGTTTGTTCAGGCTTTTTTTTTGCATATTGCACTGAGAGAGGGGTATGAGAACCCCAGCCGGGGTTCGACAACGGGCCATGCCCGCTGGACAGCGGAGCCTGCGACGCTGCCCGAAGTGTGAGCGCAGCGAATCAATCCCCCTCTCACCGCCACATTCTGAAGAAGAGCCTGAACGTTTGTTCAGGCTTTTTTTTTGCATATTGCACTGAGAGAGGGGTATGAGAACCCCCAACGGGGTTCGACAACGGGCCATGCCCGCTGGACAGCGGAGCCTGCGACGCTGCCCGAAGGGTGAGCGCAGCGAATCAATCCCCCTCTCACCGCCACATAATGTTGGGCGTTGCAGGGACAAAGCCCTATGTAGACTGAATCAACAACTACATTGAGACAATGGAACTACGAAAGCAGCAAAAAAAAGCATGCGAATTATACACACAAACAGAAAAACCTTTGGCGTTAACCAAAGAGATTTTCTGTTTGTGTCTAATTAAAAAAGTTAAAATTCTTCCCCAGATTAGTGCTTTTTCAGTTCTGCCGCAGCACGGACAGCGCGATGTGATCCGCCAGAATCGGTTGCATTTTTGACAGCCTTGGAATCATTCTGGAAATGTTCCCCTGTGTTATCGTTTCACCGCTGGCCAACAACTGCCAGTCAGTCTGACTCATTACCACGCAAGCCGCTTCCTAAGACTGTCCCTCAAATCCTTTTTTCATAGTGTCTCCTAATGTGATATTGAGGCTATGGTAGGCTAAATTTTCAGTTAACAAAGAGGATGATGTAATACTGTAAGACGCGTTCCAGAACTCTGCCGCTTTTGCCTCTAGCTACGTCATTGCCCAGTCGCCAAGTTTTTTTATGTGCTCGACATTAAAAGATCGATTCCTTGATCATCGCCTGGCACGATGACAAAATCCGGTATCTTTTTTTCAGGTGTTCCCATGGCTAAATTATTTGCCCGATACGTGACGATTGGAGTTCTTAACACGCTTATCCACTGGGTTGTGTTTGCCATTTGCATAAAGAACGGCCAAAGCCAGTCTGTCTCCAACTTCATTGCCTTCTGTACTGCGGTAACTTTTTCCTTCTTCGCCAATGCCAGGTGGACCTTTAACGCCGAAGCGACCACGTTCAGATACATGATGTATGTGTTCTTCATGGGGGCTGTGGCAACTCTCATTGGAGCATCTGCAGACCGGCTGCATGTCAACCCTGTAGCAACCCTTGTCGTATTCTCTGCAGTGAGCCTTGTATGCGGATTCCTCTATTCTAAATATTTTATTTTTAAAGAGAAAAAATGAAGATATCGCTAGTCGTTCCCGTCTTCAATGAAGAAGATGCAATAAAGTTTTTTTACAGTGCGGTAAGAAGCAAAGACTTTTTGAAGCCATATGAAATTGAGATTGTCTTCATAGATGACGGAAGCTCAGATTTCACGGCACAACTGATGAAAGATATGCAGGAAGGCGATCCCTTAGTGCGGAATGTATTCTTTACGCGAAATTTTGGTAAAGAAGCCGCACTTTTCGCGGGGATCGAATGTGCCACTGGTGATGCGATTATCCCTATTGATGTCGATTTGCAGGACCCGCTTGAAATTATTCCACTACTGATTGAGCGATGGCAGTCAGGTGCGGATATGGTACTGGCTAAACGTACTGACAGAAGTACTGACGGCCACATGAAGCGTAAGACTGCAGAGTGGTTTTACCAACTACATAACAAAATCAGTTCGCCAAAGATTGAGGAAAACGTAGGCGACTTCAGGCTGATGTCCCGTGGCGTGGTTGAGAGCATCAAACTTCTGCCTGAGCGTAATCTGTTTATGAAAGGAATTCTGTCATGGGTTGGTGGCAAAACGGAAATCGTTGAATATGCCCGTGCGGAACGCGTTGCCGGGACCACGAAGTTTAACGGATGGAAGTTATGGAATCTTGCGCTGGAAGGACTGACCTCATTCTCTACCTTTCCGCTACGCATTTGGTCATATCTGGGTTTTCTGGTGGCCTCGTTGGCCTTTCTGTATGGACTATGGATGATCGTGGACAAATTGCTGTTCGGTAATCCGGTGCCTGGCTACCCCTCTATTCTGGTTTCCGTACTGTTTCTTGGTGGCGTTCAGCTTATTGGCATTGGAGTGCTGGGTGAGTATATCGGCAGGATTTACACTGAGACCAAAAAAAGACCACGCTATATAGTAAAAAGGGACAATAATGTTTAAGATAAACTTTAAAAAAAATTCAATTTACCTCTCGCTAATTATATTTTCATTATTAATTTCATACATTCTGACGTCGCGATATTTCCCCATAGAACCTGACGCGGCTAATAGCTCACTTGTTTGGAGAGCTTTTGTTACTGAAGGGTTTTCAGCCTTTAAAAACTGGCAGCCAACCCCGGATAACTGGTATTTCACAACTTATCCGTTTAATTTTTTATTTTTCTTTTTATTGAATCATGATGGAAAACTCCCACTTATTCTTTCAACATCATCATTTATTGGCCTGACAGCAATATATCTGACTTATATAGCCTACGCAATCAGCAAGAGTAGATCATCACTCTTGACATTGCTTAGCTTGGTACTATTGCCTTCCTACGTTTACACTTTTGGTTTTGCAGCTCATCCTTTTTCTCATTACTCAACAAACTTCTTTGGGGTAGTTGCTTTTTCCCTCGCCTTTATTAACCTGAAGCGAAAATCGCTAATTTTAACGTTAACCTACAGTGTTATTTCGATTTTCTCTTCCGTTTCTGATCCTTGGTTTTTAGCTACATATTTCTTACCATTGTTGCTGACCCATGCTTATTTTAGCTTTAAAAAAGAAATCTCATTCAAAATCACCTTAATTTTAGCCATTGGTTTTTATATAAGCATGTCCCATATGGTTCAACGCTTATTTAAGTTGCCGATTCAAAGATTCAAAATTGTTCACTTTGATCAATGGAGGGATAACGCTGGGTGGGCTATTGAGGTACTTGGTAAAAGTTTGAATCTGTTTTTCGTGAACAACACATTCACTATTTTAGCTTCAGTTATTATCTGGCTGCTGGTTTGGCTGTACTCTCTACGTATATGCATCTCAAAGAGCAGTCCCGCTACTTTCGTTTCTATATTCAGCTTCCTGAGCGTAGCCGGAATAATCTCATCCTTCATCATCAGCTATGACCTACCAGCAGACATTAGCGCAAGGTTCTTTGTCAATGTCATATGCTTCGTAGTAGTCCCGGTAACATTGGGGTATTCATTCTCACGAAACCCACTAGTTTTATTGATTTTCATTATATATATAGCTTCTTCAACCTACTCATACAGTGTAAATAAGACGCCACTATATGACCAAGAGGGAAACACTAAAAGTTTTATTGCCTTCCTGAATAAAAACAACCTCTATTTCGGATATGGCGACTATTGGAAATACTCAAATAGCGTTAATTGGTTATCGTCAGGTTCTCTTCACATCTCCCCCGTGATTTTTGACGAGACTGACTATCATATTAAATTTGACAGCATTCGTGTTCAGACAATGAAGTCATGGCTGACAGAAAAATATATAAAAGCATCACCCAATCGACAATTTGTCGCTATACCAGGCTTAGAATCAGACGACTCTGGGAAAATTCGCTTAGAAGCAATCAAAAAGCAACTAGGAGAACCTGATGAAAAACTCACTTTTCAGGATATGACGATCTTTGTGTATAACCATAAGATACCGCTAAAATAAATTCTCCGAAGCGGCTACATAAACACTTCGCATGTAAAAAAGAAACATGTAGCCGCATTTAATTACAGATTTGGGATATCAGACCATGCAATGTTCGGCGCTTTTGTCACAGCAGTTTGGTTAAGTAATAGTCGATATTTCTCGGGCAAAAAGTTGTTTTTCCAGAATCCGTTGCATCATCAAGTGGAAAATGAGGGCGTAAAAATTACTAGTTATTACAATTTTTTGAAGCTGTCTGTTCATGGGTTCGAATCCCCCTCTCACCGCCACATTCTGAAGAAGAGCCTGAATGACGGTTATTGTGAGAGCCGCACACCTTTAAATGCAAAGTCACAGCCTTAAATTAACGCATGGCAGACACAAGTCCTGGCGCCTGCCACCAGCATCACACCGCCACAGCCTGCGGCGTCACTGAATCCCGGCTTACCAGCGTTCCCTGATGAGAAGACGGGACGCTCTCATCGGGATGCAATAAAATCTTAATCGCATCCTGTATCATTTCATCAATAGGCACACGAACAGTCGTTAGAGAGGGTGTGTAATACTTTCCAATCACTGAGTCATCAAACCCGGCAAGTGAAATATCGCCAGGTATAGTTTTGCCCGCGTCCTGAAACGCTTTTGCCACACCAATGGCCATGTCGTCATTGGCCGCCAGCACGCAGGTGAACGGAATATTGCGCGCTAATAGCTGGAGTCCGGCGTCGTATCCACTCTCTGTGCTCCAGCTACCCTGCACCACTAATTGCGGATCCGGGTCGATCCCCGCGTTCAGTAGTGCATTACGATAGCCCTGTAAACGACGCTCACCTGTCGGTGAATCATTGCATCCCGATATAAACGCAATCCGGGTATGCCCATGCGCCAACAGATGCGCCATCATCTCTTCACTACTGCGCTGATGGTCGGTGAACACACAGTGGCGTCGATTTCTGATGAGTTCACGATTAATGACCACTATCGGCGTCTGAATTTTATCGACAATATCATCCATCTCACTGACTGAAAGATACTTGGGGTAGAGCATAATCGCTTCGCAACGGAGCTCAATAAGTAAGTCAATCGCATTGCGCTCGTCCTGAGCACTGTGTTTACCGTCCGCGAGCACCAGCTGACGGTTTTGTTTCTCGCTGAGCGTTGCCGCCTGATAAACCAGGCTTGAAAAAAACGGCCCGTTGTACAATCCGTTAGTGATAACCAGCCCAATCGAATGCGTTTTGTTAGTAGAAAGATTTCGTGCCAGCAGATTGGGTCGATATCCCGTATCAGCTACAGCCTGCATAATTCTGGCTTTCACCTCTTCCCGCACAAAAACCTTGCCACTTAACGCACGCGATACGGTGGCTTTTGATACACCAGCCACCCTGGCGATGTCCTGTATTGTGACCATTAAGGAACCTCAATCATTGGATGGCTTAAACCACCCAGGCTGAACCAGGCTGTAAAGTGAGATACACATTAATCGTATCGACTAAAACCGGGGTCATTTAACCTGTGCGCGCCCAGCCCCCTCTCTTTGTGTCATAGACATCAGCGGCATCCCTGGCCCGATGGGACCCTGAGACTGATATTCTGTTAAAATAAAGTCTTCGCTATTCACCACCAGGACGGGTGTTGTCAGGTCATAGCCTTCACGTTCAATGCAGTCTTTGTCGAATTCAAGAAGTGGCGTACCTGCTTTAACCACATCCCCCTCTTTTACCAACGGTCGGAAATATTGCCCCTGCAACTCGACCGTATTTAATCCAACATGGATCAGCAATTCGGCGCCATTATCACACAATAACCCGATGGCATGATGGGAAGCGATCAAGGATTCCACCCTCGCATTACAGGGTGCCACCACTTTTCCCGCGGCCGGCTTAATGGCGATACCGTCACCCATCACCTTACCGGCAAAGACCTCATCAGTAACACTTTCCAGCGCGAGGACCTCTCCTTTTAACGGGCTAAGAATATCAATCGCCTGACCACTCGCCGCTGTGGATGTTGCCTGCGGGGTGGATGCCAGAGGCGCAGACTCTTCTTCATCGATGGGATCGTCGAAGCCTACAAACTGCACCATCAAAATAGTCAGCACTATTGTCGTACCCGCACCTGCAAGCTCACCAATAAACGACATCGGCGCATCAGGACTGATGGCATTAACCAGCGTAAACAGACCCGGCAGTGCAGCATACGCGTAGTAAAGGCTACCGAACAGGCTGGCAACAACGGCACCAATTGCCCCGCCAATACAGCCACAGATAAAGGGTTTTTTAAAGCGCAATGTCACGCCATAAATCGCCGGCTCAGTGATGCCAAAAATAGCGGTGACGCCGGCAGAGAGCGAAGTTGCTTTTAACTGCGCGTTGCGGGTTTTCAGAAAGACACCTAACACTGCCGCCATCTGACCGATAACCGCGATAGTCTGATAAGCCTGGAAGGAGTCATGACCCTGCGTATCGAAGTTCGCCATAATGACGGGCGTAATACCCCAATGAACGCCAAAAATAACGATTATCTGCCAGATGCCTCCAATTACCGCGGCGGCCAGCATGGGCGCAGCATGGAACAATGCGTTATAGCCATTTGCTACCGCCAAAGCCGCCCATGTGGTAATCGGACCAATAACGATCAGAGTCAGCGGCACAATCACCACAAAGCAGATTAATGGGGTAAAAAGCGGACTGATGACCTCTGGTAACCACCTGACTACACGATGTTCAAGCCAGGAGAGTGCCCAAACCAGAAACAAGGGAGGTAAAACTGAAGAGGTATAAACTGTTTCAGAAAGCGGGAAGAAAAGGAAATTGATGCTTTCTCCCCCGGCAATGCGCGCTGCCAGCGAAGTCCAGTCCGGACTAATTAACGCACAACAACACAGGACAGCAATAAACGGGTTACATTTAAAATGCCGTGCGGCCGTAATCGCGATAAATACGGGCAAAAAAGCAAACGGCGTCCAGGACATGAAGTTGAGTACAGCAAATGTACCGGTTGTTTTAATATCAACATTAATCAAACCCAGAACAATCAGCAGTCCCTGAAGGATACCTGCCGCTGCAAGAATATAAACAATAGGCGCAAATACCGCCGACATCGTGGCAATGACCGCATCCAGTTTGCGTGTTTTTCCCAGCTGTTTCGGTGTTCCTGTCTCTTTAACCAGGCCGGACATTGCATTAAACACATCGGCGACATGGGTACCGATCACAACCTGAAACTGCCCGCCACTCTCAACTACGGCAATGACACCTGACAGACGTTGCACGTTACGCTTCGCCTCAGCGGGCGTTTTAACAAGCACCAGCCTTAAACGCGTGGCGCAGCGGGTAAAACTTTGGATATTCTCTTGCCCACCAACTTCATGAAGAATATCGCTTGCTAACTTATTGTAATCCCTGATGCCTGTCATATTTTTTCCCTTTCATTGTCACTGACTACACCGTCTGAAAAAGTGAAAATATTTGCATGGCAATCTGGAAACCTGCCATGCAACCGGTTTCACGGTATCCTGCGAGATATTTCATGCAACCGGTTTCATGGGAAAATGAGAGTGAAATCACTTATTAGATGAGAATGAATTCTGTTGAGGGATTGCCTGAAAAGAAAACCCGGCCGAAGCCGGGTTTGGGCGCTACACTTCTACTCAATCAAACGCTAGCTATACGCGTGCAGGGTGCGCTGACACAGCGCAGAACGCACACAATCCTCTTTGCCAAAGCGCACAATGCCAACCATCTCGTCCTCTTCAAAACGCGCCAGCGCGTCCGCGAGACCGGAAGGCACCCCAGCGG
>Ga0308167_1002260_pt1 | contig 18421 bp, 17 predicted proteins | sample PhyCR1_2_FD_202138 | JGI IMG/M metagenome (GOLD analysis project Ga0308167, IMG submission 202138) | Phyllosphere microbial communities from UC Gill Tract Community Farm, Albany, California, United States - DLSLRC.R1 | ecosystem: Host-associated > Plants > Phyllosphere > Unclassified | place... | reverse complement strand
CGCGTCATCGAAGAGAACTGACTTTCAATCGTCTCGAACGGTTCGGTCAAATCGACCGTCACCGTCTGTTGCAGGACGGTCGTCGTTTCACACCAGCTTCGTCCGAGCTCATCATTTTCGAGGAGCGGATGAAACCGGATCGTTTCGCTGACAATCCGTTCCGCCTGACAATACTCGAGAAAGTGCTGCCGGATGTCCTCGATTTGATCGCTCGACCAAAGTCCGACAAAGATCGGTCCGCCGTATCCGTATGGCGTCGTCAAATCCTGAAACGGTGTCCCGGTGATCCGGCGTTTCAAGTACGGATAAATCAGAATCCCGAACTCCGAAGGATGAACGTACATCTCCGGCACGGCTTCCGGTTCTTGGGCCAGTTTAAAGTAAGCGTACTCATAATAACAATCGAGTCCGTACCGGGCGACGAGCGCATCCCATTCCAACGGATCGTGAATCAGCCGTTCATTGCTTAGCGACATCATGAGGGACACCCCCGTCAAGGCCTTTAAATTCGCCCATGCCTGTCTGGTGATCGGTCGAGTTCCCTTCTGACGAGATGACGATTTTGACCGTCTTCCAAAGAATATAAAGATCTATCCGGAATGTATGATTCGCAGCATACCACTGATCCTGTTCCAACCGTTGCTGCCACGTCGTTGCGTTTCGTCCGTGGATTTGAGCCCAGCCGGTCAGACCGGGCAGGACGTCATGCCGGGTCATCTGTTCTTTCGTGTAATGGTTCAAATAGCTGACGAGCAACGGACGTGGTCCGACGAAACTCATCTGCCCCCGCAGGATATTAAAGAACTGGGGAATTTCATCGAGACTCAGACGGCGGATCCATTCAACCGACTTTGGAATCCGGTCGGCGTCCGGCAACAGCTTTCCGGCCGCATCGGTTTCGTTCGACATCGTCCGGAACTTATAGATCTTAAACAGTTCACCTTTATACCCCGGACGGACTTGATTGAAGAAAAGCGGCCGTCCGAGCTTCGTATAGATGAATAAGGCGACGAAGGCGTAGACCGGCAACAGGACGATGATGGCGAGTAGACTGACAGTGAAATCGAATGTCCGTTTCATGATGACGTCCTCCTTCTCATAAGTTCGAAAAGAGATTGAGTTGCCGCTTGATGACATCTGCTTCGTTAAAGTGTTTCATCGCCCGTTCGAATCCGGCCCGCCCCATCTCGGACGCGACGTCCGGCTGTTCGACCAGATTCAGCATCCGCCGGGCCAGTTGTGTTTCATCCTGTACCTCGACCAGATAACCGGTTTTGCCGTCGACTACTTCTTCCCGACAGCCGCGGATGTTTGTCGCAATGACCGGTTTCGCCGTCGCCATCGCTTCGATGATTGAGCGGGGAACACCTTCGCGGTGCGACGGTAACACGAACGCATCGATTTGATGCAACAGTTCCGGTACATCTTCGACGAAACCGAGATAATCGATGTTCGGGATTTCCCGGATCCGTTTCCTGAACGTATGTTTCGTCGTCTGATCGCGTTCGCTTTCCATCATCTCACCGGCAATCATCAACCGGACGTCCGGTTGGAAAACGACAACCTGTTCGAAAGCGTTCAACAGTTCGAGAATTCCTTTTTCTTCGACGATCCGCCCGATGAATAAAAACGTGAACGGTCCGGTCGTTTGGCGGGGACGTGGATAAAACCGGGTTAAATCAATCCCGTTCCCGAGGTGCATCAGGCGGGTCGTATTTTTGAACCGTTTCCGGTTCGCCAGTTCGTAGTCTTCCTGACTTTGGAGCAACAGATAATCGGTCGCGAACCGTGCCAGCCATTTCTCGACGGAATACGTCAGCTGGTAGGTGACACGTCCCATCTTTTCGTGAAAATAAAAACCGTGTGCCGTATAGACGATATGTTTCGTGCCGGCCCGCTTCGCCGCGACCCGGCCAAGGGCCGCCGCGACCGGCGTGTGCACATGCACGGCGTCATATTGTTCGGTCTTTAAAATCTGGACGATTGAACGAATCGTCTTCCAGTTACTCGTCCAGTCGATTTTCCGTTCGATTGGGATGTCGTGCATCGTAAATCCTTGCGCCGCGAGTTTCGATGCTGCCCCGGTGTCGGCACAGGCAATGCCGACTTCATGTCCGGCATTTTGCAAGGCTAACAGCAACGGTTGTAACATCGTCTCGGCCGTCGTATCGAGGGCGCAGACCTGAAGAATTTTTAAAGTCGCCATAAATGCACCCCTTCCGGTTTTTCCGCCGGTTCCAGCATCCCTTTGATATCGATGACGATTCCGCGACCGACTTTGAGCAGATGTTGCGCCAGCAGCCAGTTGCCTTCGACATATTCTTCGTGCGAGACGGCGAAGATGACGACGTCGGCGGGTTTCAAGTCTGCCATATCAACTAAATCGATTCCGTATTCGCGTTTCGCATCTCCTTTTTCGACAAGGCGGTCCGTCACCTGGACTTCGATACCGAATTCTTCGATTTCCTTGACGAGGTTCGCGACTTTCGAGTTCCGGATATCGCTGACGTTTTCCTTGAACGATAGACCGAGGACCGTCACCCGCGCACCGAGAACCGGCATGTTTTGTTTGATCAGATTTTTTACGAGCGAGGTGGCGATGAAACGTCCCATCGTATCGTTGATCCGGCGTCCGGCCAGGATGACTTCCGGATGGTAACCGAGCGACTCGGCCTTCATCGTCAAGTAGAACGGATCAACCCCGATGCAATGACCACCGACGAGTCCCGGACGGAACGGTAAGAAGTTCCACTTCGTTCCGGCGGCTTCGAGAACCTCAAGCGTATCGATGTTCATCCGGTCGAAGATGATCGCCAGTTCGTTCATTAGCGCGATGTTCAAGTCGCGTTGCGTGTTCTCGATGATTTTTGCCGCCTCGGCGACTTTGATCGAGGACGCCCGGTGGACGCCGGCTTCGACGACCGCTTCGTAGACTTCAGCAACGATATCGAGTGTTTCTTGATTTTGGGCTGAGACGATTTTTTTGATCGTCTTGAATGTATGCTCATGATCACCGGGATTGATCCGCTCCGGCGAGTAACCGACGAAGAAGTCGATCCCGGCCCGCAGACCGGATGCTTCTTCAAGGACCGGAATACAATCTTCCTCCGTCGCTCCCGGATAGACCGTCGACTCGTAGACGACGATATCGCCTTTGTTGAGTTGGCGTCCGACGAGGTGTGAAGCGCGCAGAAGCGGTGTCAAATCCGGTTGATTTTGGGCGTTGATCGGTGTCGGGACGGCGATGATGATGAAATCACTCACACCAAGTGCTGTTGCGTCCGTCACGTATTCGACGTCGGCATTTTTGAGGACGAACGGACTGAGTTCAAGCGTTGCGTCGATGCCCTCTTTCAGTTCGGCGACCCGCTGTTCTTTGATGTCAAAGCCGACGACTTCCGTTTTTTCGCCAAAGGCGACGGCGACGGGAAGACCGACATATCCGAGACCGACGACGGCAATCGAACGGTTGGCGATGGGGAGAGATCGTGTTTCGGCTGCTGTCGTATCTACGATGTGTTTGACTGCCTTGTTCATGATGGATTCCTCCTATTTCATCGACTGTTTGACAATCAGTGTTTTTCCATTCGGTTCCTGCTTCATCTGCCGGACCGGCTCGAGGGTGACCTGCATCGACGATCCGAGGAGTTTCTGCATCTCCCGCAACAGGATTTTTTCATGTTTCGGCACGAACCGCTGCTCGTCGGGAATGTAACGGAGCGTCACATGATTCAGCGCATGTTGTTCCACCTGGAGACGTAAGACCGAGTTCGGCAGTTCCCGGGCGATCGTCGTGATGTCGCCTTCAAAAACCTTGCCGCGTTTCTCGCTGACGATATAACTCGTTCCCCGCCCGTCAATCGACTCGATGACCGGACCGTTCAGTCCGCAGGTGCAAGCCTCTTGTCCGAGTGTCATCCGGTCGCCGATCCGGTACCGGACGAGCGGTGTCCCGCGGGTCGTAAAACATGTGACGACGACTTCTCCCCTGTCCCCATACGGTTCGATGATGCCGGTTTCGTGATGGAGATGGAGTTTGTGTTCCCGGCATTCCGAGATGATCGGTGCCCCTTCCGATGAACCGTATTGGTCAAAAACCGGCGCTTGAAACGCCTCTTCGATTAACCGGCGCATCTCCGGCGTCACTGTTTCCGATGTTGGGAAAATCGCGATCAGCGGAAAGTCGAGCCGTAACTCATGTTTCAGCAGATATAAGGCAATCTCCAGCATCGCGGTTGGTGTGCCGTCGAGTGCCGCCGGCCGAAACCGGTTCAACTCTTCGATATAAGCCGGAAAATTTTCTTCTTTCATATGAAAGATCGATAATAACAACTGATTGAGTGGTCGGTTCTTCCGCCAAAAGATCGGTTTTTTCTGATCGATCGCGGTTAACGTCCGCCCGGTGAAGCTCGCGCGTCGCATCCCGGAATGAAAGCCGTGCAATTCCTTGAAGTAATCGAGATGCGCCATCCGTTCCTGAACGTCTTCCCGCATGAAGGCGACTTGGAGGGATTTTCCACTCGTCCCGCCGGTCCGGCCGCGAACCGGCGCGTCCACTTCCGACATGAAGGATTCGTTTTGTTGCCGTAACGTTTCTTTTTCAAGAATCGGAATCGTCTGTAACTGGTCGATTGACGTGAACGGAAGACGGATATCGTGCTCCCGAAACAGTTTCCGGTAATAAGGCGTATGTTCCCGGATGAACAGGAGAAACGTATTCAGCCGTTCCAGCTGTTCGATCCGGTAATCGACTGTCCGGTCTTTGACTCGGAGTTCTTGAATTTTTTTCTCATATCCCGGACCGTAACGTTCCTGCATCAGCTTTTTTCCGTACATGGATGTCAAAATATTCTGAATAAATATCGGAGAGTTATAGTAAATCTCTTCTTTAAGCGCCATCCTGGACTTCCTCCTTCAGCCGGTAATGCTGTTCGTACCAGTCGATGAATGCATGGACACCTGCTTCAATCGTCGTTTGCGGCCGGTAACCTATCGTCTCGAATAACGATTCAACATCAGCAAAACTTTCGGGAACATCTCCTGCCTGGAGCGGCATTTCGTGTTTGATGGCTTTTTTACCAAGCCGCTCTTCAATCAAGGCGACGAATTCGTTCAGCCGGATCGGGCTGTGACTGCCGATATTAAAGACACGGTACGGAACATTGCTGCGGTCAGGCAACGGATTTTCCTGATCAAATGCCGGATCGGCAACCGGTTCCGTCTGCATCAACCGGTAGATGCTTTCGATGATGTCATCGACGTAGGTGAAATCCCGTCCCATCTCCCCGTAGTTGTAAAGATCAATCGGTTGTCCTTTCGCAATCGCTTCCGTGAACTTGAACAAGGCCATATCCGGCCGTCCCCATGGTCCGTAGACGCTGAAGAACCGAAGCCCGGTCGTCTTGATGCCGTAAAGACTGCTGTACGTATGCGCCATCAGCTCATTCGCTTTTTTCGAAGCCGCATAGAGACTGAGCGGATGATCGACGGCATCCGTCGTTGCGAACGGCATCTTCGTATTCGATCCGTAGACGGAACTTGAAGAGGCATAAATCAATTGTTCAACCGGATAGTGCCGGCAGGCTTCGAGGATGGACAGGAAACCGACGATGTTCGATGTGATGTAGACGTCGGGACGATCGATGCTGTACCGGACGCCGGCTTGAGCCGCTAAATGGAGCACCAGGTCAATCTGTTCCGTCTCGAAAATCCGACTGATTGTCGCCGCATCTTCGAGTGACACCCGGTAAAACGTATACCGATTCGGATCCAGTTCCATCAGGCGGGCTTCTTTCAGTGACGGATCATAATAATCATTGACTTCATCCAGTCCGATCACCCGGTACCCTTCCGCCATAAAGCGACGTGCCGCATGAAATCCAATGAATCCTGCAATCCCGGTAATTAAAATCGTCTTATTCTGCACGTTTCTCAACCTCCTCGAAGTGGTGGAGCACTTGATAGCGGATGTAATGAATCGATGTATAAGCAATCAGCAGCATCGGAAACAGTTTATACCGGTGACGGATCGCTGTTCCGACGTTCCCTGTCCCGAGACCGAAAATGACGGCGTTAACCATGAACAGAATCAGCATGAACAGAAGCACACTGCCGAGCGGGTGTTGTTTCAAATATTTCAGATGCATCAGTGTCAGACCGCATAACAGGAGATAAAAAGCCGCATCGGCGAAGAAAATCGCGATGTTCATCACACTCGACCATTGCCATGGAAACGGCGAGAACAGGAAGTAAATCATCCGCAGCGGTGCGTACAGGACCATGTCCGACGGTCCGGTCACCATCAATCCGTTCAGATAGGCTGATCCGCCGCGGTCATAACTCATCCCACTGAACAGCTGTCCGTTTTCAGAGACGTGAGTGAATTTCGCGAACAGCACGTCCTGGAAGCTGTAGACGATGAACCCGACGATGACGACTTGGACCAGCAACCGCTGTACTTTCGAAGCTTCAAAATCCATCCGTTGCGTCTCGTGATTATAAAAGGAGAAGTAGACGAGGAGGACCAGAATCCCGATTGCGAGACCCGAATGAAACATCGTACTGATCAAATAACCGAGATAGGCGAAAGTCAGACTCGCCACCGATTTATCAAGCGTCCAGCGCACCATGTAGTAGAGCGTATAGACGATTCCGAGTGCGACGAGCTGGTCGCGTAAGAGAATCGGTGATAACAACAGGCCCTGGGCAAAGAAGGCAAACACACCGGTTGCGATCAGGACGTAATGCATCGGCAGTTTCAAAAGCAGCAACGTTTTCGACAAGATGACGATCGAGACGACGCCGAGAATGACATTGAAGTACTGGGCGAGCATCCGTTCCGGACCAAACGCAAGATAAAAGATTCCTAAAAATTTGGAGTAACTTCCCCGGACGACTTCGTTGAACATCGTCGGGTCGGTATAAATCAGCAATCCTTCGAGATGAAACGCTTCCGTATCGTCACCACTGTGCGGCGGGAGCCGAAACAGCTCCAAATCAACCAGCATCAATGTCAGCCGGATCAGGAACGCTGTCACGAAAATCAGGAACAACGGTGTCGTCTCGGCTTGCCGGAGAAGATAAAACATCAGCAAGACCGAGTTGATGGCAAGAACGGTTGCGACGTAACCTTCAGAAGTCAAAAAGAGCGGTCGGACCAATTGGCTGAGCAAGGCTTCCAGAACGACGACAATCAGAATCGGCCGCATGCTTTTCCCTCCTTTAGCTGCTTTGTTCAATTGCCAGTGTCAGTTTTCGTGGATAAAGCGAACGATAGAGCGCCGGAATCAACAGCCCGATCTGGGTGACGGCACATAATCCGTAAGCTGTCGTTGCCCCGTACAAACCGTACATCGGGATCAGGATGCTGCAGGCGACGATATTAACGATGACGCTGCCGAAGACGGCAATCGTCTGAACACGGAACTGTTGAAAACCGGTCAACAACGCTTGGATGACGGTCGAATTATAAAAGAAGAGCGAGGCGACCATCATCAGGACGAAAATCGTATGGTACTGGACAAACGAGGCATTGTAGAAAATCGTCAAGCCCCACTTCCCGAAGAAAATCGACCCGATGATCAACAGGATACCGACCGCATTCGTCATGAGCAGCATCGACCGGGTCAGCTTCCGTAATTCCGGTAAGCTTTGCCGCTCCCCGCTGTCGGAAGAGAAGTTCGGCAGCAAAACGGCGACGAGGGAATGAATGAACAAGCTGCCAAGAACCAGGAGATACGCGATGCTCGCATAATAACCGAGTTCTTCCGTTCCGATCGCATGTCCGACGAACAGGCGGGGAATGTTGGCATTGAGAGCGATCAATAAGGCGACGAATCCGAGCGGGACTGCTTTAAAGAACAATTGCCGTCCCGTTTGATACCGTTCACTCATCTGCTGGTTTTCAAATCCGTGACCGACACGCCGGACGGTCGGTAAATCGTAAAGAATCAACATGATCAGGTTTCCGGCGACGAGTGCTAAGACGAAGCCATGGATCGAATGGGTCGTAAAAAGAATCAAGGCCGCACCTGAGACGTTGACGAGACTGCGGAAAATCTTGGATAAGGCGACTTCCTTGAACGCCATATGTCCTTGGAGAAATCCGTAGGCGAGATCAGCGAATGATTCCATATACTTGTTCAGGTAAACGAGTAACGTCAGCCAGAGGATATCGGCTTCCCCAAAGAAATAATAGACACCGAGAAGGACGAATACTCCGACAGATAATAAGGAAAAGCGGGTCTTGATGAACAAATTGAAATTTTTTAAGCCTGACCGTTCTGCCGTCAGGATCGTGCTGGCATTTAACCAGCAAAACATGACAATCGGAGCGGTTAAAGCGAGCGCGTAATTGAAGTAACCGATGTTGAGTGGTGTGCTCCATTTAATCAGCAGTGTCAAAATCATCCACTGATGGAGGGAATAGGCCGTATCTGCAATGAAAATCAGATTAAATCGTGACAGTTGCCGAACAGATTTCATCTCGTCTCCCCCTCATTCCCGGGCGATCCGAATCGCCGGTGGAATCGTCTCCGGCATCATGTCGGTCCGGTTCGTCGCTTCAAGTAGATACGTCCGTAACGCCTGTTCATCATCCAGCGTCAAGGCGATGTTCCGTAAATAAGGATCAATGGATCCGAACGGTCGTGTCTTCCCGACGAGAATCTTGTCAAAGACCCGTTCTTCATGTACTTCTTCCGTCGCGAGCAACTCTTCGTATAACTTTTCACCTTTTCGGATGCCGCTGTAGACGATTGGAATCTGTTGTTCGGTAAAGCCGCTTAAATGAATCAGGTTCCGGGCGAGCGTCGTGATGTTGACGGGTTCGCCCATGTCGAGGACGAAGACTTCTCCACCTTCTGCGAGGACGCTTGCTTGAATGACGAGCCGGCTCGCTTCTGGAATCGTCATGAAATACCGGGTCATTTTCGGGTCCGTCACGGTAATCGGACCGCCTTTCGCAATCTGGTCCTTAAAGAGCGGAATGACGGAACCCCTGCTCCCTAACACGTTGCCGAACCGGACGACAGCGAATGTCGTCTCACTGTTGCGGGCAATCTGCTGGATGGCCATCTCCGCGATTCGTTTCGTCGCTCCCATCACACTGCTCGGATTAACCGCCTTATCGGTCGAAATCATGACGAATCGCTTGACTCCGGCCGCTTCCGCGGCAAGCGCGACGTTCCGTGTCCCGTAAATGTTATTTTTGACCGCTTCACTCGGATTATCTTCCATTAACGGGACATGTTTATGCGCGGCCGCATGGTAGACGAGATCCGGTTTAAAACGTGCCATGACATCCATCATCCGGTCCGCATCCTGGACATCGGCGATAACGGAGTGGAGCGTGATTCCTTCCGTTACGGCTTCCAGTTCACGCCGAATCAGATAAATGCTGTTTTCTCCATGACCGAGTAAAATCAGATGGGCCGGTTTGAATTTAATCAGTTGCCGGCAAATCTCTGAACCGATGGATCCGCCGGCACCGGTTACAAGGACCGTTGCTTGACTGACACTTTTTTCAATCTCCGTGATATCGAGTTCCACCGGTTCCCGACCGAGCAGGTCAGCGATCGATACTTCGCGCATCTGATTGACGGAAACCTTGCCGGAAGCCAGTTCAACAAGCATCGGTAATGTATGGGCTTCGACTTTCGTCTGTTTGATCCGGTTCAGTAAGGCAACCCGGTCCGGATAGGCAAGTGACGGAATCGCCAGGACGACGGCTTCAATTTTATGTTCTTCAATGATGCATTCGAGCTGGTCAATCGTTCCGATAACCGGGACACCGTGAATCATCATCCCTTTCAGCTCCGTAAAATCGTCGAGTAATCCAACGACATTAAGGATGTGGGCTTTTTTCTGTTTCAGCTCTTTCGTGATCATCTGCCCCGATGCACCGGCACCGATGATCAACGTCCGTTTCCCGAGCGACCGATTTTCACGTTTCAGTTCGAGACTCCGTCCACGGATCAGCAGACGGACGAACAAGATTCCGTTCAGAACTAGTCCGGTTTGGAGGAAAACGGCGCGTTCGACGGCAAAATCGAACAACGCGTACTCAAGTCCGAGAAGGACGAAGCTGCTCGCAACAACGACGACGAGCAGCACACCCAAATCTCGGAGGCTGGCATACCGCCAAATGATTTGATAAAAACGCATCCAGTGGGCGACCAGCGTCAAGGCGACCCATTGAATCAGGGCGATTTCGATAGCATCCATCAGTTCAAAGTTGGCCGTGAGGTTCAGCGGGTTAAAGAAGTAAAAGGTCACGACCGTCGCAGCAATGATGATTGAGGCATCGATCAGCCGCAGTAGACCGATTTTCATATGCCGGCGATATTGCTGAAATGGCGGGGCTTGCATGATCGGCTCCTCCTTTCTTCAATCAAGAACGGCTGGGATGACTGACAGCTTGCGGGTAAGACGTCTCTTTTGTTTCTTCAACGACTGACTTTTTTCCGAGCGCCCGGGAATAGACGATCAATAATCCGAAGAGGAGTCCGAGAATCCCGCCGATTGCGGTATTCATCAGAATGTTCGGCGAGACCGGTTTCGTTGGAATCCGGGCTGTCGAGAAGACTTCCGTGCTGCTTGTTTTGATCAGTTGCGGCACATAATCCTGGAAGACTTCCGTCATCGTATTCGCCTGGATTGCGGCTTGTTCTGCCGATCGATCCGTGACCGATAAGGCGATGACTTGGGAGTCCAGGTTACTGGCAACGGTCAGACGATCCGTCAAATCAAAGATCCGTTTATCCGTGACGTCCATCTTTTGAGCGACCTGATCAATGACTTCAGGGCTTCTTAAAATATCTTGGTAGGTACTGACAAGCGTCGTCGTCGATGTCGCTTCCGCATCCTGTTGCGGGACGACAAGGATATAGGCAGTCGCTTCATACGTCGGTGGAATGACATAGGTGCTGACGGCATATCCGGCACCCGCTAAGAGAAGAGTCAGTAAGCAGAGTACCCACCACCCTTTCTTTAATGTCATCACATGGTCACCGAATGTCTTTTTTTGATGGATGGAATTCACATGGTTCACCTCTTTCTCACTACCTGACATGTTGGATGGACACTGGTTATGGTTACACCTTATTTCCAAACGACTGCCAAAACAATTAGAGCTTGGTGGAAATGATTATATTTTTTTGAGGAGTCATCATGCTTCGGTATCGTTAGTTCATCGAAAAAGATTGATTCACAAAAAAAAGACGATTCACAAAAAAATGATCGCCATTTTTTCAAAATCATCCGTGAAAACTGCATGAATTTTAGTAAATGAAGGGTAAATACCAATTTGATGATTAAAATACTGAAAATTCGGTAATAAGTCCTATATGAAGGGTGGATAGATACTAGTAATGATGTTAAAATCATACAATATACCTGAATCGATTGGCTTATTCCTCCTGGCTCTTTGGGTCCTGATCGATTTATGGACACGTCCTCTCTCCTTCACGGACGAAGTCCTGCCGAGTCATTGGAACATCTGGATCGCTCTTATCTATCTGATTCTGTTTACTGGCCTTTATCTTGTTACCCGTCCCTTGTATTTTCCGCCACGCGCCTTGACCCAACGACTTGTCACTTCGTTTTTACTTTATCTCACGTTTCACGCTATCATTTTCTTTTTTCGTCCAGCTGTCGATTCTTCGCTTGCCCTACTCCATCTGTTTACGACATGGCTTTTCGTCATCATCGTTCTATCACTGACGCTTCAACCTTTCATCCGTTGGTTTCAGCTGTTGAACCTCATCCTTCTCTATCAGGCCTTCTTTCTCGCTGTTTATGCACTCATCGTCTCATTCGGAAAACAATACGTTCCGATCGAGAACATTCAGTCGTTGCAACTTGGTCCCGTTTCCTTATCCCAACTTTATGTCGGTGAGCAAGGCAGTTTTCTCCGGTCAGCCAGTCTGACCAACAATCCGAATACGTTGGCAGCATGGCTCGTTCCTGGCGGTCTCATGGCCTGGATGTCTGTCCTGCAGTCGATTGCTCGCCGAAATCTCCGGTCATTCGTTCTGTTCGGGATTATCCTGATTGTGATTTTCATTGGTCTGATCCTTAGTGCTTCGCAGACTGGTCTCTATTCATTTTGTCTGCTTGCGCTGTTGACGACGATCTTATTGATTCCGGCCCATCGGTTGCGTTATCAGGTGACGGGGCTTTATCTGATTGGTGCCGCGATTCTCATCGGCTCACTGTCCCTCAACCACTCGTTATTCGCCAAGTTGATCAGCCTCAACGGAAGGAGTGAGTTATGGCAAGCCGGTCTGACCGCTTCACTCGACCGGTTTTGGTTCGGACACGGACTCGGCTCTGCTGTGATCGGGCTTGAACAACAGCTCGGACCGAGTACACTGTATACGTTCCACAGCACGCCTATTGTCTATCTGTATGAACTCGGATTTTTCGGACTGTTGCTGTATTCCACGTCATTTCTGTTGATACTCGTCCGGTTCATTCAGGATTACCGCTACGACGATTCGTTAGCGATCAGTTTGTTGTTACTCAGTATCTGGTTGCTTTTGCTCCAGTTCACAGAAAGTGTCTTGATCCGGCCCAGTGGATTTTATTTCATTTGGCTCAGTTTTCTGATTTATGCGACACGCCGTCGCACGACCTCACAAGAAAGTACCCACACCTAGACGAACACCTACACGAAAGGGGTATGACATCATGAAGAAATGGACAGAACAACAAGTAATCGACAGCTTAATCGAGGCGAGTATTGCTTATCCTGCCTTGGACGCCAAGACGTATGCCCGCTGGTCGACCGGAAAAGAAATCCCGTCGATCACGACGATTATCAACGTGTTCGGATCATGGCGTGAAGCGTTGCATGCAGCTGGGTTATCATCCATTCGGCCATACTATTCCGATCAGGAGATCCTCGCTTTCATCAAAGAAGCTTCAGAACGTTTGCATCCGTTTCATAGCAACAGTTACCGCGAATGGGCCAAAGCCAAACACGGTCCTTCCTTGACGTTGATTAACCTTCGTTTCGGGTCATGGTCACGGGCCCTTGAGGAAGCACACATCGAGATGACACGTTCAATCTGTATGACAGAAGAACGCATTATCAACGCGCTCCTCGAAGCATCGGACGTTCTTCCGCGCCTGACGACCCAGACCTACTCGATTTGGGCGCAGGAAAACGGACATCCGACGGTCGCGACGATTGCCCGAAAATACGGTTCATGGGTTGATGCCCTCACTTGTCTCGACATCGCTCCCCCACGGCGGAAGTGGGTCGAAGAAGATGTCCTTGATGCGTTGAGACAGGCACAACGCGAGCTCCCATCGCTCAGCATCATCCACTACCGGAAATGGGCGGAAGGACGATCCGTCCCGAGTACGTCGACGATCAACGCCTTATTCGGGAGCTGGACGTCTGCTGTACAGTGCCTCAAACGATCCCGTGTTTCGATTTCTTGACGGATGTCATCTGTAATAAAAATGCCGACCGGATTTCTACACGAAACCCAATCGGCATTTTTTGCATTCATCGCTTGATTTGTTGCAGTTCAGCAGCAGAAACCAAGGTGACCGTGTCATGCTTTAGCATGTAGACATCACTCATGTACTGTCCGATTTGAGGGACGTTGACTTGTTGCATGAGATTCCGGTAAAGTTGCGCCGGAAAATTAATGCCACACTCGTAGGCGTGGGGATAGCCCCCACCAAAACGCGGATTAATTTCCGAAAGATACAATGTACCTGCGACATCAAACAAATCAAAATCGAGCGGACCCGTCAAGCCGGATTCTTCCAGGACGTGTTCAATTAATTCAAAAACGTCTTCCCGGACGACGGAACGACTTTTATCCGTCTCCCCTGCCCGCATCGTTAATTTCTCCTTGATGAAGATAGAAGTCACTTTTCCAGAAATCAAATCGACATACGCATCGACGCCAAGCTCTTGACCGACTAACAACTCTTGAACGATCAGATCGCGATTCTTCGCGAATAACTGTTCGACCTCTTCGAAGGTTTCCACCTGGCGGACTTCCGTACTGGCACTCCCGCTACGTGGTTTGACAAACACAGGCAGGCTCACTTCTCCTATGGAAAAAGCTTCTTGAAACGATTCCATCGAGGGATACGTCCGCGCATGGGCGATACCTTGACGCAGACAGTGCTCATACATCGTATATTTATCGAAACAAAGTTGGCAGGCGGCATACGGTGAAACGACGACTGTCACCCCCACGGCTTGAAATCGTTCAGCTGATCGAGACAGCAAACTGAGTTCTGGATCAATCAGTGTCAGGATGGCCGTCACTCCCGCCTCTTGACAAAGCTTCAGTAAATGATCGATGTAATCGACCTGGTCTATCTTCGGAACGATGTAATGGTGCTCCGTCATATATAAGGCGGATGCCAATGGACTACAGTCTGCCGTACTGACACGTCCCGTCTTGAACTCTTTGACAAAATACTCGATGAGCTTTGCCCGGCGACCGGCGCTCGTAATCAATAGATGAGGATGCTGCATCCGATTTCACTCCTTTTAGTTAATGAGATTAATCTTTTTTTCGACTTCCATCATCAAAACCCTGCTTTTTCTCTAAAAAACTAGGACAGAAGACTCACGGGCGCATCCATTGTTCACTTGGTCTTTTCTTCCAAAATAATCGATACAATAGAATCCCGATCAAAGCACCCGTGCCGTCCAGTAAGACATCCTGAATCAATCCGGTCCGTCCGCCCGTCAATATTTGATGAAACTCATCAAAGACGGCAATTGTAATTGCGACTGTATACGCAAACAAACCGGCCAACGCATACGGACGGATCATTCGATACGTTAAATCCACCAAGGCGATGCCGAGAACGATGAAGATGGACAGATGGGCTGCCTTACGAATGAAAAACTCAACAAATCCAGAAGCACCAAGCGCTTCCACGCTGACTTCCCCATGGTAGTCAAACGAAATGAACCGAAGCTGTTCGACGAAACCTAAATCAAAGTACCTCGACAACCCAGGCTTTAACGACTGTTCTTCATATGGCATCGAACTCGAGATAAACAAGATGGTTACAATCAACAGGGTCACATAACCGGACCATGGAATTTTTTTTAACATATATGCCCTCCTTTTCTCGCTAACTATTAGAATAGCATGTTCTCTTTTAGAGAACTTCCCAATATTTTCAAATAACACATGGTACTGTGAATTTTAAACCCATTAAATACATAATAATGTAATTATTTTTTATTAAAAACTTTTTTTTACATTTCAAAGGTTTGCGCTATAATGAAAGTGGTTATTTAGTACTAGTAAGCTTATCGGCAAGAATAGGAGGGGAGACCCGTGGAACGTGCTCTCGGAAAAAAAATCATGAAATTGCGTAAACAACATCAGTTCACCCAAAAACACTTGGCTGAGCGATGCGGAGAAACGGTCACTTCGATTTCCGCTTACGAGCGTGGTCAACGGATGCCAAATACGCAAACATTAGAACGGCTTGCTCTTGCTTTGAATACGACTGTGATTGATTTGATTGATCCCCAATATGTCCAACATCCTTCATTACAAGAATTTATGGCTCAATCCCTCGAACCGACGCAACCGCTCGATTTCAAGCTCGTCCTGGAAGATGTTCTCGTCCACTTGACGCTCTCACCGGAAGTCTACTTCAATGGTCGTCTGCTGACACAAGAGGTCCGTGATCATATGGCGACAACCATTAATCAAGCACTCCAACAAGGTTTGCAATCGATTAAGATTTGACTTAAAAACACGATGAGAAGCGGACAGGATGTTTCCTGTACACATCTCATCGTGTTTTTACTTGCCGTTTCAATCAGATTTTAAGACATGGTGAATGTAAAGTTGACCGTCTTCATATGTCGCTTCCATCATCCGGTTGAAAAATGGAGACTTCGGCGTCTTTTCAGCTAAGAAAACACGTTCGAAGCGACTATGTGCTTGATCGACAAAACTGAGTTTGAGTTCCCGTGCAGCGGATTTGAATGTCAAATGTGTTCCGCTCTTACCAAAGGCATCGGGAAGAATAACATAATCCACAAACTCAAAACGCTCTTCCGGAAATAATGTTTCGATAAACGATAAACAACTGGCTTTCAGTTTTGCTACCTTCTCATCCATAACATTTACCTATCCTCCGATTGTCTGATGGCATCATGAAACTGATTAATAAGGGCTGCTTTTGTTTATTACCCCACCTTTAGACCTAGTTAAACTAGTATTTAAAATATTTTTTATCCAATTTAAGGAACTAATTATCTTCAAAAAGGCTGACTTCTTTTATTTTTTTCTTCGTAACAACGATTTAAAGCACGCGGTTTTTTTATCATACCAAAAAGGGACAGATCATAAAAAAATCTGCCCCTTTTGATAGTATAAGATGGATTGTAAAATCAACCGATTTTATCAAACTCTAAAATACTGATGCTTTTCCCGGCGTACAATGTCCGTCCCCGATACCGGGACAGTTTAGCAAATTCAAACAACGTATCTGTTTCGTACAGATGTTCCAATACATAACCAACCTTCTCATCAGAAGCCGATTTCAGATACGTATTAAAAATCAAGCGGTCGCGATCGACCTTTTGACCGTAAAACAGCGTACAGTCTTGAACCCGGCGTGAAGCAATCGGTTGGACATGTCGTTTGAGATAATCCGCATTATGGATATTGACGAGTAATCGTCCATTCATAGTCAACAAGTGTCGGATATTCCGGAAAAATAATAACAGTTCTCCCCGTGAATATCGTGCAATTGTTGTGCCCGGTAAAACGATTTTATCGAATACTCCACTCCCCATCACATCAATCAACTCATTACTGAGACCATAGACCCGATTCAGGTATTTTTCAGAGATACCCGTAATCCGATTCAGTTCCGGTTCAACGAGATGCAAATCATATCCTTCTGCACATAGCAGATTGAAGAGATGCGGGGAAAAGTTCCCGTGCAGCAAGACACGGTCGTCTTTCTGCAGATACCGGCGATATAACATCAACTCATCAACTTCAGGCAAGATGGACGTTTCTTGATAAAGTGCCGTGAATCGGTCGTCTGCAAACAGATGATCGAGAACTTGAACACGTGAATAACTCCCTTTTCGCGCAAATGGACCGAATAACGGTCTGTCATCCATGATAGATCAACTCCTTATACGTCTGAATCGCCGCTTCATAATCTGTCCCAAGCCGCTTCGGCAACACATCGAACCGTTCCTTTTGATCGGCTTCGAGAATGGCGAGAAAGACTTCATCCGTCTCAAACAATTGATTCGTCAACAGTTCGAAGGCGAAACAGCCTTCTTTATTTTGAATCCCGATCATCGTCAGCGGACCAAGCTTTCCTTCCGTCCGCGGCAGCTCGAACACGCTGTACGGAGTAACGAACTGACTGGTCCCTTGAAACGCCGAAGCCAGTTGAAACAGGATTGGATATAACGCGAGCTGAGGAATCGGAAGGAGCGCTTCCCAGTCATCCAGTTGTCGTTCGCGTAACTGACAAACATTCAAATCAGAGGGTATACTGAGCAAAATCCGTTTTCCATAATCCGCATAGATCCCGTCACTCCAAATGAACAGACGATGCGATGCCGGCATCCCGGCAATCGTCGCATAATCAAGAATCCCGATCCGCTGTTCCGGATTTAAGACGACACCCGTCTCATGCCACTGCTGCATGGCAGCATCGAGCTCACTGCGTTCAAACGTCGCCAACCGGTCTCTGACACTAAAGGGTAACGTATCGGAAAACGCCAGCAGGACCGGTGTCCGGCTCATCAGTTCGATGACCGGCAAGTCATGCCGGGTCGACTGATCGATGTATAACAAACTGTTGATCGTCATCTGATCAAACAGAGTCGGTGTAATCGAATCGAGCAGATCCGTCGTTTCGACATAGACGTGACGCAACGGTTGCGGCTCCCGAGAAGCCGTATCCGGATAGACACCGGTGAATAAAGACATCAACGCATCTTGTAATTCAATCGGTTGCGTATGGACTGCCATCCCGTCTAACGGGATGGTTCCGTTCAAGAAATATGGATCACCGAACAAGACATCGCCCCGCTCATTAATCAGATGAAACTGAACATGTAACATCCGCTGTTGTAAATACGCGACAAGTCGCAAGGTCCGCTCCCCCGTTCCTCGCAGGACAAACAAATAATGTTCGAATTCTTGAAAGTCCATATAGTCGAGTAAATCCAAAAACGTATGCTGATCGTAATCATAACGATCCATTGAGAACCGGTGCTGCTCACAAAAAGTCGTGAGGGCATCGGTCGGGTCGAGTTGGTGTAACCAGCCTTCGCTTTCAGAAAGAACCGTTAGTCCGATCATATCCATGCTCCTTTCAGCAGTCTGTATTAAAAAAGGCTTCAAACCTGTGACGGAATGAAGCCACGTCAGCAAGAGAC
>Ga0308167_1002252_pt1 | contig 18468 bp, 10 predicted proteins | sample PhyCR1_2_FD_202138 | JGI IMG/M metagenome (GOLD analysis project Ga0308167, IMG submission 202138) | Phyllosphere microbial communities from UC Gill Tract Community Farm, Albany, California, United States - DLSLRC.R1 | ecosystem: Host-associated > Plants > Phyllosphere > Unclassified | place... | reverse complement strand
TAGCTGATTAAAGAGTTGGTTACGCTCTGCGTAGAATTGCTGACTAATCAGTGTTCCCTGAGTACGGAACTGGTTTTGGTAACTGACTTCTATTTTTTTGAGGGTATTCTCAATCTCTGAAAAGTATCTCTCCCCAACGTCACCAATAGTGCCAAAAACTTTATCTCCCGCAGTAGTCAGTGCAGCGAGCAAATCGTAATGCTGCTGCATGAAACTCGCTTCGTCAGGAGTTACTCCAACAAACGCAATATTGGTTTTCTGTTTGGCCTGCCTTAATGTGCTCAACATTTGCGAAGTTTGTAAAGAAGCAGGGGCAGCCACTATGACTATCTGACCCGGACTCAACCAGGGAGTGTCGGCATTGGTCTGCATAAAGAGACGTGCTGCTTCAGAGTTACTGTCATTGAAAAGCATTCTTGCCTGGAATCCGAGGTTGCCAGGTTGTTGAACTACACAGTAAGCGGGTGCCAGATTGCGCGACATGTGATGTCCTCTACTGAAACAGCGGCTTAGTTAAAAATTTAAGCCTGTTTCTTCCATAGATACTTTAATCAATCGTGAAGGATATTCTAAATACTTCTAATGATTTAGGCAAACTATTGGTTTACATGACAAATCTATATGACATTGAAAAGCACTAACACTTCATTGTTAGCTATGTGGGGAGAGGGGGAATAAAAGCATTTAAGAAAATATTGTAGATTGGGGATCGGAGTTTGAAGGGCTATTTAACACGAATTATGTAGCCTCACTAAGTATTTATCAAAGTAAGTTACGGTGACACTTTCCAGTGACCTGCTCCCTAATGATTAGTACACCGTGATGTTAGTAATGTCTTCATTATCAAAGTGAGGGAATCCCATGAAGAAGTGTTTTTCTGACGATCAAATCATCAGTATTATCCGCGAAGCCTAAACGAGTATTTTCGCTCACGAACTTTGCCGTAAAAATGCGATCTCTGATGTTACCCTTCGGGGCATTAAGTGGTCGTAGTGAGCAGCGGATCTAACCACGTAAATCAACATTATGGAAGGTAACAAGATATGGATAAGGGTATCGATATCCTGCTGTATGTGGCTCTAAGCGAGGAGTTTGATGTTGTCATAGAGATGCTAGGGCCTGATTTTAAATCACAAGAGCAGATAGATGTTGCTCTGACAGGTTTCTTTGGCAAAATCGCCTCGCCTACTCTTAACAGAAACTTCGAAGTGGCAGTGTTCGCAGCTGGGAAGATGGGCAACACCCGATCCGCTAGTCTTACTTCAGCACTTATCGAGAAGCTGAATCCTGCCAATATCGTGGTGCTGGGCATAGCAGGATCACTGGTAAACGACATGGAGCCCGGCGATGTATTTATTCCGGACACTGTGAATGAGTACATGGCAAATTCTGCAACCCTTGGGGAGGGTAAGAACTGGAGCTTTACTACTTCAGGTAACCAATTTCAAAGCTCGTTGAGGCTACTCAATAGGTTTCAATTCTTCGCACACACTTGCAGAGACTATTACAAGCGGTGGCAGCAAGACACGCAAAATTTCAGGGCTGAGCTCATCTCAGAAGAGATAAAGCTCGCCCTTGCTAGTAAGGACCTGATCCTGCGCGGTAGCTGCAAGCTATTTGCCGGTGATGATCGCAAGTTGGCCAGCGGCCCAGTAGTAGGTAAGGGCACAGGGTTTGTGGATTGGATCATCCGCGAACATGATCGTAAGGTTGCGGCGCTAGAAATGGAGTCGGCAGGAGTGCATGATGCTGCGACTGTTCGTACTCCAGCCCCGCGGGCCGTGGCCATTCGCGGCATTTCTGACTACGCGGACACAAGAAAAGAAAAAATTGAGGACGCCGCGAAAGGTAAGTTTCGAGATTTGTCTGCAAGGAACGCTGTTTCGTTTTTCATTCACACGGTTCGAGCTGGATTGTTCGGATCAGAGGCAGAATTGGTGCAGGTCGCGCCTTCTTCAGAGTCGGATGTTCCGCTTGATTCTCTGGTGAAATCTGTATTCGTCATAGGTGGTCACACCGGTGAGACCGCTGATGCTGATGCTGAACTTCCACGTTTGCACAAGGTGTCGTTGACCCTTGGCCATGTTCTCGCGAAAGCAGGAGTGCAGCTACTTATATGTAGCCCGTTTCCTGATTCGGTCGACTACTACGCAGCAATGGGCTATGCGGACGCTAAGTGTGGTGGTGTAATCCAGTTCCATAGTCCCACCCATTCAACGGTTGAGGAAAAGCGATGCCTTCTACGCAAAACGCTCGGACGGCCTGGGCTCGTAATCCAGGATTGGAACTACCCTGGCCCAGAGGGCAATGAGGAAGATGTATGGTTCCAGTCTTGGTTTTTGGCGCAGATTCAGGCACTGGAGAAGGCTGACGTGGTTGTTGCTCTTGGAGGGAAGGTTTCGCAAACGGCTAGTACACTTTTGCATCTTGCTGAGGCCAAAGGTCTTCCAATCATTCCGTTCGCATTTCTTGGTGGAGTGGCGCAGCGCTCATACGAGCGCCGGGATTGGTCGCGACTTAATCCGGGATTTGACTCAAGCATTTTGTGCGACATTGATGGCGTTGAACATACGATTGAGATCGCTAATAGGCTTATGTTAGATCGAATGCAGTCGAGTCTCTGCCCAGAGCGACCGAAAGTGGTCTTCGTAAGTTTTGCTCATCAGGACTCAGCAATGGCGAATGCACTGCGTGCTGCCCTATTAAAAGAGGGTATTGAGGTCTTGGTTGGTGACGAGGAAATCAGGACAGATCAGATGATCACAGCAACCATCGAGCAAGCGGTTCTCCGCAGCGATGTTTGTGCTATTCTTTGGAGCCGCCAGTATGCCCAGAGTCCGTGGTGCTATGACGAAATGAGTCTAGCAATAAACCAGCAGGAATATGGCAAGATCAAGGTATGGCTTTTTAATCTAGACGATTCTCCGATTGTCCCGGCTCAGGCGCGCAAGCTGCCTGCTATCTCTGTTAGGAACGGTCATGCGATGCACCATTGTGTGGGTGAGCTTTTGGGCAAGTCGTAGGTGGGCTGGCAGATGGCGAGCTGATATTTTTCGCCACATCCACCATCGGTATCACCGCCAGCAATCGCGCAGGCTTCCAAGTGGAGGCCACCCTTGGTTTCGATTGCACGCATCAGCTTTATCAGTATCTCTTAACCAGGTTCGAGAGAAATCTCTATTTCCTAGTTACATTGGTGAACGTTGTTCACGGCGGGAAGTTTAGCGCCCCCCGGCAAGTCGGCTTATATTTCGTGGGAATATGTAGCTGTTAAGTTAAGGTGGTTGTTTTATGGAGGATAATGGTGCTATGACGGTTTCTGTCATTCCGCAGTACAAACCTTTAATCGCGGAATTTAAAGACATTGATAATCTTTCCTCTTCGGACTTTGAAATTTTCGTTCGCGATTTGTTTGTTGCATCGGGATGGACCGATGCCGAAATTACCCAAACAGGCAAAGAATTCAAACACGGTGATGGCGGGGTCGATATTTTCGCCTGGAAAGGGAGGCGAAAGTTTGCCATTGAGGTGAAACAGCGCCAACTGGGTACGACAGTAGATGTGAAGGCTCTTAATCAACTAGTTACCGGCGCCACTCTGGCAAATGTTTCCTATAAAATTTTAGTTACCAACTCCTGGTTTACCTCTGAAGTGAAGGCGCGGGCGTTACGACTCGGCGTTGAGTTGATAGACAGGGATGAGTTGCAAAATCTGTGGGTCATTAAGCATTCCGAGATTGGCCGTGATATTAAGCCACGAACTTACCAGCAGGATGTGATTAACGAAGCCCTTGCACTTCATGCGGCAGGAAAGTCAAAACTGCTGATTGAAATGGCGACGGGATTAGGAAAAACCTATACCGTTGCCCACTTAATTAAGCGCTTAATCCAACAAAATAGCCGCAGGCCAAGAGTGCTATTTCTGGCACATCAGGTCGAGATTTTACTGCAATCTGTTACCGCATTTAAAAACGTTTTGGGCATTGGTAACTACAGTTTTTCTGCCTGTTTCGGCGGCACACATCCCGAAGAGACAGATTTCGTCTTTGCGTCATTTGATACGCTCTATAGCAAACTCGATGCGTTATCTGCAGGGGCATTTGATTACGTCATTGTCGATGAAGCCCACCATACGCTGGCAAAAACCTATTCTGCGGTAGTGTCGCTTTTCCAGCCGCAACTCCTGATTGGCCTAACCGCGACCCCGTACCGGACGGATAATCGCGATGTAGTGAGTTTCTTTGGTGGCGCCGATGGGCATATCGGTAAATTCGATCTGGTTTGGGCACTCAAAAATAAAAAACTGGCATTCCCCAAATATCTTGTCCTGCTTGACGATCTGGATCAGGATAAGATCGACCAGCTTGAGAGCGGTCTTTCTCTATCCGATATCGATAAACTGCTTTTTTTGCATAAAAAAGATCATGAGATTGTCCGCCTCATCGACAAAACAGTGACTGAGCAGGGGATAGAGGACGTAAAAGGGATCATCTTTTGCCGGAATATCCAGCATATGAATCATCTTATTGCGTTCTTTGAGCCCGGCACGGCTACCCTTGTGCACTCAAAAATGTATGACCAGGAACGGCGAGAAAATATTCGATTGTTCAGGGAAGGGGATTATAAATACATTTTGGTTTGCGACCTTTTCAATGAAGGTATTGATATTCCAGAAACCAACCTATTGATCTTTATGCGTTATACCGGGTCACGTACAATCTGGTTACAGCAGTTAGGACGTGGATTGCGCAAAACGCCAAATAAAGAGTTTGTTCATGTCTTAGATTTTGTTGGATCCCTTGAGCGGTTGAATGAGATTAAGGGCCTAGCAAAAGAGATTGAACAGCAGCCAAGGTATCACGACAGCACTATTGATGATCCAGAGGAGATGGACGCGCCCGGGGTTTATCATGATACTTCACTGGAGGTGCAATTCAGCGCAGAGGCGGCGAAAGTACTGGCTCTGCTGGAAGATATGAAAATGCAGCTTAATAGCCGCGATGTACTGCTGGATAAGTTGCGCCGATATCGCGAAAAAAATGACGAGTTGCCCTCCATTGCAGAACTGGAACAAGAGTTAGATGACGTTAGCTTTGATCAAATTGCCACCCATTTCGGCTCATATTTGAGCTACCTGACAGCCGCATTCAATGAAGACGTGGATATTCCTTCCATGCGCACGAGACTGATTGAATTTCTCGATACCTTTATCGGGGAGAACAATATGGCACCAAGTTTTTACACGATTTCACTGAATTTCGGCGTGAACCCGTTGTACGAATTCAGCGAAAAAGAGACTCAACAGCTTCTGCCAGATTACGACAACCTTGTCAGTGCCCGAATTAAAGTGACAGCCCCGCAGGACGTGAGTGATATGCCGGTGAAGGAAGCGGAAGTTTGCCCATGGATCGAAACGTACCGGGGACAGCCTTTGAACTTTGTCAGCTTTAAGCAGTTACCGTCGGATGTACAGGAACAGATTAAGAACAAATATCAATCGGCATTCGTGTTTCTCAAAAAGCTAAAAGACGCGTTTTAATATGGAAAAAATTGATATCGTTGTAGATCAACTTCAGCTCGACCGAGCTCTCAATAAACTCATCCATAACCTGGTCGAAGAAAGTCAGCTCACGCCTGGAGAAACGCTCAGTGCCTGGGAGCTATGTGAAAAACTCAGCATGCAGCAATTCATAGCATTGAAGAAAAATGTCTATTTTGCGGATTTGCTGCGAGCAGTTGAGATTTCGCTCCCCCTCGGGCAGACGCTTCAGGTAAATGGCTCGGAAATCAGGCAGGTTGAAACTGAGTTTGAGGAAAAGCCCGGGGTAGCGCGTGATGAACCGGTGATGGAATGCCTGCGGATCCCCGCCTTATCCACCTCGTTGGAGACGATTCAATTGCCTGAACGATTTATGAAATTAATCAAGCGATTGAAAAACATTCAACAGATAAACCCAGATTTTGTGTCTGGTGAAACCTTCGGAGAACTCCTCACGTTGTCAGTCCACGAGCTGGCTGAACAGCGTGGCGTCGGTGTGCTGTATATTGATACTTTTAAAGAATTGCAACAGTTGGCTCAGTCTGCACCTGCCGTTGAGGCTATCGACATTGCTAATATGGGCATTGATTTCGCGAAGGTGGATATCAGCCAGATGCGGTTGAGCCTTGCGGGCGTGGAAGCCAAATATACGAAAGCACTGGAAAAATTTGGCCGCTATCTTAAAACGGAAGATATGGGCGAGATGTTGCAGGCTATTCTGCATGCCGAACATGAGCAATTAGTAGCTATTCCGACTTGGGGTAAAGGAAGTATCACACAGTTATTGGCATTCAGAGACAGGTTACGGGAAGAGATCATCGCCATTCAGAATGGTGACATTGACTACCTGGCGCTTGAATCCGTCTTGATCGTTCCAAAACGGCTTATAAACTGCCCATTGAATAAACTTGAAGCCGTTTTACTGGAAGATATCGAATCTTACTTCGATAAAAGCAGTGAAATGAAGGTCGACATTGCCCAACGCCGCTGGGGGTTCGTCGAAGAAAAAAAGACCCTCGAAGAGATCGGTGCCGATTACGTCGTATCGAGAGAGCGTATTCGCCAGATCCAGGCCGATATCAGACAAGAATTTCTTGGGCATATGCGGGTCAGTCAACCATCGGTTTGGGAGGCACTAGAGCCTGAGATATCGCCGGACCTTAGTGTGAAAATGCAGACGCTTTTTTCCTGTTTCTCCTCTGAACGTGACTTCTTCGAATTTCTGGATATGGTGTCAGGGCAGACAGAGCTTATCGCTCATGTCTATCCCGAGATTGATAAAGCGATCCTGAATACCTATTTTGCCGAGAATGGCGCACCAATCCACCTTGACAACATCCGGGAGTTTATTCCCTCCGTCTGCAGCATTGAAATACCCTACGTTGACAATGCGATTCGTCATCTTGCGCAACAAGGCGTCATCCAGCTTAAAGATGAGAACGTCTACCCCCTGCAACTGAAGAAAGCTGAAGCCAGCGCCTGCGTGCTGATTAAACACGAAAAAGGTCTGCCTTGGCTGGATATTGCGAAATTAATCAATGTGAATAATTATTCGCGCAGCCCTGTTTACGAGGACCGTCTGGATCACGAAGCGTTTAACCAGCCTGATTATATCTACCTGTCCGGCAAGGGTACCTACAAGCACACCTGTTTTATCGATGTCGATGCGGCGCTGATAGACGACATTTTTCTGGAAATGATGGAATACGCCGAGAAAAATTCCCGTCCGGTGTTCCACCTGAATGAGTTTTACCAGGCCTCGCGCAATCTGAAAAAGCACGATTACTATGTCATTCGCCATTTTGTGAAACATTTCGGCGAGGATTACGGTTTTTACTTCGACGGAAAATCTCAGGCGGATTCGATCGGGCTGGAGAAAGGCTTTAAGAACATCACGCAAAAGGACGTCATCGTCGAAGCGATGAACAACCGTGATAAACCGCTAACGAAACCTGAAATTGCCAATTTGCTGAAGAGTAAAAGCCTAGCACATGCGTCATTTTATCTGGAGGACCTAGTTGATCGGGGAAGTGTTGTTCAGGTGGACCGCATGCTCTACACCACACCTGCCTGTGCCTATAAAAATATCGTCATCGACGACTATGTCGCGGCCCTTCATGCATTGCTTCTGCATTTTGGTAAGCCAGTAGAGCCCTCCATTTTTAAAGCACAACTGAACATGCAATTTGAGCGAAGCTACTCGAAATATTTCTATGCTTCTCTTGCCCGGTTAAATGCCAAAGCACAGGGCTGGCACCGTAAACATAGCCTCTATTCGGCCACGCAGATTCCTTTTAGCAATCTATCATCGGCAATGGACATGCTCTGCGATTCTGGGGCTTCCTTGCAGCAGAATATTGATGCCCTGCAAGCAAATATCGCCATTACACGTGAAACGGCTGCTATTGCCATTCAAAACTGGCGCACAGCACGATCTATGGTCAACGGCTAACAAAGCGAGAGGGGCCTAGGACATTCTTCCTGTTCAGGATACCTGTTTTATATTTCGGTAAAACAAATTGCCACAGACCTGACAGTAATGGCGATCAAATTGGCTAGGGGCTCAAAAGTGCGTGAAACTAAAAGGGAGACTATTTAAAATTCCAGATGGATTAGAACGACGGGGATAATGCGGATATTAGTATCAGCCTGCAGCTCATCGCGCGCGCGTCAGGGATGAATACAGCACGCTGTACGTCAGCTATGCTCCTGAGCCGCTATTGCTAGTACCAGTGGCACGACCGACTATGCTGTATATCAATGGCGAGCTGGTGAGCAAAAGGGATGAATGACTTTAACCCTTCTGACGATAAGCTGGCTGGGCTGATTGGGGCGCTGTCACCGGCGAGGCGGCGACAGCAAAAAATGCCTTATGGGACGCCCTATCAGGTGCGAAAGCGCCATCCTCTCAGGGCAAAAAAGGGCCAATCAAAACGGCGATGTTTCAGAAGCTGCAAACTATAATCAGGGTGTGAATTCATCAAGAACCGAGAAGACCGTAACAGATTTAGCCCCCCTGGAGAGCGCAACATACAAATCACTTGCCCCCATATTACCCACATTCAGTATCAGCGCATGATCACATTCCAGTCCTTTAAGAAGAAGAGTTGAACCTATTGAACGGTGCGATACGCGTCCTTCACCCTGATATCTGCGTTGTTCACGAATGACAGAAGCTGACTTACGAATGCTTTTTTCGGGTGAGCTAATGGATAGGTTTATTGCATCTTTTAGAACCTGTAAAGCACCGGCCCTGAATACGCGAGTCTCGTCCTTCTCTTCGAGCAAGAGAAGCGTTGTTCGCATATTTTGTCGGGTAGGTACCAAAGCAAGCTCTACTAATGCATTTTCAAGTGAAGAAGGGACTGTTCTGTTTCGCCCGGCCTGAATAGAAGCAATTCTGCGTAGGGTTGCGCTAATACCAACATTTGTCATCAGCTCAGCTGCAGCGTGCAATAGATTTGGTATTACGTTGGCAGCATTAGCCTCATCAAAGGATGTGGCCATTCTCATCACGTCACTCAGATCCACGGGTTCGACAACATCAAGTCCATTGATTCGTTGTGCAAATTGATGCCTAGATGACGCTCTTCGTGAATCACCCATGACTAAGACTGAATCGTCGGGAAACTGGCGCAGCAGCGAGTAATATTCGCGCTGCTGGCGCTGGATATTGTCATTGTGATTTCGTGAAAGAGGATGAAAACGGACATAGTCAGGACAGGACCTCAAGTCGATACGCTCCCGGCGAAGTAAGCGATGTCTTTGTTCAAGGATCCATTGACCCAAATCTGGCGTTTGTGCATTGTTCCAGCGCCAGGGCGTTTGTAAGGTTGCCAGAGTAGGGAAAAAATTTTCAACTGTCCGGTTCCAGTCTGGCATAGGGCCGCTGAAGCTGAAAATACACTGCATCGGGTCACCAAAGACTATCGTTGGTAGCAAACGTGAAAGCGCACAAGTCAGTTCATGCTGCTCGCTATTGCAGTCCTGGTATTCATCGACCAGCAAACGCGAATAAGTAGCTGTGATGATTTCGCTAATATTACCGTTAACAACCAGATTCCGTACGGCACGGCGAAGAGAAGGGTAGAAAACGGTTGGATTTTCAGGGCCCACATCAAGCGGACACAATCCCGGAAAGCAGCCGGCTATTTTCAGAGCCCATCCATCGATTGTTGTCACAACATAGTTCTGCGGAGGAATTGCAAAACGGCTCAGTCGCTTTTTGAGTGCCGTTACACCTGCGGTTGTGTGAGTCAGCACAAGATACGGCTTACTTTGGGCAAAACCAAGAGCTTCAATAATCAGGTGGGTTTTGCCGCATCCCGCTGGCGCTACAATCAGACCTTTACTGGCGTTTAAAACGGCATCCACACTCATCGTGGGTCACCGTTTTCCGCAGCCCATGCCAGCAGATCTCTTATAATTGCTTTGAATGGTAGCGAAAACTGATTGATGACCGGACCCACGATATTCTCCGCTAGATCCTCAGCCTTCCCGATCGTTTTAAACCAGCCATATTTGCCTGCAGCGTGAGCCACTGGCGTTCTCATTTCTTCTGTTGGTTCACCTGTGCATGTGTCAAAGTTATAAGCCCCCTGGGAGCAGTTCTGAATGTGCTGATCCACCTGTTGTTGGCTGTTCAGAGCCGCAGCAAGAAGAACGATGTCACGGATAGTCTCAGGAGGGCACCAGGCTAGCAGGGCACCCTCTGTTGAAAAATCATTACCCCATTCAAAAATGGTCACGCCACTGGCCCGGCAGTGTTCTGTCTGTTGCCTGTGTGCAGGAGTGGTGATATCTGAATCTTTTAATAAGGCAGTACGATATCCCAGTTGTGCAAAAACCTCGGCGCGTTTGAAATAATTGTCCCCGCCGCCACCATCTGTAGCAAAGGCCCCCTGATCCTGAAAGCCTGTTCTTCTCCTGCATTGTCTGGACAAGTCCAGCCCTCTGATAAAACCAACTTCAGTTCCACCTTCGCCCACAATTACGGCTTTGCTGAAAAAGGCTTCAGCGCAGGCCCTTAAGGTAGCTTGTTCCTGATCGTCTCCACTTAGTGTCAGAAATTTGTGTGAAGGCTCTGGGGCTGGTTGTTCTAGTTTTCGCAACACACAGAGCTGGGTTGCCTTAAGTTCCCTGAGAACATATGGGGAATGGGTGGTGATGAACACCTGCGAAGCGGGTTCATCATCACGAGACCCCAGTTGATGCAAGAGTCGGCTGATTCTGTAAGGCTCCAGCCCGTACTCTGCTTCATCAACCAGTATGATCCCCGGACTTTCGACAGCTTTTTGTAACCCGCTCACCAGCAATCGGGTTGATCCTGTTCCAAGCATTCTCAGTGGCGTGTTATCACTGTTATGCAGGCTGATTGCGCTGTTAGAAAGGGAGACGCCATTCACGTCCAGCAACGCTTTGAGTTCTCCGACTTGAACGCCTAACTCATTTGCAATGGTTCTGACCGCGGTCAGGATGTTATCCAACTGCGGTAGTTGCCGGGCAGCAAAATTGTGTCGCGTCTGTCGGGACAGTTCGGCCAAAGTTGAACTGATATCAAAATCTTCTGCAGATAATTTATTCAGCACTGAGCGGCTGCCCCATGCCAGATGATGATGCGAGGTAGCCCCAAGACGAGTAGGGCTTAACTGCTCCCGGTGCTTCCACAGTAATCTCTTCTCCAGCCCTTCCGCTGTTGCTCGTTCTGAAAATAAGCACCAGTCTGGTTCGAGATCTGCACCGACGACCATTCTCAATGTGAGTACCGTTTCATCTCCTCCCTGAGGTTCATCATGGATTTCACTCGTTTCGCTGTTGAAGCCACGAAGATAACGCCCATAGGTCTCGAGATTCCGAAGTCCGTCATCAAGCTGTCCGAGAGTTACACTGATGCAGAATGGTATGGCCGAATTCATGAGATGAAAATCGGCATCACTGAATGTGAACGATCTTCGCGCTCCGAGCACCAGGTCAATAGCGTCAACGAAGGTCGATTTTCCAGAATCTCCGGGGCCAATCAGGCAGTTCAGTCCTGGACCAGGAAACCATTCAGCCTGCCGTATTGCGCGAAAATTTTGAATGCTGATGTGGCGGATAACAGCCATGTGTCGTTCCCTCGTAATCCACTAATGTTGTATTTGCGTCGAAATGGCAGGAATTATGACACACCCTTTCTGATTTAATTGTGATGCAGTGGGTAACCTGGTTTGGTTGAAGAAACATTAAGATGAGGTACGCAAGCCTCTCCACCTGACTGCCCACATGGTGAATGACAATTAACCTGGAGGTGATGGGCTTGGTGCAACCATGAGCAACAACACGAGGTACCACTAAATGAGCTGCGAACATTCTCAGGAACTGTGCGAGAAATACGTTATCCGGGCACCAGATCAACTACGAAAAGCAATTCGTATTGCCAGAAACGCTGAATGAAGGAACGCTGTCCGAAATTGAAACGACAAATGGCTGGAATCAATATAGCTTCCACGAGTGTGCTGAGAAGATGATGTGGGGCGATATAGTTGATTATCATTTCGAATGTAACTATTGCCGAACTTAGTTCGTTCTTGGCGCAGAAACCTATCATGGCAGCGGTGGCTACTGGTCACCCGAAAATGAAAAGCCATCTGAAATAATAGACTGCTCGCAATAACAGTAAGCAGATACAACAGCGAGTACGGAAGACAAAAAACCATGAATCCATCACTTTTGACTCATTTTACCGAAAATCATTGTCCGAACTGGGCATGTCCATCCTGTCACTCAACTTCTCTGGCTATACAGGAAGGTACTTTTCATTACGCAGCGCTTCCGGAGTCTGTCGCTCGTTGGAAAGAACCTGAGGGTGAATACGAGGACATTAATCTTGTCTTCAGCTGCCTGCTGAAATGCGAACGTGCCCGTTGTGGAACGGTTATCGCTGTCAGTGGCAGCGGTGGTGTTCATCAAAATTACGGAGAAGACGGTGATGAGCCACATTACGAACTATTCCAAGCCAAACATTTTATTCCGCCGCTACCGGCCTTTGCTGTTCCGCCACATTGTCCGGAAAATGTGGCTCAGCCCTTGATGCAGTCATTCGGGTTGTTTCTGAGCGCTCCTAATGCGGCTGCAAATGCGATACGCATTGCTCTCGAAGAGTTGATGACTGCGTTAGGTGTACCGGTAATGCGTTCGCTCCACAGCAGGATTGAAGCACTCCCTGAACAGTTCAGTGAACATAAAGCGGCTCTGATGGCGATTAAATGGCTGGGTAATGCGGGAAGTCATGAGCTGGACCGCGTCAATGCTTTTGATATCGACCAAGCCTATCGGATTATTGAGTTTGTTCTCAGTAAGCTTTACGCGGGTTCAACGAAGAGTATTAAACAGCTGGCGGCCGATCTGGATAAGCGTTTTCGTCCGGAGCAAGGGAATTGAATCGGGTCAGGTCATCGGCCGCAAATAGACTGTAACATCTGTATCATCCGGCGCTGTCTTTTTGTTTGTATTCGTAAATCGGGAGTATAAGAAGAAATGTATGTGAATCAACCGGTCTCAGCTTGGCAGTCACTGACTATAAGCTGGTGCCTTGGACCAACTTAATGGCTCTATTCTTTCGATGGCTATTATCCAGATTGGGTAAGTATGATGTTCTGATCCTCGGTTGGGCACCGATAGCAGAAATTCATAATGATTTTTTTTAAATATTAAAATCAATGAATTAGGGGTATTTTTGGCGAGGGCGCTGAAGAAAACGTGATAAACGGATGGGCGCTCAGTGAACGCGTGCCTCTGCCCGGTAGCATCGAGCATCGGCAAGTGTGACTGATGGATAGGGGCCGATACTCTTCTTCGCACGTTTCTTGGTGAGAGGGCGAATGTAGCGAAATTGCCAGATTTTACTCCCACTGGATTTAATCAGTAGCTCAAGGCCATCGCCATCATAGAGAACGTAGTCCGCTTCCTTGGGTTTAGCAGATTCGATTTCTTTAACGGATAGAGGTTTGTTTTGTCTTACCATTGCCGGGTTTCCATAGTTTTAGGCACCTCAAAAACAATAAAGCTTTATAAGGTGCCTAACAAAGTGCCTAAAAGGTTCGGATTTAATTAGTTCAGTTCGGACTTCGCGGGACAAATTGAGGCCACAAAAAAGCCCGCAAAGCTTTCACCTTGCGGGCTCTCAGGACTTCGATGATGGTTCTGGTAACCATCAACCAAGAATTTTGGTGGAGCTGGCGGAGTCTGAATATGTTCCGCAAGCCCATGTATTTAGTTATTTTTATCTAATTCAACTTTTTTCCGTGTACCTAAGCGTGTACCAATTATTAGATCTCATACCCCGAAACGGCTTCGCAAGGATACCGAATGCTCGGCGCTAAATCCAAAATAAAATGATTTTAGGGAAAAGTGTTCACACTGTTCACTTTAGTTTTTTGTTTATTAAATTCATGGTATTAGGTAGTGAAGGGGGTGAGGCCGGATTTACATTAGTGTACACTTAGGGTGATCGAGATGATCAAAATCGGCAGAAATCGGTATGCGTAATGTAACTTTTGAGGTTCTGCATGCTGGCAATGGTTAGCTTTGTACCAAGATTGACTTGTAAATCCATATGGATGGGAAATAAGCCACAAGTAGTAAGATTATGAGTGTTGAAATTATTTACAGTTCTTTATTTAAAATAAATTAGAGAGGATTACGAGATAATGGAGGTTTACACATGAGCACAGCAAACGAGCATTACTTAACTGAATGTTATTATTTATCTCTTGAAGAAATGATTGAAGGCGATGCAATACAAGACGCTGACTCTATGAACCATGATAAATGGCATACTATATTTTCTTGCCCCCATCAGGGCTATTATAACATCCTAGCCATCGGTGCGGTTGAATCAAGATATAAAGTTTCACGAGCAATCAATTAAAATGTTTGTCTCGTGATATTTTTTCAGTGAACCTTAAGGCATGAAGTTAAGAATAATACTGGTTATTTGCACTCAAATAGTGAACTCTGGACGTGAGCCTGGAAATACTGCCGACTCCATATGGATAGCTAAGTCTAAGGTGGTTATTCTACGTAAAGTAGATGCTGCAATAAACTGAACTCCTAGAGCCAATCGAACAACCTGAAGACGTTTAAGCCCCGCTGGCTTATAGCGGCTGGCGACATAATGTGGAAGGTTATCTATGACCGCTTTAATTTTTCTATCATCACGATGGGGTATTTTATCCATCAATGTTTTTGCCAAATAATCCAGATTATGACCATTTTTTCCTTTTAAGGCATTCAAATCGATCCCGCTCCAAACTAAAGCAGCTTTGAGGGAGAGCTCTGCTACCAAACAGATAGGTTGGATAACTGAATCATGACTAAAGCTATTAGGTAGTGTATTTGCCATATCTTCGAGATTGGATCGGGACATCTGCCAGAGTGTTAATGCCTCTGAGTCGCAATTTTCTACTTCATTTAGTCCCATGGTAAAATCATGAATATCAGCAATAGCAAAAGATACATCTGCTGCGATTGCTCGATCTCTCCTACACCACTCCCACCATTCCTCATTACTAATGAAACCTGCTATTTGCCAGACTTCTAACTGGTTATCCCCGAATATGACAGGGAAGGTTGTTTTTTTCACTTGATCCATGGATGCAATCAGACCTATTCCTGCACCAGGCCAGCTTGTTTCGACTTCAGGCATCATGGCAATATAAGCATCTACGATGTGTTGAACCTCAGGATTACTCAAAAGACCAAAGCTGAAATCTGTTCCAAGTATATCAAATGCGGCGCTTAGAGGTCTCTGATGAACGTGAACACCTTCCTCAGCATATTTTTTATCCAATCTGCGCAGGTCATCTAACGTCCACATAATTATATTAATTCCTTATTGTTTTTTGCCAATTGCAACGGAAGACTCCAATTCAGAAAATTTTTATACCTTACTCCATTAGCGGTAGGAGTAATTGATTTATACTTTAATGTATGCCCGCTTTTCGTTCATAGTTGATCTGGCGTTAGCCGCATCTAACCTCTGCGGCCAAAGCATGAACATCCCATTACAGAAATAAATATTGTTTACTACTCCATGTCATCTCAGATTGGCTCATTATTGGGCATTGAAGTTCATCAACTGAAAAAGCAGGGCGCTGAACTGTTTTAAAAATGCTTGAAAAATTAGACTGTATGGGGCTGTTGAATATTTCTCGTCCATATTGCGCCTCGAGTAAAATATGAATGGCAGCAACAGAATTTATTACGGATTTAAGTGATGCTTTATGCCTATTAATACCACGGTTATGTTTGACGGCATTGTATGCATCATACCAAGATATACTTTTAGTCGGTTGTGTAATATCCCAGCCGCTAAAAGGAGACCATTCTTGCAATTGTGGATAGAAGGTGAGTTTTGTTGAGTAGTTGTTTAATTTTAGAGGGTTTAGAGATTTTATGTAATCATTGGTACTAAATCTGGTAGTTGAAGGGTATTTGTTATCCACAAGAAAGTTTTGGAGCAAATATTCAACCTCAGTGCATGCAATAATTAAAATCTCTCTTACTTTGCTTCCAAAGCAATTTAAATTAAGAGTGTCAGGATCTATGTAGTTAAAAAGTTCATTTAATGAGTCGCAGATGTTACTAAAGGCACGAATTTCATCAAGCATTGGAGTGTTGGCATAATGATACCTGAATAGATTAGGTTCTCCTCGGTTTATCCGAGGGGAAAACATACCACTTTCAGTTTTTTTGGATTGATTAATCACTATTGGATAATATGGGCAGTAATCATAAGCTTGATGCCAAGAAAAATAACCAATTGCTTTTGCAATCTGGTCATTACTGATTGCGTCAGGAAATTTCTCATTATAGTTGTTTTCACCTCGCAACCAATCATTCCATTTGTAATAATGAGTTTTAGAATAGATTCCGGTGTCAATATAGATATAACAATCATCACCTTCTTTCTGAAAGTATCCAAATACATTATTCTTTAATTCAAATGTATAGCTCTCCATGCTCCCTCCTTTATATGTTCTATAATATTAATATCATATCCTTATATGCAGTGTCCAAAAGCATTCTGAGTTTTTGTTTGAGTTGTAGACATAACTGAACACCCTCACTACGGTCTGTTCATTAATTTTTGTTGGTGAATATGGAAATAGATACCTCGCAAGCGGCATCTTTATGAACGTTTCTCAATCATAGTTGACTTTGGCTGACATGAAAAATTTTATCAAAAATAAAAACCGGCTTAAGCCGGTTTATTTGAGACGATTTATAAGGGGCTGCACGCTGGCAACCAATCTGCTTCGCTGTCCTCATGTAACGTAAGATTGGTTTGTATGCCGTTATTGGTACGGCGCTTGAGTAGCACTCGCTCATACTCTTTAAGCGTCTGTGGCACTGCCTGGCCGAAAGCTGTCAGGCTGAGCGGGTGCTGATGCCCACGCGATTCCATAAACGACAAATAAGCATGGTAGAGATAGCGCTTAGGGTTGATCGGGCGAATGTTAGCGTTACCGATAAACAGCCCGTTGGGCGTGCTCAACGGCATCAGGTAGCCGCAGAAATCGACCAGCGGATCAGCTTGTCGCTTGATCTCCAGCGCTTCGCCGGATGACTGCTGAGCCTGCAACAGCTCGCGGGCTTCATCGGGTGACGCGAAGCGCTGCATCAGATGGCGAACAATGATGGCCAGCTCGGTACTGATTTTGTCAAGCAGCTGCGGGTCACGCTCTTTTGCCGGGATCACTTCCGGGAATGTCAGAATTACCCGGCGGCGCGACACGCCGCCGCTGCGATCGCTGAAGCGCATCGGGTTGTTGTTCACTGCCAGAATCACCGCCGGGATGTGTGTTGAATAGGCGTCACGGTATTTCGGATCGATTGCCACCGCATCGCCACCGGTAATCGCCTTGATGCCCGCGCCGTCGCCGCTCCATTTCTCCTGGTCAGGCAGGATAATCAGCGAGAAACCTACCACGCTGGCGCGCTCACGGGAGGATTCCAGCGTATCGATAGTGGCTGACGTGGTGTTGTCTTTTCCGGCCAGCAAAGTGGCTATCGAGGCCATGACGCTTTTACCGCTGCCGCCGGGGCCGGTCACCTCAAGAAACATCTGCCAGTCATAGCGGTTTGCCAGCACCATAAATAACGCCGCGAGAATGCGCTCCTGCTTGTCGTAATTATGTCCGGCTGCCCGCGTTAACCAGCGCCAGAAAGCCGGGGCGTGGTCTGCGAGATTTTCACCAGGACGTGGCGAGGTGTAGTCCACACTGTTGACGGTCCGCAGCCAGTGCTGGCGGCGGTGCGCGCTGAAGGTGCCTGTTGTGGTGTCATACACGCCGTTACGGAAACCAATCAGGCGGCGGGACGGTTCACCCATCTGCGGCACCATCAGCTTGAGCGTGTCCAGCACGCTGCCGATACCGGCGGCCGAGAACGGTGCGCGCACCTTCTGAAACAGCGCGGCGATTTCCCGGCGCAGCGTCTTCGCCTCCATCACCTGCCATGCGCCGTTCTCATAGCGGCAGATTTCTTCCCCGACCGGCGGCACGGCCAGCGCCTCCCCGTAATGGGTGAACAGCTCGGCTTTCTGGCTGGCGCTCATGGCCTTCAGGTCGGCCTCGCTGACGGATTCAAACGGGCTGAGTGGCTGCGGCTGCGTGAAGCCGGTGAGCTGCGCCAGCGTGGCGATATCGCCCTCAGCCTGCCACACGTCGTTCCAGTCACCCGTAACCGGCGGCAGGGCGGTTTTGCCGTCGCAGGCTTTTGCAGCCTCCTCTGCCTTTAACTGGCCGGTGCCGTTGTCGTCGCGGTCGGCGGCAATCAGCATCAGCGCGGCGGGGTGTGACTCACGCAGCCGCTTTGCCAGCGAGGGCAGGTTGTTGGCGCTCAGCGCCACGTAAACCGCCTGGCCGGTCAGCCGGTGCACGGTCAGGC
>Ga0308167_1002250_pt1 | contig 18521 bp, 17 predicted proteins | sample PhyCR1_2_FD_202138 | JGI IMG/M metagenome (GOLD analysis project Ga0308167, IMG submission 202138) | Phyllosphere microbial communities from UC Gill Tract Community Farm, Albany, California, United States - DLSLRC.R1 | ecosystem: Host-associated > Plants > Phyllosphere > Unclassified | place... | reverse complement strand
TTGGCTTTATGCGTGAAATCGAATATCTGCAGTCTAAAGGCCTGTGCCTGGGCGGTAGCTTAGATTGTGCGATAGGTCTGGATGATTTCCGCGTACTGAATGAAGAAGGTCTGCGTTTTGAGGACGAATTTGTCCGTCACAAAATGCTGGACGCTATCGGCGACCTGTTTATGTGTGGCCACAATATCATTGGCGCCTTCACGGCGTTCAAATCGGGTCATGCGCTGAACAATAAGCTGCTGCAAGCGGTTCTGGCTAAGCAGGAAGCCTGGGAATGGGCAACCTTCGAAGACGAAGCTGAACTGCCGCTGGCATTCAAAGCACCGAATCTGGTTCTGGCTTAATTACCTCAGAACGTGAAACGGCTGGTTATGCTGACACCCTCTCCGGTCAGCGGCGCCAGCCGTTTTTTTATTGCTCCGGTCCCCGCCTCTGCTGATGTCGAGCCTGCTCGCATCGCGCCGTCCGTTTTGCTGAATTGCTGAACAATCGCGCGCAATTTCTCGCACCGCCACTTTAATCCCAGGTGTGGATGCCCCACATTAGTGATACTATCTCTGGCGCTTTTACAGGCTGAATACCGCTGCCGCTCGCGGCGGGCGAACGAAAACGGAAGCGCAACAGAGCATGCGCGATGGAAAGGTTGTGATCGGAATTCTTCTGCGCTGGCGACAATTAGGTAGACGCTATTTCTGGCCTCATCTCCTGTTAGGGATGGTCGCGGCCAGTCTCGGCTTACCTGCCTGTGCGCAAAGTTCTGAACTCAATGCTTCATCTGAATCGCCGGCCAGTAGCCTGTTCATGGGCAACGCCGCGCGGTTTGATCACCTGATTCGCCTGCAGGAAGCGGCACGCCGCCCCAGCTTCAATGTGGATTACTGGCACCAGCACGCCATCCGCACCGTTATTCGACACCTCTCTTTCACGCTAACGCCCCAGGCGCAGGCGGAACAACAAACTCTGCCGCTGGCGGCGCAAAAGCTGGCGCTGATCGATTCGCTGCATGACTTACTGACGTCACACTCTGCGTTGCGTGCTGTGCCGCAGACGACCCCGACTCCACCGCTGTTTACGGCTGTAACCCGCTCATGGGTTGAATGGCATGCCCGCGTTCATGGCATCCGCGCCGGACCCACCCAATTGTCCTGCTAATATTTTTGGTTTTATTCACTCTGTTTAGATTTTGCAGTCCGGAATGATCCGGCTGAATTGAGAATATATTTACTATGTTAATCAAAATGTTAACCAAGGTTTTTGGTAGCAGTAACGATCGTACTCTGCGTCGTATGCGTAAAGTGGTGGATGTCATCAACAAGATGGAGCCGGACTTTGAAAAGCTCTCTGATGATGAACTGAAAGGCAAAACCGAACTGTTCCGTGAACGCCTGAAAAAAGGCGAGACGCTGGAAAGCCTGATCCCGGAAGCTTTTGCTACCGTGCGTGAAGCGAGTAAGCGCGTGTTCGGCATGCGTCACTTCGACGTCCAGCTGATCGGCGGCATGGTACTGAACGATCGCTGCATCGCCGAGATGCGTACCGGTGAAGGTAAAACCCTGACCGCCACGCTGCCAGCCTATCTGAATGCGCTCTCCGGTAAAGGGGTTCACGTCGTTACCGTCAACGACTATCTGGCACAGCGTGATGCCGAGAATAACCGTCCGTTGTTTGAGTTCCTCGGTCTGACCGTCGGCATCAACATGTCGGGTCTGCCTGCAGTAGCGAAGCGTGAAGCTTACGCCGCTGACATTACTTACGGTACCAACAACGAATATGGCTTCGATTACCTGCGCGACAACATGGCCTTCAGCCCGGAAGAGCGCGTGCAGCGTAAACTGCACTACGCACTGGTGGATGAAGTTGACTCCATCCTGATCGATGAAGCGCGTACCCCGCTGATCATTTCGGGACCTGCGGAAGACAGTTCTGAGCTCTATACCAAAGTAAACAAAATCATTCCGCACCTGATTCGTCAGGATAAAGAAGACACTGAAACCCATCAGGGTGAAGGCGACTTCTGGGTGGATGAAAAAGCCCGTCAGGCGCACATGTCTGAACGTGGACTGGTTAAGGTCGAAGAGCTGCTGGTCAGCCAGGGCATTATGGAAGCCGGCGAATCACTCTATTCACCGACCAACATTATGCTGATGCACCACGTTACTGCGGCGCTGCGCGCCCATGCGCTGTTTACCCGCGATGTGGATTACATCGTAAAAGATGGCGAAGTGGTGATTGTTGATGAGCACACCGGTCGTACCATGCAGGGTCGTCGCTGGTCAGACGGACTGCATCAGGCGATTGAAGCCAAAGAAGGGGTAGAGATCCAGAACGAGAACCAGACGCTGGCCTCTATCACTTTCCAGAACTACTTCCGTATCTACGAAAAGCTGGCCGGTATGACCGGGACCGCGGATACCGAAGCGTTCGAATTCAGCTCTATCTACAAGCTCGATACCATTGTGGTACCGACTAACCGTCCAATGGTGCGTAAAGATCTGGCCGATCTGGTCTATATGACCGAGAAAGAGAAAATCGACGCGATCATCGAAGATATTCGTGAACGTACCGCCAACGGCCAGCCGGTGCTGGTCGGGACCATCTCGATTGAGAAATCGGAAGTGGTCTCTAACGAACTGACACGTGCCGGTATCAAACACAACGTTCTGAACGCCAAATTCCACGCCCGCGAAGCGGAAATCGTGGCACAGGCAGGTCAGCCGGGCGCGGTCACCATCGCCACCAACATGGCCGGTCGTGGTACTGACATCATGCTGGGCGGCAGCTGGCACGCCGAAGTGGCCGAGCTGGAAAACCCGACCGAAGCACAGATCGAAGAGATTAAAGCCGCATGGCAGATTCGCCATGACGCGGTACTGGCCTCCGGCGGTTTACACATCGTGGGTACTGAGCGCCACGAGTCGCGCCGTATCGATAACCAGCTGCGTGGTCGTGCTGGCCGTCAGGGCGACGCCGGTTCTTCCCGTTTCTACCTGTCGATGGAAGATGCGCTGATGCGTATTTTCGCCTCGGATCGCGTCTCTAACATGATGCGCAAACTGGGGATGAAGCCGGGTGAAGCGATTGAGCACCCGTGGGTGACCAAAGCGATTGCCAATGCGCAGCGCAAAGTTGAGAGCCGTAACTTCGATATTCGTAAGCAGCTGCTGGAATATGATGATGTGGCCAACGATCAGCGTCGTGCCATCTACAGCCAGCGTAACGAACTGCTGGATGTGTCGGATGTGAGCGAAACCATCAACAGCATCCGTCATGACGTCTACAAAGCGACCATTGATACCTATATTCCACCGCAGTCACTGGAAGAGATGTGGGATGTACCAGGGCTGGAAGAGCGCCTGCGTACTGACTTCGATCTTAATCTGCCGATTGCGGAGTGGCTGGATAAAGAGCCCGATCTGCATGAAGAAGTGCTGCGTGAGCGCATCATGACCCATGCGATGGAGAACTATGCCGCCAAAGAAGAGGTGGTTGGTGCTGAGATGATGCGTAACTTCGAAAAAGGCGTGATGTTGCAGACGCTGGATTCGCTGTGGAAAGAGCATCTGGCGGCGATGGATTATCTGCGTCAGGGCATCCATCTGCGTGGCTATGCGCAGAAGGATCCGAAGCAGGAGTACAAACGTGAATCGTTCGCTATGTTTGCCGCCATGCTTGAGTCACTGAAATATGAAGTGATCAGCACCCTGAGCAAGGTCCAGGTGCGGATGCCGGAAGAAGTTGAAGCGATGGAGCAGCAGCGTCGCGAAGAGGCTGAACGTCTGGCTCAGCAGCAACAACTGAGCCACGTTGAAGAAGAGACGCTGGCGGCCGAAGCGCTGGCGCAGCAGAGTGGTGAACGCAAAGTCGGACGCAACGATCCCTGCCCATGTGGTTCAGGTAAAAAATATAAGCAGTGTCACGGCCGCCTGGCCTGAGATTAACCGCTGATGAAAAAGGAGCCACTGGCTCCTTTTTTTTGGCTGCTGCCTGGCCGCGACAGACGCTGAGTTTGGTTGTTTCAGCAGGTTAAAGCGGTTAACTTCCGCCACACCCTGTTTTAAACTCACTGCTCATTCACCCAATAATCTCGGGATATTCTTCATGAAGCACCTGCAGGTCGCGGTTGGTATTATCCGCAATGCCGATAAACAGATTTTCCTTGCCCAGCGCGCGGCGACATCCTATATGGCCAATAAATGGGAGTTTCCCGGCGGCAAGATTGAAGCGGGTGAGAGCGCCGAACAGGGCCTGATTCGCGAGTTGCAGGAAGAGACCGGCATTGAGGTCACCGAAGCGCGTCCGATTGGTCAGGCTGATCATAGCTATGAAGATCTGCGGGTAACGCTGCATTTCTTCCTGGTTGAAGGCTGGAAGGGAGAGCCGTGGGGCAAGGAGGGGCAGCCGCAGCGTTGGGTTGATCAACAGGCGCTGATCGCCGAAGAGTTTCCTCCGGCGAATCATCAACTGATTGCCCGCCTGATTGCCGGCGAGTTTTGACAGGATGGGGCGACTCACCCCATCCGGCAATTAATGGTCTTCTTCGCTCCAGTTATCGCTGTCATTCAGATCACCGCTGCTGGGAATACGTTTCTCTTCAGCGGCCCATTCACCCAAATCAATCAGCTGGCAGCGCTTACTGCAAAACGGCCGCCACGGGCTGAGTTCATCCCAGATAACATCTTTGCCGCACTGTGGACAGGCGACGGTCATGACTTCTTGCTGCATATTCACCTCTAACAACAGGCCAGTTGAAAGTCGAGTCGGGCTGGTACTTCACCACGCTCACTATCAAGCGGCATAAAACGAATGGCATAACGGCTTTTATGTCCGGAGACCTGCGGGTAAAGCGCATCCTCCAGCGACAGCTGCAGGCGGAGCAGGTCGGCACCCTCAGCGTTGTCCTGATAAAAGCCATTCAGGCTGGTCTGATTGCGAAACGCCCCGGACTGACGGATCAGGTCGAGGATCATCGCCAGCGCATGATGCAGCGGCACCAGCGTCTGCATCCAGGCTTCCACCTGGGCATCACGCGCTTCCTGGGGTAAATGCAGCCAGATATGCAGGCCGGGTAAATCAAAACTGCAGCAGCCGCCAGGAATGCTCAGGCGCTGACGCACCAGCGCAATCAGACGGTCTTCCCGCAGTTGCTGCCCCATCCGCGGCGCATTCATCAGCTGGGTTGACTGCATTTTTAACTTTTCACGCAGGGCATCTACCAGCGTCATATCTACGCCAGGCACATCAGCCCAGGCGCGCAATTTCTGCTGCTGGCGCTCCAGCTCTTTCAACAACTCGGTACGCATGTCGCCCCGCTCGAAAATATCGAGCAGTTCACCGATCAGACGAAAAAAGGTCAGGGCGTTAACGGTTTTATCCAGCGGGGTGGTCTCATCCAGCTGATTAATCAGAAACTCAACCCGTAACCAGGTTCGCATTTTTTCATTCAGGGGATGTTCAAACAGAACGGGTGTGCTCATGGTGTTAATCCTGTTTCGTTGCCGCCAGCCTGAGGTAGCGCTGATGGAGTTCGGCAACCTGTGGCAATGCATCTTCAGGCTCGCCACTGTTATCAATAATGTCATCAGCACAGGCGAGGCGTTGCTGCCGCGTGGCCTGTGCCGCAAGAATACGTTGCACCTGGGCGAGAGAAAGCTGGTCGCGTTGCTGAGTCCGGGCTATCTGTGTCGCTTCGTCGACATCAATCACCAGTACCCGGTCAGCCTGGTGCTGTAACTGATTTTCCACCAGTAACGGCACCACCCACAGCACATAAGGTGAAGAGGCGGCAGCGATCAACTGTTGGGTGCGGGCGTTAATCAGCGGATGCAGCAGCGCGTTTAACCAGCTTTTCTCTTCTGGCGTCTGAAAAATAATCTCGCGTAACCGCGCGCGATCCAGGGTGCCCTGTTCGGTCAGGATCGCGGCACCGTAACGTGCTTCAATCGCCTGTAAAGCCGGCGTCCCTGGCTCAACCACTTCGCGCGCAATCAGGTCAGCATCGATAATGTCGACCCCGAGCGCAGCGAACTGTCTGGCAATCGAGCTTTTACCACTACCGATTCCCCCTGTCAGCGCTATGGTGTAGGGCCTATTTCCCATCTGACTTCTCTTTTGGACACAGGTTCATGTTAATGGTCTGGATCAGTAACGCAAAAATGCGGGCCAGATCACAACGATAATGCTCAGCTAAATTTTACGGATTGTAGCGTAAATAAAGTGAAATTCGCAGTCTTGTCGCCGGACGGCAGGCGCGTATCATAAGGTCACTGGAGCCGTGCTGGCTTCGCGAACTGCGGTTCGTTGCCACTCACCAGGACATGACACATGCGTATTGAAGAAGATTTGAAACTGGGCTTTAAAGACGTTCTGATTCGCCCAAAACGTTCCACGCTGAAAAGCCGCTCACAGGTTGAGCTGGAGCGCAGTTTTACCTTTAAGCACTCCGGCCTGAGCTGGAGCGGTGTCCCAATCATTGCCGCCAATATGGATACCGTCGGTACCTTTCTGATGGCAGAAGCGCTGGCCAGCTTTAATATCCTGACGGCGGTGCATAAGCATTACAGCGTAGATGACTGGCGAGCGTTTATTCAGCGTGTGCCCGCGCCGGTACTGAACGCGGTGATGGTCTCTACCGGCACCTCTGAAGCGGACTTTACCAAGCTGAACGCCATTATGGCCTTGTCAGAGAAATTACAGTTTATCTGCATTGATGTGGCTAACGGCTACTCGCAGCATTTTGTCGATTTTCTGCAGCGTGCCCGCGAAGCGTTTCCTGGCAAAACGATCTGTGCCGGTAATGTAGTAACCGGGGAAATGGTGGAAGAGCTGATTCTGTCTGGTGCCGATATTGTCAAAGTGGGCATTGGCCCTGGCTCAGTCTGCACCACGCGCGTGAAGACCGGCGTGGGCTACCCACAGCTCTCGGCGGTGATTGAGTGCGCTGATGCGGCGCACGGACTGGGTGGACAGATTGTCAGTGACGGTGGCTGTGCGGTGCCGGGTGATATTGCTAAAGCCTTTGGCGGCGGTGCCGACTTTGTAATGCTGGGCGGTATGCTGGCAGCGCACGATGAATGTGAAGGCAAGGTCATCGAAGAGAATGGCGAAAGCTTCATGCTGTTTTACGGCATGAGTTCGGAGTCGGCAATGAAGCGTCACGTAGGTGGCGTTGCGGAGTACCGTGCAGCAGAAGGCAAAACCGTGAAGCTGCCATTACGTGGTCCGGTAGCTGATACGGCACGCGACATTCTGGGTGGCCTGCGTTCAGCCTGTACCTACGTAGGGGCAGAGCGTCTAAAGGAACTGACCAAGCGCACCACTTTTATCCGGGTGACTGAGCAGGAAAACCGGGTGTTTAACCGATAGTTAGCTGCCGGTTGTCAGCGATTCAGGGTCAGGGAGTGGCCGACAGTGACTGATGGAGATTCAATGACAATCAGGCACTTGATGGTATTTCCGATACTGACGCACCGGCAGTGGCCCATTGATGCTCAGCCTCGACAGCTACTTATCCGGTGTCACTGATCAGACTTCATCAATTACTCACCTGATTTCATGTTAAGGGGCGCATAACGCGCCCCTTAATGCATCGCATCACCCAGCCCGAACACCGGCAGATACATCGCAATCACCAGCGTACCGACAATGCCACCTATCACCACCATCATCATCGGCTCCAGTGAGGCAGCAAGCGTGTCAGCACGTTCACGGGTCTCTGCTTCATGCCATTCCGCCAGTCGGGCCAGCATCAGATCTAACGCCCCCGCTTCTTCACCGACGCGAATCAGCTGGCCACAAAGTGCAGTAAATAGCGGATGCTGCGCCAGCGCCTGATGCAGCGGTTTGCCTGCGGCGATATGCTGTTGCAGCGCAGCAATCGCTTCCCGCCACAGCAGGGAGGAGAGGGTAACCTCAACAGCGGCAAGACCCTGCAACAGGGTGAGTCCGGCGTGCTGTGTCAGCTGCAGGATGGTATAAATCTGCGTTAGCTGCGAACCGCGCCATAGTCCGGCAAGCAGCGGGATGCGGAGAAAAAAACGCTGCTCCCGCCGCTGCCAGCTGGCTGAACGTCGCCGCAGCTGTTGCCAGCCCACCAGTACCAGCAGCAGCACGCTGGCTAACAACAGTCCCCACTGCTGCAATGTGGCAGAAAGCTGCATCACCGCAGCGGTAAACGCTGGTAACGGTGCGTCAAACGAGGCATACACTGTGACAAATTCCGGCAGCACGAACAGTAGCATGCCACAGCTGACAGCGATCGCGACTAACAGAATGAACAGTGGATAGCGTAGCGCCTTTACTACCTGTTGCCACAGCTGTTGCTGCCGGGTCTGCTGTTGTGCCAGTTCGCTGCAGCAGACATCCAGCTGCCCGGTCAGCTCGCCGACCTCCATCAGGGCCGGATAGAGCGGCGGAAAGATTTGCGGCCACTCACGCAGCGCCTGTGAAAAAGGCTGACCGCTCAAAACCCGATGATGCAACGCCAGCATCAGTGCCCGCCAGCCCGCGTGCGGATGTCCCTCAGCCAGCAGAATCAGACTCTCCGCCAGTGGTAAGCCCGCCTTAAGCAGAGTTGCCAGCTGGCGTATCAGATCGGTTTTGTGCTGCCACGTCCAGGCGGACTGCCGCCAGACCTTTTCGCATTTCCAGCTGACCGGCAGCAGATCGCGCTGCGCCAGCATCAGCAGCAGATTCTCACTGTCGACAGCCAGTAGCTGACCGCTTTGTAGCGCGCCCTGGCTGTCAACCGCCTGCCAGCGAAACAACGCCGGATTAGCCATCTTCCAGCCCGATAACCCGCTGCATCTCTTCCAGCGAGGTGTCACCGCGACTTACCGCTTCCAGCCCGGAGGCAAGCAGGGTACGCAGCCCCTGCTGTTTTGCCAGACTGAGCAGATTCTCAAGCGGCATTTCTGCTGCAATGGCATTTTGCAGCCTGGCGTTTACCGGCAGCAGCTCAAACAGCGCCAGCCGACCAAAGTAGCCTGAGAAACAGTGATCGCAGCCAGGCGCGCGCCAGGTCTGCAGGGTGCCGGGCCAGAGTTCGGAAGGATAGTGCGCCACCGCCTGAGCCGGCTGACGACAGTGCGGGCAGAGCCGCCGTACCAGACGCTGCGCAACGATCAGCCGTAGCGCCGATCCCAGCAGATAGCCGGGAATACCCATCTGGCGTAAGCGGGTCAGGGTTTCGGCGGTTGAATTGGTATGCAGCGTGGAGAGTACCAGGTGTCCGGTCTGCGCGGCCTTAACGGCTATTTCAGCGGTTTCCGCATCGCGGATCTCGCCGACCATGATCACGTCCGGATCCTGGCGCAACAGCGCACGCAGTACGCGATGGAAGTCGAGCCCGCTTTTACTGTTAATCTGGGTCTGATTGATGCCGGGCAGCGGGATTTCAATCGGGTCTTCGACGCTGCACAGGTTTTTGTCTGGCGTATTCAGCGCGCTCAGCCCGCTGTAAAGCGTAAAGGTTTTGCCGCTGCCGGTGGGTCCGGTCACCAGGATCAGCCCCTGCGGCTGGGCCAGCGCTGAGCACAACAGGCGTAACTGGGCGGCAGGAAGCCCCAGTTTATCCAGCGATAATGCCGCGCTTTCGCTCTGCAACAGTCGCACCACCGCTTTTTCACCGCCATGGATCGGCAACGTGGCGAGGCGAAAAGAAGCCGGTTTGCCCGCAATCTCCAGGCTGAACTGACCATCCTGTGGTAACCGGCGTTCGGCAATATCCAGTCCGCCGAGAATTTTCAGGCGCGCCAGCAGTGCCGCAGGCTGGGTGGCGGGCAGTGAGGAGAGCGGATGCAGGACGCCGTCAATCCGCAACCTGACCCGCAGACCCTCCCGCCAGGGCTCAATGTGAATGTCAGACGCGCGACGTTCCAGCGCCTGATGCAGTATCTGTTGCGTTGCCTCAACGGCTGACTCTGCCGGTGCATCTTCGCGGGCTGACAGCGGCGTTTCAGCATGCTGCAGCTGATCGAGGCGCGCCTGCGGCCAGCACTCAATCTCAATCTGACACTGGCTGGCGAAGTTAAGCGCTTCAGCCAGCCCCTGCGGCACACTTTCCGCTACGGCAACCCGTAGCTGGCTGGCATCGTGGTGCAGCACCAGAGCGCGATAGCGCTGGCATAATGCTGCAATCGCTGCATCAGGCTTGTTCATCATTCGCCCCTTTATCGGCAAAGCGGAACTGAGCAAGGCAGTTGTCACGCAGGCTGATATTGCTGCTGGTGCAGCTCCGTTGCCAGCTGATGCTACCTTCCGTGCTGTCCCACACCGGTAGCATCTCCACGCTTAAGCCCTTCAGATTTTCCTGACCGGTCAGGGTGATGATGCCTTTGGTCACGCTGAGGGCAGAAACGTAGCGTGAGCTTCTGACGGCAGGAATACCGTGCTCGCCAGCCTGACACTGCGCCGGATCGCCGCGCTCCATGGCGCAGAGTTCCACTGCCGTTTTGTACGGCACCATGGTTTGCAGCATGTCGGTGAGCGCCGCGCGCTGCAGATAGTTTTGATAAGCGGGCAGGCCAATAGCGCTTAGGATCGCCACGATACCCACCACAATCATCAGTTCAACCAGCGTAAATCCGCCTTGATAATTCATCACATCGCCTCCTGATTAAGAAAACGTCAGACTAAAAAGGCGGGCAGAAGAATCACAGTCGCAGAATGAAACAATGGAAAAGGGGGCGAGAACATATTTGTGGCTTGCAGTACAGCCGAAAGGGTCATGGAAGCGGGATCGCAGAAAACGCCGTGCGGTTACACGGCGTAATGTCTTACTGTTGCTGAAAACGCATCGACAAATCGAGTGCGCGCACATGCTTGGTCAGCGCCCCTACCGAGACATAATCGACGCCGGTCTGCGCAATCTGAGGCAGAGTGGTTTCCGTGACGTTGCCAGAGACTTCCAGTAGCGCACGACCCTGATTACGCTCCACCGCCGTCCGCATCTGCTCCAGGCTGAAGTTATCCAGCATGACGATATCCGCCGCTGCGTCCAGCGCCTGGTCCAGCTCCTCCAGCGATTCGACTTCAACTTCTACCGGCACATCCGGCTGCAGCCACTGTGCCTTTTCCACCGCCTGACGGATCGATCCGCTGGCAATAATGTGATTCTCTTTAATCAGATAGGCATCGGACAGGCCGAGGCGATGGTTACTGCCGCCGCCGCACAGTACGGCATATTTCAGGGCGGTGCGCAGCCCGGGCAGGGTTTTTCGCGTGTCCAGCAGCTGCGTCTGGCTGTTCGCCAGCAGCGCTACATAGCGGCTGACCTCAGTGGCAACGCCAGAAAGCGTCTGGACAAAATTAAGCGCGGTACGCTCAGCGGTCAGCAACAGTCGCGCCGGACCGTCGATGTCGAACAGCGGCTGGTCAGGCTCGATGCGATCGCCATCCTCTACATGCCAGGTCAGGGTGGCGTGCGAGCCAAGCTGAATAAACACTTCCTCAACCCAGCGTTTACCACAGAAAACACCCGCCTCACGGGTAATCACCTGAGCATGAGCCTGCGTTTCGGCAGGTAACAGCTGGGCGGTGATATCACGGTCGGCGTCAATTTCGCCGCCGAGATCTTCCTGTAAAGCGCGTGCGACAGCCTCAGGGATGTCACCTTCAATGCGTCTAATCAGCGCCTGGCGGCGACTGTCCGGATCATAACCACGCGAAGACATAAGCGATCAACTCCAAAAAGGGATGATGAGTAAGGCGTCCACAATAGCCTGAACCGCCGCAGCGTACCAGTGATGAGCGGAATTTTGTTTAGTATCCTTAACAAGAGCCGATCGGACTGCGGCCTGATGACGCATTAAGACGCAAGAAACCCTTACTATTCATGCTATTCTCAGCCTGATTGAACAAGGAAATGCAGCATGAAACTTGAACATGGCTGGCTGACCGGGGTGCGTCAGGTCCCCTCGCCGCATTGCAATGATCGACCCGACGACGAGGCGCCTTCGCTGCTGGTGATCCACAATATCAGTCTGCCGCCGGGCGAATTTGGCGGTCCGTGGATCGACAAATTGTTCACCGGTACGCTGCCGCCGGATGCTCATCCCTATTTTGCGGATATCGCCAGCCTGCGCGTGGCGGCGCACTGCCTGATTCGCCGGCAAGGTGAGATTGTACAGTATGTGCCGTTTGATAAACGCGCCTGGCATGCGGGCGTGTCACAGTTCGACGGCCGGGAAAACTGCAACGACTTCTCGATTGGCATTGAACTGGAAGGGACGGATAACCAACCCTATACCGAGGCGCAATACCGGGCGCTGCAACAGGTTACACAGGTGTTGTTGCAGCACTATCCCATCACGCCTGCGCGCATTACCGGACACAGTGATATCGCGCCGGTGCGCAAAACCGATCCCGGACCTGCATTTGACTGGGACTACTATAAGCAGCTGTTAACGCAGCAAAAATCGTGATTTTTGCGGAGTCAGTATGACGTTGTTTACCTTGTTATTGGTTTTAGGCTGGGAGCGCCTGTTTAAGCTGGGCGAGCACTGGCAACTCGAACATCGGCTGGAGCCGTTTTTTCGTCGTCGTCAGCATTTCTCTCTGATGCGCACCCTGCTGATGACGGTGCTGGCGATGGCCGTGACGGCGCTGGTGGTCTGGAGCCTGAAAGGCCTGCTGTTTGGCGTGCTGCAACTGCTGTTCTGGATCGTCATTGGGCTGTTATGTATCGGCGCGGGATCGGTCCGTCTGCACTATCACACCTATCTGAAGGCGGCCAGCCACGATGATGCCGCAGCCCATCAGGCGATGGCGGCAGAGCTGACCTTGATCCACGGTGTGCCGGTTGAGTGCAGCGAGCGTGAATTCCTGCGCGAACTGCAGAATGCGCTAATCTGGATTAACTTCCGCTTCTACCTCGCGCCGATGTTCTGGCTGGTGGTGGGCGGCGCATGGGGACCGGTGCTGCTGGTGGGTTACGCATTCCTGCGCGCCTGGCAGGGCTGGCTGGCAAAACAGGGCACGCCGATGGCGCGTGCGCAGTCGGGCGTGGATAGCATACTGCATGTGCTCGACTGGATCCCGGTGCGGCTGGCAGGTGTGGCCTACGCCTTGCTGGGACACGGCGAGAAAGCGTTGCCGGCATGGTTTGCCTCGCTGACCGACCGTCATCGTTCGCAGTATCAGGTGCTGACCAGCCTGGCCCAGTTCTCGCTGTCGCGCGATCCGCACACTGATAAAGTGGAAACGCCACGGGTTGCCGTGGCGTTAGCGAAACGAACGTCGCTGGTGCTGGTGGTGGCCGTTGCGTTGCTGACGATCTACGGCACGCTGGTGTGATCGGCGGGCGGCACGCCAAAGTCAGGTGTGCCATCTGCCCGCCAGTCAAAGTACTTCAGCCGGGTATGGCGATTCGGATCCCATAACGGATCGCCTTCAATTTCGGTGTAGTTACGCGCGTGGTAAACCAGCACGTCGCGTCCCGCCTCATCCTGGGTAAAGCTGTTATGGCCCGGTCCATACTGATGATTATCCCAGCTCGATACAAACACCGGCCGAGCAGATTTCTGCCAGGCGGTGACGTCGAGCGGATCGGCATCAATCGCAATCGACAGTAAACCCAGACAGTAATTCTCATCGGTGGCGCTGGCAGAGTAGGTCACGAACAGCCGATCGCCATGGCTGATTACCGCCGCGCCTTCGTTAACGCTAAATCCGGCACATTCCCATTCATATTCAGGTCGGCTCAGCATCACCGGCGTGCCTTTCAGTGTCCAGGGATTGAGCAGCTCGGCCAGGTAGAGGTTGGAGTTACCCGGGATGGCCGGATCTTTCTGCGCCCACAGATACCAGTTCTTACCCTGATGCACGAAGTGCGTGGCATCAAGCGAGAAACTGTCGAACTGGCTGAATACCCGACGACACGGCTGCCATTCACCCTGCAGCGGATCGGCGGCATCACACACCAGCGCATACATCCGGTGCTGAAACAGGCCATCTTTGATGTCGCGTGTCGGAGCAGCGGCGAAGTAGATCACCCACTGGCCATCAATAACGTGCAGTTCCGGCGCCCAGATCAGCTCGCTGCAGGGGCCGCTGTCCGGTTTGCGCCATACCACCACCGGTTCAGCGCTGCGCAGGCCTGCCAGCGTATCGGCACGCCGGATCTCCAGCCGGTCATATTCCGGCACCGAGGCGATAAAATAGTATTGCTGATCATGACGCAGGATAAACGGGTCGGCGCGCTGTTCAATAAAGGGATTAGGCCAGGTAGCGGTCATTTTACTTCTCCGGTTTGCGGGACAACGCCGTCGCGTGGGCGAGTAGTCTGTAAGTCTCGGAAATTTTCGCGGCGCAGCGCGAGATCCTGCTGGATAGTGATCATCATTTTACGATCGACCTTCATCAGTCGCACTACACCCGCCGTAATCAGATAGCCTACGCCTGGAATTACGGTAAACAGCAGCATGATGCCGTTGATCGCTTCCGGCGACTGCTGTTTAGCCCCGGCATTGTAGCCGTAGATCGACAACAGGAAGCCAACCATCGCCCCGGCGACCGCCAGTCCCACTTTGAGAAAGAACAGGTTACCGGAGAAGCTGATACCGGTGATGCGCTTGCCGGTTTTCCATTCGCCATAGTCGTCGACATCGGCCATCAGCGACCAGTGCAGCGGCGACGGAATCTGATGCAGGATGTTCAGCACAAAGTAGGCGATCACCACCATCAGCGTGGCGTGCGGATCGATCCAGTAAAATGCGCTGGAGAACAGCGCCAGTGCAATGTTGGTCCAGAAGAAGACCTTGAGCTTACACCAGCGGTCGGTCAGCACTTTTGCCAGCGTACTGCCGAACATCATGCCGATCACGCCAAGGCTGATAAACAGCGTGGCGAAGTGGGTCGATTGTCCCATTACCCAGGTGACGTAATACATGGTGGCAGCCATGCGGATAAAGCCGGGACAGACGTTGCAGAAGGTCAGCAGCAGAATGCGCACCCACTGGTCGTTTTTCCAGACGTCGCGCAGATCTTTCTTCAGATCGTCATTACTGGGGACGGCAGGATGAATACGCTCACGCACCGTGGCAAAGCAGAACAGGAACATCGCCAGGCCGATGGTTGCCAGCACGGTCATCGCCATCTGATAACCCCGCGCCTTGTCTTCGCCGCCAAACCATTCCGCCATCGGCAGCAGCGACATCGACAGGATCAGCGTTGCGATGCCGACCATCACGAAACGGTAAGACTGACAGGAGACGCGCTCACCGGGATCGTTGGTAATTACGCCGCCCAGCGAGCAGTAGGGAATGTTGATGGCAGTGTAGGTCAGCGACATCAGGAAGTAGGTGACGAAGGCCCAGATCACCTTGTTATGGTAGGTCCAGTCCGGCGTGGTAAACATCAGCACGCTGAACAGCACATAGGGGACGGAAACCCACAGCAGCCACGGGCGGAAACGACCCCAGCGACTCTGGGTGCGATCGGCAATCGCGCCCATAATCGGATCGGTTACCGCATCCAGTACCCGCACTGACAGCAGCAGCGTGCCGACCAGCGCCGGGGCTAAACCGAAAACATCGGTATAGAAGTAGTTAAGGAACAGCATGATGGCACCGCCAATCATGTTGCATCCGGCATCGCCCATGCCATAACCCAGTTTTTCTCGAAACGAGAGGGCTGCACCTTTCATGGTTCTCTCCTGCGCATCCGGTGTGAACAGGAATTATTGTCGCTAAATCAGAGAGATGACTGGGAATAAATCGTCGTGAAGATGGACAAATCAGGTGCGCGGGGAGAAGTGTGAGCTGGATCGGTCTTTGGCAGCGTACGCCGGCGGGGGAGAGTAGCCTGCTGCGACCGCCAACGGTGTCGCAGCAGGAAAGTGCTTATCAGGCTTTCTGCGTCTGATTTTTAATGAAGTAACCGATGCCCAGAATGACCAGCCAGACCGGGATCAGCCAGACGGAAATCGCCATGCCCGGCGTGTTTGCCATCAGGACCAGAATTGCGGCCAGGAAGATCAGGCAAATCCAGTTACCTATCGGATAGAGCAGCGCTTTAAAGCGGGTGGTGACCCCTTGCTGATCTTTCTTACGACGGAATTTCAGGTGGGCCAGGCTAATCATCGCCCAGTTGATCACCAGCGCAGAAACCACCAGAGACATCAGCAGGCCGAAAGCCTCGCCCGGCATCAGGTAGTTAATCAATACGCACAGTGCAGTGGCGACGGCGGAGACCAGAATGGTCAGCACCGGCACACCGCGGCGATCCACTTTCAGCAGCGCTTTTGGCGCGTTGCCTTGCTGCGCCAGACCAAACAGCATGCGGCTGTTGCAGTAAACGCAGCTGTTATAGACCGACAGCGCGGCAGTCAGGATCACCACGTTCAACGCATTGGCCACCATCGCATCACCCAGCTCGTGGAAGATGAAGACGAACGGGCTGACTTCGGCAGTGACCCGGGTCCACGGCATCAGTGACAGCAGCACGGCCAGCGAACCGATATAGAAAATCAGGATGCGCCACAGCACCTGGTTGGTGGCTTTGGGAATGCTGGTTTCCGGATTATCGGCTTCTGCCGCGGTAATCCCTACCAGTTCCAGGCCGCCAAACGAGAACATAATGATCGCCATTACCATCACCAGCCCACCGAGGCCATGAGGGAAAAATCCGCCCTGTTCCCACAGATTGCGCACCGTTGCCTGCGGGCCGCCGCTGCCGCTGAACAGCAACCAGCCACCGAACAGGATCATGCCAATCACTGCCACCACTTTGATGATGGCGAACCAGAATTCCATCTCGCCAAACACTTTTACGTTGGTCAGGTTGATGGCGTTGATCATCACAAAGAAGATGGCGGCTGAGGCCCAGGTGGGAAAGTCAGGCCACCAGAACTGGATATATTTGCCTACTGCGGTCAGTTCCGCCATCGCCACCAGCACATAGAGTACCCAGTAGTTCCAGCCCGACGCGAAGCCAGCAAAGTTGCCCCAGTACTTATAAGCGAAGTGGCTAAAGCTGCCGGCAACCGGCTCTTCCACCACCATCTCGCCTAACTGGCGCATAATTAAAAATGCGATAAAACCGGCAATGGCATACCCCAGAATGACTGCCGGTCCGGCGGATTCAATGACCGATGCACTGCCGAGAAACAGGCCGGTCCCCACCGCACCACCCAGCGCGATGAGCTGAATATGGCGGTTCTTCAGACCACGTTTCAGCGCTTCGCCTTGCTGTTGTTCCATACAAACCTCGTGATGTTTTTATTCTTCGTTCGCAGCGCAGACCGCTGTAAGGAAGGAGTTACATTAATGTATTGATTATTTTACGGTATCTGGCGTGCTGTCTGCTGCCATGCGCTACCCTGGCGACAAGAATAGTGATAAGCGAATCGCTTTGCACCTGCTTTCGCTTTTCGTGCTGAGCATTGACTGAAAAAACAGCGTCCGGCTCACGTTGGTGTTGCCCAAATTTCTGCCATGAAATGTTACTGATGACGAATAGGTTTCACTTATGGTTGCCGCTGTGTTTAGCAGCTAAGCGGGTGTAAGGTTTGGTAAAAGTGAAAATATTTAACATTTGCTTCCACGGTAATTTTTCATTTTTTTAACCGTAAGTTAGCGTCAGCACTGGCTTTAGCCGCACTGGAATGTCATCCGGACCGTATAGACACAAGGTGAATACTTTGTTACTTTACCGGCACCTTTTGGCAATTGGTATTACCAATTTACTCCGGACGATTGGCTCAATAAGAAGGGAAGATGGCTTACAGTAAGATTCGCCAACCCAAGCTCTCCGACGCTATCGAGCAACAGCTCGAATCCCTGATCATGGAAGGGACGCTGCGTCCGGGAGAGAAGCTGCTCCCCGAGCGCGAACTCGCCAAACAATTCGATGTCTCACGTCCGTCTCTCCGCGAAGCGATCCAGCGCTTAGAAGCCAAAGGATTACTGCTACGCCGTCAGGGTGGCGGAACGTTCGTACAGGAGCATCTCTGGCAAAGCATGAGCGATCCACTCGTAGAGCTTCTCGCCGACCATCCGGAATCACAATTTGATCTGCTGGAAACGCGCCATGCCTTAGAAGGCATTGCTGCCTATTATGCGGCACTGCGCGGCACCGAAGAGGATCTGCTGCGGATTCGCGATTGCCATCTGCAGATCCAGCAGGCACAGGACAGCGGCGACTTAGACGCCGAAGCGGACGCAGTGATGCAGTATCAGATCGCTGTCACAGAAGCCGCCCATAATGTCGTGCTTTTGCATTTGCTACGCTCTATGGGCCCTATGCTGGAACGAAACGTCCGTCAGAATTTTGAATTGCTCTACTCGCGCCGGGAAATGCTGGCGAAAGTGAGCGGTCACCGCGCCAGAATCTTTGAGGCGATTGTGGCTCGTGAGCCGGAAAAAGCGCGCGAGGCTTCACACCGTCACCTGGCGTTCATTGAGGAAATCTTGCTGGACAGAAGTCGGGAGCAGAGCCGTCGAGAACGCTCCCTGCGTCGTTTACAGCAACGTAAGGAATAACGTGCGACAAAGATCGTACGGACATGTGCGACGAGCCTGCCTGCA
>Ga0308167_1002249_pt1 | contig 18523 bp, 17 predicted proteins | sample PhyCR1_2_FD_202138 | JGI IMG/M metagenome (GOLD analysis project Ga0308167, IMG submission 202138) | Phyllosphere microbial communities from UC Gill Tract Community Farm, Albany, California, United States - DLSLRC.R1 | ecosystem: Host-associated > Plants > Phyllosphere > Unclassified | place... | reverse complement strand
CCTCGGTGGCGGTGATTTCAGGACCTTCCAAGAGGTCTCTCCTTCTTTGTTTAGACTCGCGAGTCCGTGTGACGCGCGAGCGCATTCATGAAGGAGCGGGTTCTGACGGATATGGGCGCGCGGGCATTCCCGCGAATCTCACCTGCGCTGGCCACCAGTAGAAAGCCACCCGACGTCGCGCCGAGGAACCCACCACAGGGGACCAGCTCTCCGCCGATCGCTCCATGAGTCGATATGAAATTGTCCGGTCGACATACGCCGACCGCGTCCAGCCTATCAGCGGGGCATTGAAAGTCCTCGCTCCGGCTGTCCTTCCACGCCGCGACAGCCCGGAAGTCAGCCGACGGTGACATCGCTCGGGGCGCTCGATCGCCCGAGATAGACGTAGTCGTCGTGCTTCGCGACCCGCCCGTCTCCCGCCGTGCGTCCGTGCAATCGTCGCCATACCCATGGCAACGCGTGCCGACGCCACCAGAGCCCCGCCCCGATCGGCTCGTTCTCGTGCAGAGCCGCGTCCAGGGCTCCGAGGGCGTCGGCATGCGGCACGGCGAGCATCTCCCCCGCCCGGTACGCGAGGAATCTATGTCCTCGGCTGCTCAGGTGCACGAGGTCCTCACCCCAGTTCGGGCGTTCGGGGAGCGAGGGGTGCAGGTCCGTGTCGATCAGGATCGCGCCGGTGCGTGCCGCGACGCCCGTGAGTGCCGTGGCGAATGCCGCGAACCGCTTCGTGTACATCGCGGCCGCGCGCCGACGGGGAAGGAACGGGGTGACGAGGAGGACATCCGCTCCGGTGCTCCGGAGGCGCGTGACCGCACCCTCGAGCTCTGCGGCGAGCGCCGCCACGTCGACGTGGGGCTTCACGAGGTCGTTGGCCCCGATGAGGATCGACACGAGATCCGGTTCGAGTTCGAGTGCCCGGGGAAGCTGCGTGGCGCACACGTCGCGCACGCGCTTGGACCTGATGGCGAGGTTCGCGTAGTGGAGCCCCCCTCGTGCGGCGAGCAGAAGCGCGAGTCGGTCGGCCCATCCGCGCAGCGCTCCGTCGGGTGCAGGGTCGCACAGTCCCTCGGTGAGCGAGTCTCCCAACGCCACGTATCGCTGCCAGCGACGCGCGTCGACGGGGACACTGGGCTCCGGGCGCGTCAGGCGGCGAGCGCGCAGTCCGGCATCCACAGCACGGAGCTCTCGTGCCTCGTCGAAATGTCCCAGCAGCTGATCGCAGATGCTCGACCAGCTGCGCCCCTGCACCGCCGCGAGTCCTGCTTCGCCGAAGGCCCGGCGTTTGCGCGCGTCTCCGGTGAGATCGGCGACGCGCATGCGCAGGTCGTCGAGATCGCCCGGCCGATAGAGCCATCCGTCGATCCCCATGCGCACGAGCCCGAGGGGACCGCCTCGTCCGGTGGCGATGACGGGCACCCCGCTCGCGTGCGCCTCCTGCAGGGTCTGGCCGAAGGTCTCGCTCTCCCCCGGGTGCACGAACACATCGAACGATGCCATCGCTTCCGCGAGTGCATCGCCCTCGAGGTGCCCGAGGAAGAGAGCGTCGGGCAGCAGCGCTTCGAGCCTGGGCCTGCTCGGGCCGTCACCGACGATCACGAGACGCGTCCCCGGGATCGTCTGCAGCACACCCAGGTCCTCGACCTGCTTCTCCGGGGCGAGTCGGCCCACATAGCCGATCACGACCTCCGACCCCCACTCCGCGCGCAATGTCACGCTGCGTCGGTCGGGTCGAAAACGCTCAGCATCGACGCCTCTGCCCCACCGGCGGATGCGATCGACACCGAGTTCGGCGAGCTGCTGCGCCGAATCAGCCGATGGTGCCAGCGTCAGGGTCGCCCGCCGGTGGAGCCGAGCGATGTGCGACTGCGCGACGCCCGTCGCCGCGGGGATGCGGTACCTCTGCGTGTACGCCGCCACATCGGTCTGATACGCGGCGACCGATGCCACGCCGAGGTGCTCCGCGGCGAGCGCGCCTCGCCAGCCGAGGGCGAAGGGGGAGGCCAGATGAACGACATCCGGACCGAAACGGCGCAGCGATGCCGCGACCTGGCGTGCCGGCGAGGTGCCCACCCGCACGTTGCGGTAGCCGGGGAGCGCGAGGCTGGGCATGGATTCGACAGCGGCGCCGTGGACCCGAGCGGGCATGCCGACCGCATCGGGTGCGATCACGTGCGCGTCATGGCCTGCGCGTTCGAGGTGGCCGAGGATCTGCAGCACGGATCCGGTGACACCGTTCATGTGCGGAAGGAAGGACTCTGTCACGATCGCGACTCTCACAACCTCAGGATGCTGCCAGCGTCAGCCGCGAGACGCGGGAAACGACCCCTGGCACCAGAAGTTCACCGGATGCTGGAGCGCTGGTCACCGGCTATGCGGACGTTGGTTCCCGTTCACCTGCGCCGAGCACTGTGGAGGCGTGCCGTCCGATCTGCTCAGCAGCCCGTGGGCCCTCGTGATCATGGGCCTCCTCGTGCTCGGCGACTCGTTCTTCGTCGTCGTCCCCGGAGAGATCGCTGTGACCGCCCTGGGGGCCATCGCGTCGACCACGGGCGCTCCCCCGCTCTGGGCGGTGATCGTGTGCGCGGCAGCGGCGGCCGCAGTCGGTGACACCGCCTGCTATCTCATCGGTCGCACCGTCGGCACCGAGCGCTGGCGATGGATGCGTGCGCCGCGTGTGCGCCAGGCCCTCGACTGGGCCCGACGCCGCCTCGAAGGCGGGACAGCGACGGTGCTCTTCACCGCTCGGTTCGTGCCGTTCGCGCGATTGGCGATCAATCTCGTCGCCGGCGCCTCGCATATCGCCCCGGGTCGATACCTGCTGCTCGTCGCAGTGGCGGCTCTCGGATGGGCTGCGTACCAGGCGTCCGTCGGTGCCGTCGTCGCCGCGCTGGTGCCGGGCGGCCCTGTCGTCGCGATCGCGGTGTCGGTCGCCATCGCGGTGGGACTCGGTGCTGTGATCGACGTGGTGTCCCGCCGGTCCCGGAAGTGATCCACCCACCGGTCAGGAGCGTGCCCTAGGCTGGCGAGCATGAGCACCGAAGAAGGCGCCTCCTCCAGCGAGGAGATGAAGCGCAAGTTCAAGGAAGCGCTCGAGAAGAAGAACGCGCACCACCGGCAGGGCGAAGCCCACCTGGATGGCGACTCCGCCGTCCACGGCGCGCCCGCCCCGCAGACGCGGCGCGAGTTCCGACGCAAGAGCGGTTGACCACACGGATGCGGGAGCCGACCAGCGTCGACTCCCGCATCCCTCTCACCCGCTCGCCGCTCAGTTCCGCGCTGCTCGAGCCCGCGCTCGCTCCTCCTTCGCGGCCATCTCATCGAGCGCCGACTCCTTGAGACCCTGGATGTCGACGGCCTTGCTCTCATCTGCCATCCCGTGGTCGTCCACACCGTCGAGCGACGACTCTTCGAACGGCAGCGCGCCGCTCAGCACCCGCTGCACCCGCTCGCGATCGATCTCGCGGGTCCAGGTGCCGATGAGCAGGGTCGCGACCGCGTTGCCGGTGAAGTTGGTCAGAGCGCGCCCCTCCGACATGAACCGGTCGATGCCGACGATCACGCCGACGCCGTCGACGAGATCAGGGCGGTACGCCTGCAGACCGCCCGCGAGCGTGGCGAGTCCTGCCCCCGTGACACCGGCCGCTCCCTTGCTCGCGATGATCATGAACACCAGCAGCCCGATCTGCTCGCCGATGGTCATCGGCTGGCCCATACCGGTGGCGATGAAGAGCGAGGCCATGGTCAGGTAGATCGCGGTGCCGTCGAGGTTGAACGAGTATCCGGTGGGCACCGTGATCCCGACGACCGGCTTCGAGACGCCGATGTGCTCCATCTTCGCGATGAGACGCGGAAGAGCGGACTCCGACGACGAGGTGCCCACGATCAGCAGGTACTCGCGGGCGAGGTACTTCACCAGGTTGAAGATGTTCACCCGGGTCACCGCATAGAGCAGCGTCCCCAGAACGACCACGATGAACAGGATGCAGGTGATGTAGAACGCGACCATCAGCACCCCGAGGCTCCAGATGGCGGCGATGCCCGTCTTCCCGACGACCGCCGCGATCGCTCCGAACGCGCCGAGCGGCGCCAGCCACAGGATCATGCCGAGGATGCGGAACACCAGCTTCTGCAGGTTCTTGACCGCATCCATGATCGGGGCGCCCTTGTCGCCGAGCCCCTGGAGGGCGAAGCCGACCAGCAACGCGATGAAGAGCACCTGCAGCACGCTCTCACCGGTGAAGGCGGAGAAGAAGGTCGTCGGGATGATGCCGAGGATGAACTCCGTGGTGGTCTTCGCCTCGGTCTCGGTCGCGTCGTAGCTGGAGTTCGCCATGTCGAGGCCCGCACCCGGGTGGATGATGTTGCCGACCACGAGTCCGATCGCCAGCGCGAAGGTCGACATCACCATGAAGTAGAGCAGCGCGAGTCCGCCGATCTTGCCCACGGTCGCGGCCTTCGCGATCGAGCCGACGCCCACGACGATCGTGCAGAAGATGATCGGCGCGATCATCATCTTGATGAGCGATACGAAGCCCTTGCCGATCGGTTCGAGACTCTGACCGACCTCGGGCCAGATGAGGCCGACCGCCGCGCCGAGCACGACCGCGATGATCACCGAGACATACAGCCATGTGTGCCTGTCCCACGCCTGCTTGCCGCGCCGCCAGTGGAATCCGGGAAGCGAGAACCCTGTCGTGATGGCCATGTTTTCCTCCTTGATCATGAACGTCTTCGTCTCATGCCCTCTGGCGCCCTCGCCTTCGGTAAGCTCACCGTCGCGGACTTCACACGGCAGCGCCATTTGTGGTCGTATTGGTCATCACCGATATGCCGGCTCCGCGATCACCGACGATCGGAAGGACGCGATGAGACCCGCCCGCGACTCCAGGAGCATCGCTTCCCGGGTCTTCCTGGTGCTCCTCGCGTCCGCCGTCGTGGTCGGCGCACTGGTCGCCGTGTTCCTCGTCGTCGACGCGCAGCGCAGTGCACACGCGGAAGCGGAGCGTGTGACGGCGGCCACATCGGTGTCGCTCGCCTCGTCACCCCTCGTCATCGATGCACTCGCGACCCAGGAGCCGGACGCAGCGACCCGGATGCTCGAGCCCTACGCACTCGACGTGATCGCGAACGCCGATCTGGACTTCGTGACGATCATGACGCCCGACGGCCTCCGACTCACCCACCCTGATCTCGACCAGATAGGCGGTGACTACCTCGGCACCATCCCGGATTCGCCACGGACGCTCACCGAGGTCTTCACCGGCACGCTCGGCCCGTCGGTGAGGACCATCGTGCCGGTGCTCGCCGCCGACGACGAACTGGTCGGATGGGTGTCGTCGGGAGTGACGATCGAGTCGATCTCCGAGACCCTGATCCGGCGCCTGCCCCTCTCGATCGGCATTACGGCCGGGCTGGTCGCCCTGGGCGGCCTCGGCGCCTGGATCGCACGTCGATTCACCCGAGGCATCGCCGGCGATCTGCCACCGGGAAAGGTGCGCGACGCCGTCTCGTCGTACGAATCGCTGCGCACACTCGGAGACGCTCTGCGCGCCCAGACGCATGAGCACGGGAATCGGATGCACACCGCCGTCGCGCTTCTCGAGCTCGGACGCAGCGACGAGGCGATCGAGATCCTGACCGAGACCTCACGCCAGAGCCAGTCGCTCGTCGACCAGGTGACCGCACGGCAGGCGGGCGATCCTGCCGTGGGCGCGCTGCTGCTCGGCAAGGCATCGCAGGCCAGGGAGCGCGGGATCGACTGGCGGGTCCACATCGACCCGGACACCCCCGCGTCGCCCCTCTCGCCCGTCGACAGCGTCGCCGTGCTCGGAAACCTGATCGACAACGCCATGGATGCCGCAGCGGCGGGCACCGAGCGCTGGGTCGAGGTCGTGCTGCGGCCGTCCACGGAGGGAGGAATCGTCCTCGAGGTGTCGGACGGCGGTGACGGCATCCCCTCGGCGCTGCACGAGCGGGTCTTCACTCACGGGTACTCGACGAAGCCGACGGGAGCGCAAGGACGGGGCGTCGGGCTCGCCCTCGTGGAGGCGGTCGTCGTCGGGGCCGGCGGCTCCGTGGATCTCACCTCTCATCCGACCACTTTCACCGTCGTCCTCCCGTCGGCACGAGGACGGAGGACACCGTGATCCGGACCCTGATCGTCGACGACGACGCTCTGACCCTCGAACTCCATCGCTCCTATCTCGAGAGGATCGACGGCTTCGTCGTCGGCGGCGAGTGCACCGGAGCCCGTGCCGCGCTCGCGGCGGTGCTCGAACAGCCACCGGACGAGCCCTTCGACCTCGTGCTCCTCGACATCACGATGCCCGACGGCTCGGGCATCGACGTGCTCCGCGGACTCCGCGCCCGTGCGGCGGCGGTGGATGTGATCGCCATCACCGGTGTGCGCGACGCCGCGACCGTGCGACAGATGGCCGCCCTCGGGGTATACCAGTACCTCGTGAAGCCGTTCCCGTTCGCGGTGTTCCACGAGCGCCTCACTGCCTATCGAACGTATCGGGAGCAGGCGCGTTCGACGGCCGGCGAGGCGACCCAGGCCGAGATCGATGCGCTTCTCGGACGCACCACCGGGACCATCCCGATTCCCAAGGGCCTCTCAGCGGCCACGCTGCAGAAGGTGACCTCCGAGCTGCGTTCCTCGGGCGCCCCGGTGTCGGCGAGCGAGGCGGCCGCACGGCTCGGGATGTCGCGCGTGTCCGTGCGGCGATATCTGGAGCATCTCACGGATTCGGGCGTCATCTCGCGCAGCGCCCGCTACGGCGCGCGAGGCCGCCCCGAGACGGAGTACCGCTGGATCCGACGCACCGACGCGGACTGACGTCGATCCGGCGCTGTTGTCGAGCGCTCGCGCTGTCGGTCGTCAATCCGTCCGCGAGCACGGACCGCGGTCAGCGCGGAAGCCGCCCCTCGTGGATCAGCGACTCGGGATCCGCGGCAGCCCTGACGTCGCGGAGGCGATCGATCGACGCCGGATCACCGCACCGCTCGAGAGTCTCGCCCGGACCGAGGAAGGTCGGGACCGTCTGCGGTGCGGCGGCCCTCGCCAGCACGTCCCGGAAGCCGGCCATGCTCGCCTCACCGGGTTCGCTCGGCACCCCCGGGAAGACGGGTACGAGGGCGTGGAGGAGCCAGCCGGCCCCCTGAAGCGTCGCGAACCCGGCCCGTCGAGGTTCATTCAGGGCGCCACTGAGCATCCGGATGTCGATGCCCATGATCGGCCACTGCTCCGGCAGCCCGCGGAAGCGGAAGAGGTCGTCGATCGTCGCGTCGTCCAGCGACGAGAGCGCTGCCGACACGCCTTTGCCCGGCGTCGGCTCGGTGGGCTCCCCGCTCGACGCGGCGACGGTCTTCGGCGACGTGGCCCCTGACACCTCACGGCGAACAGTGCCGGCTGCCCGAACGCGCTTGATCAGGTCATCGGCGGCTCCGGCGGTGGACAGCGCCTGCACGGTGAGGAAGCTGCGTCCTCGGATCTCCTCGGGAAGCTGGGGAGCGTCGGGCATGCGCATCGAGCTCACGAACACGTTGAGTGACGCCGCGGCCTCTGCGGACAGGTCTCGGACAGCCCGCATCACCGACCCGGCGTCTGCGGCCTCGAATGTGAGCTCGGTGCCCCACAGCGCCGGGGTGGGAACCAGGTCGATCTCGAGTGCCGTCACGATTCCGACGATGCCGCCGGCCCCGCGAAGCGCCCACATCAGCTCGGGGTCGCTGTCGTCATCGACACGCTCGTGGGTCCCGTCGCTGCGCAGCACCCACGCGGCCCTGAGGTTGTCGGACCCCAGCCCTGCCGTGCGGCTGAACCAGGAATGGCCGCCGCCCAGGGTGTACCCCGCGACGGCGACGACGGGGCTCGTACCGGCCGGAGCCGCCCAGCCGGTGCCTTCGAGCGCCTCGACCACCGCCCCCCAACGGACGCCGCTGCCGACCCGGACCACGCCGGAACCCAGGTCGACCGACAGCTCGTCGAAGGCGGCCATGCGGACGACGACGGCGTCGGCCAGATCTCCGTCGGCCCCGTGACCGGTGGGCTGCACCGAGAGCGTCGCTCCCGCGTCGCGGGCGGCTTGGAGAAGCGTTCGCAGATCGTCGACATCGACCGGCACGGCAACACCCGCCGGATGCTGTTCGATCGCCAGATTCCAGGGACGGCGCGCGGCTTCGAAGGAGGCGTCGCCGGGAAGGATGAGATCGCCGCGCAGGGCATTCCGCGCGGATTCGAGCACAGAGCGAAGGGCCATGAGGTCACCGTACGACGCCCTACGGACATCGTCTACGGCCTCATGGCCCTGTGCGCGTTTCCCGGTCGAGCCGGGGATGGATCACTCTCCGGCGAGACCGCCGAGCATGTGACCGAAGGATCGGCCCTCTCCGAGATACGTCGCAGGGTCGTAGGGATCGGCCGTCGCAGCCACCTCGCGCTTCGCGATCGCCTCGGCCAGCTCGCGCGCGCCCTTCTCGACGCGCTTCGCGAGAGGAGCGACCTCGTCACCAGTCCCGCCCCAGTCGCTGGATGCAGCGAAGACGCCGGTCGAGACCGCGTCGGCATGCAGGTATGCGAAGAGCGGTCGGATCGCGTAGTCGATCGCGAGCGAGTGCCGAGCCGTGCCGGCGTTCGCTCCGATCAGCACCGGCTTGCCCGTGAGCGCATCAGGGTCGAGCACGTCGATGAACGACTTGAACAGACCGTTGTAGCTCGTCGAGAAGATCGGCGTGACGGCGATGAGCGCGTCCGCCGAGACCACGGTGTTGATCGCGGTCTCGAGTGCGGGCGGCGCGAATCCGGTGAGGAGGTTGTTCGTGATGTCGTGCGCGTAATCCCGCAGCTCGATCACGTCGACGCTCGCCTGGATGTCGTGACCGGCGAGGGACTTCACGGTCTCCGCCGCCAGACGATCCGCGAGCATCCGCGTGGAGGACGGATTCGAGAGCCCGGCGGATACGACTGCGATGCGACGAGTGCTCATCTCAGGCCCCCTTCCGGCTGAGTCCGAACGCTGCCCCCGCAGGAGCGGGAGAGTCCTGATAGGGCGAGTCACCCGTCAGGTTGTCGCCGCGGTTGGCGCCGGGCCGTGCCTGACGCGTCGGACCGTCGCCGAACTCCGCCTTCACCCGTGCCGCGTGCGTGGGAGCATCCGGCACGCCGGCCGGGCGGTCCTTCGCCATCTCCTTGCGGAGCACGGGCACGACCTCGGAGCCGAGGATGTCGAGCTGCTCGAGCACCGTCTTCAGCGGAAGGCCCGCGTGGTCGATGAGGAACAGCTGGCGCTGGTAGTCGCCGTAGTGCTCGCGCATCGCGGCATAGCGGTCGATGACCTGCTGAGGCGAACCCACCGTCAGCGGAGTCATCTCGGTGAAGTCCTCCATGCTCGGTCCGTGACCGTACACGGGGGCGTTGTCGAAGTACGGGCGGAACTGGTTCACCGCGTCCTGCGACTTCGCCGCCATGAAGACCTGGCCGCCGAGGCCGACGATCGCCTGCTCAGGCGTGCCGTGGCCGTAGTGCGCGTAGCGCTGACGGTACAGCTCGATCAGACGCTGGTAGTGCTCCTTGGGCCAGAAGATGTTGTTCGCGAAGAAGCCATCTCCGTAATACGCGGCCTGCTCCGCGATCTCGGGTGTGCGGATCGATCCGTGCCACACGAACGGTGCGACTCCGTCGAGGGGGCGCGGCGTCGAGGTGAAGCCCTGCAGCGGGGTGCGGAACTTGCCCTCCCAGTTCACGACGTCCTCACGCCACAGCTTGTGCAGCAGGGCGTAGTTCTCGATCGCGAGCGGGAGACCCTGCCTGATGTCCTGGCCGAACCAGGGGTAGACCGGTCCGGTGTTGCCGCGGCCGAGCATGAGATCCATGCGGCCGTCGGAGACGTGCTGCAGCATCGCGTACTCCTCGGCGATGCGCACAGGGTCGTTGGTCGTGATGAGCGTGGTCGACGTCGAGACGATCAGACGCTCCGTCTGCGCCGCGAGTGCGGCGAGGAAGGTCGTGGGACTCGACGACCAGAAGGGCGGGTTGTGGTGCTCGCCGATCGCGAAGACGTCGAGACCGACCTCTTCGCTGTGCTTGGCGATCGCCAGGGTCGCCTTGATCCGCTCCTGCTCACTCGGCGTCTCGCCGGTGGTCGGGTCGCGCGTGATGTCGCTGACCGACATGATGCCGAACTGCACCGGGACGCCTGCCTGCTCGCTCATGATTGCTCCGTCTTCTCCGAATCGGGTGCCCTGCATCCGGTTCTATTCATTTGAATGTATCTGAGTCAACGCGATGCGGACAACTTTATTCCCCGAGTAGCCTCAGAGGATGCACAGCGACGGAGCCGCCACGACGAACCCCGCCACCGGATCCGTCCAGAAGCCTCGCAAGCGCGTCCCGTTCTGGGACAACGCCCGATACGCCTGCATCGTCCTGGTCGTCCTCGGTCACGCCATCCAGCGTCTCACGTACGATTCGGACATCGCGCTGGCGGCGTATCTCGCGCTCTACGCCTTCCACATGCCCGCGTTCGCGATCATCTCCGGCTACTTCTCGAAGTCCGGGTCGCCGACGCGAGTCCAGATGGCGCGCGTGATCACCGACATCCTGCTCCCCTATGTCATCTTCGAACTCCTGTGGACTCTGACGAAGTGGCTGGTCGAGGGTCAGGCCGACCCGAACCTCACAAAGCCCTCGTGGACGCTGTGGTTCCTGCTCGCACTCGGCATCTTCCGCCTCGTACTCCCTTACCTCGCGCTGCTGCGCTGGCCGCTGCTGTGGACGGTGATCATCTCAGTCGGCGTCGGCTACCTCCCCAACGTCGACAGCACGTTCTCGCTGTCGCGCACACTCGGCCTGCTGCCCTTCTTCGCTTTCGGATGGTGGCTGCGCGAGCGCGAAGTGGTCGCACGCCTCCGTCTGCTCGAGGCGCGTCCCTGGTGGACCCGCGTCGCCAGTGTCGCCCTGCTCGGCGCGGCCGGCTTCGCCGCCTGGCATTGGATAGACCTCTGGAAAGAGATCGACCTGCGCCACTGGCTGTTCTACGAGGATGCGTACGCGGACCTCGGCGGAGAGCAGTGGTGGGCCGGCGGCGTGCGCATCGCGCTGATGCTGCTGGCGGTGCTCCTGACCGCCGCGTTCTTCGCTCTGATCCCCCGACGCACATACTGGTGGACGAGATTCGGCCAGTACACGATGTACGTGTTCCTGCTGCACTCGTTCGTGCTCTACCCGTTCCGCGAGTCCGGCGTGCTGCGCGATCTCGATCCGACGTGGCTGTGGCTGCCGCTCGTGACCCTGTTGTCTGTGGTCCTTGCCCTCGCTCTCGCGACGAAGCCGGTGCGCTGGCTCTTCCGTCCTCTGGTCGAGCCCCGCCCGCAGTGGCTCTTCCGCGATCCTGAGCTCGCTCGACGCGAAGGCCACCGCAGCGACCCGACCGGGTCTCGTCGGCCGCGCCAGGGGGCAGCGGCTAGCCTGAAGGAGTGACCAGAGCCGAGACGATCCGCGACCGCCTGGCCGACCACGCGGATGCCTCGGGATTCGGAGCCCACGGGCTTCACGTTCTGGTGGGAGCCGACGTCGCAGAGCACCGGTGGACCGCTGACGTCCGCGAGGAGATCCACTCGGTGGCGAAGGGCGTATGCGTCCTCGCGGCCGGAATCGCCGCCGACGAGGGTCTCGTGTCGCTCGACGCTCCGATCGCCGAGTACGTCCCGGATCTCCCGCTCGGAGACGGCGTCGATCGGATCACCCTCCGACGCCTGCTCTCGATGTCGAGCGGAATCGACCTCCCCTGGTCGGAGACCATGATGACCGACTGGCCCGACCTCGCGCGCGAGTTCCTCTCGCGCCCGTCGCGTGGTCACGTCTTCCAGTACTCGAACGCGAGCACCTACACGGCCATGGCCGTGCTCGCGACACGAGTCGGCGACATCGTCGACTACCTGCGACCGCGGCTGCTCGCGCCTCTCGGCATCGACGACCTCGAGTGGGAGCGGTGCCCGCGCGGCCGAATCGTCGGCGGCAGCGGCATCGCCCTGCGCACCGAGGAGACGGCACGCCTGGGCCGACTGATCCGAGATCGCGGCGAATGGGAGGGGCGGCGTCTCGTCTCCGCCGCCGTCATCGACGCGATGCACGCCGATTGGGTGACGGCGGGCCAGAACCCCGGCTACGAGCGCTACGCGCTGTCGGGATGGGACGGCCCGGGCGCGGCCTGGCGCCTGCACGGCGCCTACGGGCAGCTGCTGATCTTCTCCGGCGATGCCGTCGTGACCATCACCGCTGACGACCACTTCGGCGCAGACGCCATGTCGGCGTTCGTGGCTGAGACGCTCAGCGCCTGACCGCGTTCCGCGTCCGTCAGGCGAAGAGCCCGGCGCCGACGTACGATCCGGGCTTCGCCCCGGCCGGGATCGCCCAGATGCCCGAGCCGACGTGCCTGATGTACTCGTTCATGCGGTCGGTCGACAGCCGTCGCTGCAGAGAGATGAACTGCGACGGATCGCGCTGGTACGACAGGAAGAAGAGTCCCGCGTCGAGGCGGCCGAGATCATTGTTGCCGTTGACGTAGTTGAACCCGCGGCGAAGGATGCGGATGCCGTCGTTCTGATCCGGATGCGCGAGCCGCACGTGCGCGTTCCGGTCTATCGCAGACGAGCCGAAGTCCGGTGCGGTGAACTCGTCGCCGCCCGACAGCGGCGCCCCCTCCCCCTTGTCACGACCCACGATCGTGTTCTGCTCCGAGAGCCGCACCCGATCCCAGGTCTCGATCAGCATCGCGATCTTCCGCGCGACGAGATACGAGCCTCCCGTCATCCATGCGGGCTCATCCGATTCGCCGACCCACACGTTCGCGTCGAGCGCGGCGGCGTCATCGGCGAGGATGTTGGCCGTGCCGTCCTTGAATCCGAACAGGTTGCGCGGGGTCGCCTGGGCGGAGGTGGTGCGGGAGGTCTTGCCGAAACCGAGCTGCGACCAGCGCAGCCGAGCACGACCGAAGGCGATGCGACTGAGGTTGCGGATTGCGTGCACCGCGACCTGCGGGTCATCTGCGCAGGCCTGGATGCAGAGATCGCCGTGCGAGGCCTGCGGGTCGAGGTCGTCGCCCAGGAAAGCGGGCAGCCTCTCGAGCTTCTGCGGGCGGCGTGCGGCGATTCCGAAGCGGTCGCCGTCCTCGTTCTCGAACAGGCTGGGCCCGAATCCGAATGTGATCGTGAGACCGGCGGCAGGGAGGCCGAGAGCTTCACCGGTGTCATCGGGCGGCACCTCGGCGTCGCCTCCGACCGCGCCCGTGGCGCTCACCTCGAGACCCTTGGTCATTCGCGACGCCGCATACGTCCAGTCCTGCAGCAACGTGATCAGGTCGTCACGATCGGTCCGCGGCATCATGTCGAACGACGCGAAGTGCAGATGCTCCTGCACCGGAGTCGTGATCCCCGCCTGGTGCGCGCCGAAGAACTCGTAGGCGATCTGCGCATCCGCCTCGGCTCTGGCGCGGCCGAGGGCCACGCCGCCGGCCAGTCCGCCGCCCACCCCCACCGCGAGGGAGGCGACTCCCCCGCCGATCGCGAGGCCGAGGAGCCCGCGTCGGCTGAGGCCTGCTGATGGGGATGCCGTGGCTGCCGACTCCGGCGCGGAGTCGACAGTCGCAGCATCGTTCGAGCGTTCGTTCACGGGCGGGATCGTCCCCTTCGAATCAGTCGAGGACTGTGCCGGTGAGCTGCGACAGCGGCTCGGCGAGAGCGTTGATGAGGTCGGTGAACTCGCGCTTGTCGGCGTCGGTCAGCTCCGCGTAACCGACGAAGCCCGCCTCGAGCGAACCGTGGGCTGCCAGCGACTCGTCGAGAGCCGCGTATCCGTCCTGGATCTCGGTGACGAGCGCGGCGCCGTCATCGCCCTGCGCGGTGGCGAAGTCCTGCACGAGGGAGAAGGCCATCTTGGAGCCCTCGACGTTGGCCGCGAAGTCGTAGAGGTCGGTTCCCGACCACCAGTCCTCTTCTCCGGAGATCTTGCCGGTCGCGACCTCGTCGAGCAGCGCGATCGCACCGTTCGAGATCCCGCCGATCCCCTGGTCGTCCAGAGCGGTCGTGAAGTCGTCGGAGTGCACGTAGTCGTAGAGCTCCTGAACGTCTGCGAGCAGCTGGTCACCGTAACCGGCGCGCTCCTCGGTCGTCGAGGGCGCCCAGTCCTGCCAGGCCGGTGTCTCGCCGTCGGCGTTGAGGGCGTCCTGCGCCGGCACCCAGAGGTCCTTCTCGATGCGGTGGAAGCCGGTCCAGTCGAGACCCTCGGCCACAGCGTCGACCTCTCGGTAGTCGATGCGAGGATCGAGGGTGCCGAGAGCCTCGGCGACGGGCTCGATGCGCTCGTAGAAGGCCCGAGTCTGCGGGAAGAGCGCGCGAGCGGTCTCGTCGTCGCCCGACTCGTAGGCGGCGACGAACTCGTCGACGGACGGCACGAGCTGTCCGACCTGGTCCTTCACGAACGCCGCGTAGAGGTCGACGGCCTGCTGCTTCTGGTCGGCATCCTCACCCTCGACCGCGACGCGGTCTCCGGTCACCGTGAACTCCGACTTGCCGACGCCCTCGCCGATCATCCCCGGCTTGCACAGGGTGAAGTACTTGCCCGGCTGCGCCACCACGGTGAGTGTGCGGGAGGCGGATGGCGCGATGTTCTCGACCTCGCCCACGATGCGCAGTCCGTCGTCGGCGAGCAGGTAGAACTCCGAGGTCTGGCCGCTGTCGTTCGTCACGTCGAACGTGAGGGTGCCGCTCTCGGCAGTCGTCGCAGAGACCGCGCACTCGGAGTCGGTCGACGAGACGTCGAACGCGGCGCCTGCTGCGACATCGCTCTTGGCGACGCAGCCGCTGAGAACGAGTGCTGCCGCGCCGGCTGCGGCGACAGCACCGAGGATTCGGCGAGAGGTGGTCATGCTGCTCCTTGCTGGGTGAGAGTGGGAGTCGAGACGTCGCGGTCTGCGGACGTGGACGAGCGAGGCGTGGTCGGCCGACGGGAACGCAGCCCGCGGACGAAGAAGAATCCGACGACGACGAGGTAGGCGGCCCAGGCCGTCACCTGAAGCCACGTCATCCGCGGCATGAAGCCGACGGTCGCCTGCAGGATGGTGGCCCATGCTCCGTCCGGGGCGATCACGTTCGTCACGTCGAACGCCCATCCGAACGGGAACGCCGCCCAGCCGAGCGCCACGGCGCCGGTGACGGCGTCGATGGGAGCCGCCGAGGTGAAGGGGCCGGGTAGGGCACCTGCCTCCTGCAGGTCCATGATCGCGTATGCCAGGACGCCTGCCGCGACGATCACGAGGAAGCCACTCGTCCAGGTGAAGAACCGGCGGAGGTCGAGTCGGACGGCACCGCGGGCGAGCAGCCATCCGATCACGACGGCGGCGACGAGACCGAGCATCGCCCCGAGCAGGGCGGAGGGGGCGTCTCCGAAGGACTGGACCATCGACCACAGGAGCAGGGTCGTCTCGATCCCCTCCCTGGCCACGGAGACGAAGCCGATCGCGATCAGCGCCCACAGGCCTCCGTTCGTGAGAGCACGATCGAGTCCGCCTTCGAGGGTCGCCTTCATGGTGCGCCCGGCCTTCTGCATCCAGAAGATCATCCAGGTGACCATGCCCACCGCGAGCAGCGAGAGAAGGCCGCCGATGAGCTCCTGCGCCTCGAACGTGAGCGAGTAGGCACCGAAGGTGAGGACCGCGCCGATGCCCAGAGCGAGGGCGATCGCCAGCCCCACACCGGCCCAGAGCCTCGGCAGAGCGTCGCTGCGCCCGAGACGGCGGAGGTAGGCGACGAGGATGCCGACGACGAGAGCGGCCTCGAGGCCTTCGCGAAGACCGATCAGGAACGTTGCGAGCACGGAATGGAGACTCTCTGAGAAAAGACTGAGGTAAGGCATCCCTTACCTCAGAGAGGTTATCACCAGATCGTGGTCGCCTCATTCACGTGCTCGAACCGGCGGGAGTAATGCGACGCAACACTCGACCGCGCACCTCGCGACCGATTTACGCTCGATGCATGGCTGATCTCTCGCTTCCCATCCTCGACCTGTCCCAGCTCGATGCCGGCCCCGAGGCCGCGGCACGGTTCCGGGACGAACTGCGTGCAGCGACACACGATGTGGGCTTCTTCTACCTGACGGGCACGGGGGTCTCCCCCGAGCTCGAAGCTCGCCTGCACCGGGCCGCGCTCGACTTCTTCGCGCTGCCCGAACAGGACAAGCTCGCGATCGAGAACGTCAACAGCCCCCACTTTCGCGGATACACCCGTGTCGGCGGCGAACGCACGCAGGGCAAGATCGACTGGCGCGAGCAGATCGACATCGGCCCCGAGCGCGAACCCGTCGAGGGCGGACCCGCTTTCAACCGCCTCACCGGCCCGAACCTCTGGCCCGAGGCCCAGCCCGAGCTCAAGACGGTCGTCACCGAATGGCACGACACTCTGACCGAGATCGCGCACAAGCTGCTGCGCGCCTGGGCTGTGACGCTCGGAGCGGAGGAGTCGTACTTCGACGAGCCCTTCCGTGACCCCTCGACGCTCATCAAGATCGTCCGCTACCCGGGCACTCATGAGCCGGAGCCCCAGCAGGGCGTCGGCGCCCACAAGGACTCCGGCGTGCTCACGCTGCTCTGGGTCGAGCCGGGCAAGGGTGGACTGCAGGTGGAGCGGAACGGCGAGTGGGTGTCGGCTCCGCCCGTTCCCGGCGCGTTCGTCGTCAACATCGGGGAACTGCTGGAGTACGCGACCGGTGGCTATCTCAAGGCGACCAACCACCGCGTGATCTCCCCCAGGGCACCGGAGGAGCGCATCTCGATCCCGTTCTTCTTCAATCCGGCGCTCGACCAGCAGCTGCCGCTCCTCGACCTTCCAGCCGATCTCGCTGCAGAGGCGACCGGCATCACCGAGGACCCGAGCAATCCGATCCACGCGACGTACGGGGAGAACGCCATGAAGTCACGGCTGCGCGCCCACCCCGACGTCGCTGCGATCCACCACCCGGACCTGGTCGCCACGAAGGCCTGACCACCGACTACAGCGCCGGGCCGCCTCCGAGCGCGACGATCTCGCGCAGCGCCTGGAGGTGGCCGGCGAAGGCCGCTCGCCCCGTCGCGGTCGAATACACCCAGGTGCGCGGACGACTGCCGAGACTGCCCTTGCGGGCGACGACATAACCCGCCGCCTGCAGGTGCGTGATGGCCTTGCTCAGCGGAGAGTCTCCGCACTGGAGGATCTCGCGGAGTGTCGCGAAGTCCAATTCGATGCCCTCCCCGAGCGAGGCCATCAGCGAGAAGCGGATCGGTGACGCGAAGTTGTCGTCGAGCCGGGTACGGGGATGCGGCGCCGGCGGCGACTCAGTCACGGAGAGCCCGCCCGGGGACGAAGGAGACGGCGACGAACAGGATGATCACGGCGGCCCCCGCCAGCGCTCCCGCGTCGAGGGGAACGGGAAGCAGCACGGCTCCGGAGAGCGCCGACACCGCGACCGCGAAGATCGCCAGGTGCGGCCATCGCCAGGATGCGCCGATCGCAGGAAGCCCGAGATCGCTGCTGAACGCGAACATCCAGATGAACAGCATCAGCAGGACGAGCATGACCAGAACACTCGCGAGCACTCCGTCCGGCGCCGACGCGAGCGTCATGAGCACCCCGAGCGCGACGCCGACGAGGATCGTCCCCCAACGAATGACGCGCGAAAGTGGCTGTGGGTGCGAGCGCGGCGGACGGACGTCGCCGGACGCACGAGCGAGCTGCACGGCTCCGTAGCCGCCCAAGCCCACCAGGACGAGTGCGGGTGGGATCAGCACCCCGATGGCTGGGAAGCCCGGCGCCCAGACGGCGAAGCCGAAGACGACGAGCGCCGTGGCGACGAGCAGACCGCCCGCGAGCAGCGCCGGCCACTTCGACCACGAGGGGCGGCGCTGCATGCCGCTGCGCTGCGCCATGCCACTCGCGAGCTGAACCCACAGGAGGAAGCTGAAGACGATGGTCTGTGACGCGAGCACGCTGTCGGCCCGGAGGGCGAACGCCAACACCGCCAGATACGCCGCTGTCGCCACGGCATTGACGATCTGCAGCCATGCCAGTGCTCGACGGTCCACCTTGCGTTCGCGACGCGTGGCGACCGCTGCCGCCTCATCGAGATATCTCTGAGCGATGTCGGCACTGGGAGGCGCGAGCACCTCGTAGCCGTCGACAGGTTTCTGCTCCATGATGCCCCCTCGCGCTTTCCATTTGGAAAGCTTCTTACTTTCCTACGGGAAAGCTGGCGCGAGGTCAACCCCTGGAACATGACGAAGGCCGCCCCACACCTGGGGCGGCCTTCTCAAGAATGTTCTGCGCGATTGTACGCTGGAGCGCTCTGCGTTATCGGCGGAGACCCAGGCGAGCGATCAGCGAGCGGTAACGCTCGATGTCGACGCTCTGGAGGTAGCCGAGCAGACGACGGCGCTGACCCACGAGCAGGAACAGGCCACGACGCGAGTGGTGGTCGTGCTTGTGCTCCTTCAGGTGC
>Ga0308167_1002247_pt1 | contig 18529 bp, 16 predicted proteins | sample PhyCR1_2_FD_202138 | JGI IMG/M metagenome (GOLD analysis project Ga0308167, IMG submission 202138) | Phyllosphere microbial communities from UC Gill Tract Community Farm, Albany, California, United States - DLSLRC.R1 | ecosystem: Host-associated > Plants > Phyllosphere > Unclassified | place... | reverse complement strand
TCGCAGCCTGCACCTCCTGCTCGGCGACATCCAGTGACAGGTCGAGGCTGAATTTCAGCGTAATCACCGACGAGCCGCTGGCGCTGGCGGAGGTCATCTGACTCAGTCCGGCCATCTGGCCCAGCTGCCGCTCCAGCGGCGCGGTCACCGACGACGCCATTACATCCGGACTGGCACCGGGATAGAGCGTGGTGACCTGAATGGTCGGATAATCAACCTGCGGCAGCGCCGAGGTGGAGAGAAATTTATAGGCAAAAATGCCGGCAATCAGCACGCCGACCATCAACAGGATGGTGGCGACCGGACGCAGAATAAACAGCCGTGACGGATTCATTTGGCTTCAGCGCTTGCCGGTGCAGGCGTCTCATCCGCCAGCGTGACCTTGCTGCCGTTGGTCAGCCGATCGATGCCTTCGGTAACCAGCCGATCGCCCGGTGCAACGCCGCTGAGGATCGCCTGGTGATCATCGTCAACCACCGGACCGGTAGTGACCGCTTTACGCGTGACGCTGTTATCCTGATTGATGACGAAGACAAAGCTGCCGTCGCTGCTTAACTGCAGCGCCTGCGCTGGGATCACCGTCACCCCTTTCAGCACCTGGGTCTGGAGCCGCAGATTGACGAACTGGTTGGCAAACAGCGACTCATCCTGGTTGGCGAAAATGGCTTTCAGCTCGACGCTGCCGGTGGCGGTATCGATCTGGTTGCTGATGTACTTCACCTCGCCATTGGTGAGCAGATGCTGGTTATCCTGGTCAAACAGCGTAGCGGGCAGGCTCTGGCCCTGATGCAGGGCGCTCATCAGCGTCGGGATTTCGCTCTGCGGCACGCTAAAGGTGACGGCGGCGGGCTGCATCTGGGTGATGGTCACCAGGCCGGTACTGCTGGAGGTCTGTACCATATTGCCCGGGTCGACCTGACGCAGGCCAACCCGGCCAGCGATCGGCGCGGTGATGCGGGCATATTCGATACTCAGCTTCGCGCTGGCGATCTGCGCCTGATCGGCGGCAACTGCACCGCGATACTGCCCTACCGTGGCGATCTGGCTATCCAGATCCTGGCGCGACAGCGAGTCCTGCGCCGCCAGCTTGCGGTAGCGTGCCAGCGTCAGTTCGGCGCTTTTCAGCAGCGCCTGGTTCTGATTAAGTTCGCCCTGATACTGATTCAGCGTCGCCTGGTAGCTGCGCGGATCGATCTGCGCCAGCAGCTGACCCGCGCTGACCTTCTGACCTTCGGTGAAGAAAACCTGCTGTAGCTGACCATCGACCCGGCTGGTGACCGTTACGCTGGCGTTGGGGATCACCGTGCCCAGCGCATTCAGCCAGACCGGTACATCGCCGCGGGTCGCGACGCCACTGTGTACCAGCGTCGCGCCGCCGCCCATCCCGCCGGGCGCACCGCGGCCACCCGGTGGCATCGTCCCACCCGGTGCTTTGCCTATCGGCAGCAGACGCCAGGCCACGCCTGCGATCGTCGCCGCCACAATCAATAAAAGCAGCCATTTCAGCCAGCCGGAACGCGCAGAGCGTAAGTGGTGAGTCATCATCGAACTCTTCAGATAAACAGAAAAAGAACATCCCGGAGGGTGCGGAATACTTAAGCGGGTGCCCGGCGTGGCCGAGGGTGCTGGCACAAATCTGTCAGCATGAAAACCACCCGCCGGAGCCTCACGGCGGGCATTATCGGCGAAATGTTACGCGCCTTTCTATCGGCAAACGGTAAGGGTTTCGTTAAGAACAATGATGATGTTGACGGCACGCTCAGGCGGGAAAAATGCGCGTCGGTACGCTCTGCCTGGTGCAGGCAAAAAAAAACCCACGCATCTGCGTGGGTTGGTGCAATAACAGGGTAATCACTGCCGAAGCGGTGTTGTTTTCACACCCATCAATACCTCTGGGACCTCTATCCTCGCACTGTTTCGTGCCGCAGCAACAGAGGGAAAACGCAACCGAATTCGGGGAAGTGCAACGAGGTGTGAATATCTCTTACGCCTTGCTTACACTCTGATTTCATTCAGATTTATCTTACTTATTGGCGGCGACTGCGCTGTAAATCGCATCCGGCGCAATGTTCATGTGCTTCAGCACCGGTCCCATAATGTTGCCAAATACCGGCGCGGCCACCGAGCCACCGAAGTGATCGCCGGCGGTCGGATGGTTAATCATCACCACCAGCGCCACTTCGGGGTGACTGGCTGGCGCAATGCCGGCCGTATAGTTGACGTAGCCGCCATCATATTTGCCGCTGTTACCCATCTTCTCGGCGGTACCGGTTTTGGTCGCCAGACGATAGCCCGGCACCGCGGCTTTCAACCCGGTCCCGCCCGGCAACACGTCGCTTTCCAGCATGTGGACCACCTCTTTCACCGTTTCCGGATTCGCCACCTGCTTGCCCAGTACCGGCGGCGTGACCCGGGTAATCGACAGCGGACGGTAGATGCCGTAAGAGCCGAGGGTGGCGTATTCACGCGCAATCTGCAGCGGCGTGACGCGCAGGCCGTATCCAAAGGAGAACGTGGCCCGCTCGATGTCCGCCCAGCGGGTACGGTGCAGCGGGAAGTAACCCACGCTCTCGCCGGTTAAGCCTAAACCGGTGGGTTTACCCAGGCCAAACGCGTGGTAAGTATTCACCAGCGCCTCTGCCGGCATCGCCAGCGCGATGTGGGAAACCCCGATATCGCTCGACTTCTGCAGGATGCCGGTCATGGTCAGACGCGGCCAGTGACCGACGTCGCGGATCAGGTGGCCGTTAACCCGGTATGGCGTGGTATCGATAACTGAATCCGGCCGCACCAGATGACGCTCCAGCCCTTCCATCACCACCAGCGGCTTCACCGTGGAACCGGGTTCATAACTGTCGTTAATCGCCGCGTTACGCATCTGGGCGGGCGTAGCGCCATCATAGTTATTGGGGTTGAACGACGGATAAGAAGCCATCGCCAGAATTTCGCCGGTATCAATCTTCACCAGCACCGCCGCGCCAGAGTCCGCCTTGTTCAGCAGCACGCCATCGCGCAGTTTGCTGTAGAGCGTGTATTGATCGTATTTGTCGATACTGAGCTGCACCGTCGGCGGCTGCGTCGGCGGCTGGTAGTTGATCATCGCGATGATGTTGCCCGCAGCGTCCTGGCGATAAACCTCTTTGCCCGGCTCGCCCTGTAACACCTTGTCAAAGCCCTTCTCCAGCCCGTTAAGGCCGACGTTATCCGCGCCGACGATACCAATCAGCGGCGCCGAGGCTTCACTCATCGGATAGAAACGGCTGTCGTCGTAGACCTCACTGATGCCTTTCAGCTTCAGCTCTTTAATATCTTTGGCGATACCCAGTTCGATTTTACGTCCCAGATAGAGAAAGCGGCGTTTCGGATTGGCGGTGATCTGCGCGGCGAGTTGCTCCGGACGGGTATTCAGCGCGGCGGCGAGATAGGCCCATTTAGCACTGGTAAAGTCGGGGTTGCTCTCCAGCACCCGTAGCGGATCGGCGATCACATCGCGCGACGGTACGCTAAGCGCCAGCGCTTCGCCGTTACGATCCAGCAAGGTGCCGCGGCTGGTGGGCAGCGTGACGGTGCGCAGCGATCGCTGATCGGCTTCGTGCTCCAGCATCGGCTGGTTAAGGAATTGCAGATCGGCAACGCGCGCCAGCAGTACCACCATGCAGGCCAGCACGCCGAGGCAGATCAGGCGAAAGCGAAAAGGGTTAAACGGGGCTTTGATCTGGTCTTTTCCCAGTAGTTTTTTAATCCGGGGCATGGCAATCCGCTGCGCTAAAAAGAGAAAAAGAGGGCTGAAGTCAGCAGTTATAAAGAAAGCGCTGACCGGATAACAGGAAAACTGTGTATCAGTTCGTTATCGGCCGCTGAATGGCGGACAAAAAAAACCTGCGCATCTGCGCAGGTTGGTGTAATCAAGAAAATCTATTGATGTTCACCCATCAATACCTCTGGGACCCTGACTGTAGCAAGCGGGCTTAATCGGCTGCTATCGCGCAAACGCAACAGTTACCGGCAAAGTGTAACCAGCCATGAGATCCTTACGCTATTTTGCAATCCTGATGTTTTTTGATTTCTACCAGGCAACTCATGGCGTTAGGTCCCTGAGTCAGGGACGAGGTCCCGATATCGAGCGTCAGCACGTTGGGATTGCCTGCGCGATCCCAGGGCTGCCACGCCTGACCAAAGCCGGGATCAAACCAGGCGCCGGTGGCGATAATCACCACGCCCTGCGTCAGGCCATCGGTCAGGCGTACGCCCGCCAGCATCACGCCGCGCGCGTTGCTGACCTCAATCTCGTCACCGTCTACGATACCGCGCGCCGCCGCATCCTGCGGATGCATATAGAGCGTCTCGTGACCGGCGGTTTTATTGCCCTGTACCGTTTCGGTAGCATCGAGCTGACTGTGCAGCCGGTCTGAGGGCTGGATCGAGATCATGTGCAGCGGATAGTCGCGGCCGATGGGCGCACCCAGCCACTCCTGCGGCTCGCGCCACTCCGGATGACCGGCAAAATCATCAAGCTGGTAGTCGGCAATCGTCTGGCTGAACAGCTCGATCTTACCGCTGGCGGTGTTGATCGGGTTGACCTGCGGATCGGTGCGGAACGCATCCATAAAGACGTAAGGTTTACCGCCCTGGGGGATCTCGACAAAGCCGCGCTGCCAGAACGCCTCAAACTCCGGGAAATCGATGCCTTTGCGCTGGTGCGCCACGGCGCACTGCTGGTAGAGATGCGCAATCCACTGCATCTCGTTGCGCCCTTCGGTGAAGGTGTCACGGTAGCCAAGACGCTCCGCCAGATCGGCAAAGATATCGAAGTCATTGCGCGCCTGATGCTGCGGTTTGATCGCCTGATGCATCGCCAGCACAAAGCGGTCACGTGACGATCCGCCAATGTCGTTGCGCTCCAGCGTGGTGGTGGCGGGCAGGACGATATCGGCCATCTGCGCCGCTGGCGTCCAGACAATGTCCTGCACCACCACGGTATCCGGCCGCTGCCAGCCCGCCACCAGCCGGTTGAGCTGCTGATGATGATGGAACGGATTACCGCCCGCCCAGTGCACCATATGAATGTCAGGATAGTGCAGCGTCTCGCCCTGGAAGCTGTAGGGCTGGCCGGGATTGAGCAGCATATCGCTGATACGCGCCACCGGAATCGACAGGCCGGACGGATTGGGTCCGGTGCTCATCATCGGTGCCGGCCCCTCCTGGCGCGGGTTGCCAACGCTGTTCATCGATCCGTGACCAAAGGAGAAGCCCGCACCCGGCAGACCAGGCTGGCCGAGCATCGATGAGAGGGCAATCATCATCCAGTAGGGCTGCTCGCCACGATGGGCGCGCTGAACCGAATAGGAACAGGTAATAAAGCTGCGTTTGCCGATCAGCTGCTGTGCCAGTTGCACGATGCGGTCAGCCGGGATGCCGGTGATGTGGCTGGCCCAGCCGGCGGTTTTCGCCACGCCATCCGACTCGCCCAGCAGGTAGGCGCGCAGTTGCGGCCAGCCGGTGCAGTGGCTGGCGAGAAACGCCTCATCCACCGCATTGCGCTGGGCGATCTCATAACCCAGCGCCAGCATCAGTGCCACGTCAGTATTCGGGCGAATCGGTATCCATTCAGCGTTAACGAACGCCGGGCAGTCATCGCGCATCGGGCTGATATTGATCACCGGCGTGCCTTTGGCTGCCAGCTGCTCAAGCGCCGGTTTCAGGCTGTGCTGCCCGGCACCGCCCGAGGCGACCTGGGCGTTCTTCAGCGCCAGTCCGCCAAAGGCGACAAAAATTTCCGCGTGTTCCACCACTTCCGGCCAGTCGGTGACGCGACCGGTCAGCGGCATATAGGTGCCAATCACATAGGGCAGAAAAAATTGCGCCGCGCCCCAGCTGTAGTTGCCCTGCTGATCGACGCCGCCGCCACCCTGAAAATAGAAGCGGCGAATCAGGGTGCGGGCATGGTTCACCCGTCCGGCGGATGACCAGCCGTACGAGCCATTGAAAATGCCCGAGGCACCGTAACGTTCGCGGATGCGGCGGTTTTCCTCCGCCACCAGATCGAGCGCGGTCTCCCAGTCAACGGCGACAAAATCTTCCCGGCCACGCAGCGTGCGATCGCTATTTTCGCGTGACTTCAGCCACGAGCGACGCACCATCGGCTGGCGAATGCGTTTATCGGAGTAGACCAGTTCAGGAATGGTGTTGATCATCGGCGAGGGATCGGCATCAGCGAAAAAGGGTTCGCACCCGATCAGGCGATCGTTTTCAGTGACGGCGGTGAAGGCGCCCCAGTGCGCCAGATGTGGCACTTTGGTTTTCATCGTTGTTTTTCACGGCAGAGAGTGGGGAATAATCAGCATACCATGCCGTGCGGTCTTCACAGAAGACGTGGCGGAGAGCCTGATTTTGCCGCCTTTTGCGACGTCGCTGACATTCTGCTGGCTTGATGTGGCGGCCCTTTTCCGTAACACTGATGCGATGTGTAAACGTTTTCCCCGGAAGCAGGTAAACGCATGGCTACCATAAAGGATGTTGCCCGACTGGCTGGCGTTTCTGTCGCCACGGTCTCCCGTGTAATCAATAATTCTCCCAAAGCCAGCGACAGCTCGCGCCAGGCGGTTGGCCAGGCGATGGAGCAACTTCAGTATCACCCAAACGCCAATGCGCGCGCACTGGCACAACAATCGACCGAAACGCTCGGGTTGATTGTGGGTGATGTTTCAGACCCGTTTTTTGGCGCGATGGTCAAAGCGGTCGATGAAGTGGCAGGTAAAACCGGCAACTTTTTGCTGATTGGTAACGGTTACCACAATGAGCAAAAAGAGCGGCAGGCGATTGAACAGCTGATGCGTCACCGCTGCGCGGCGCTGGTGGTGCACGCCAAGAAAATCCCGGATGCAGAACTGGAACAGTTAATGAAGCAGGTACCAGGCATGGTGCTGCTTAACCGCCTGATAAAAGGCTTCGAAAAGCGCTGTATCGCACTCGACGATCGCTACGGCGCCTGGCTGGCGACCCGCCATCTGATCCAGCAGGGTCATCAGAATATCGCCTTCATCTGTTCAACCCACACCATCTCCGATGCTGAAGATCGGTTGCAGGGCTACTACGATGCGCTGAAAGAGCACGGCCTGCCGTGCAGCGATCGGCTGGTCACCTGGGGCGAACCGGATGAAGTGGGCGGCGAAACGGCGATGACTGAACTACTGGGGCGCGGCAAAAACTTCACCGCGGTCGCCTGTTACAACGATTCGATGGCCGCCGGTGCGCTGGCGGTACTCAGCGATAACGGTGTCCGCGTACCGGAAGAGATGTCGCTGATTGGCTTCGACGACGTGCTGGTCTCTCGTTATGTACGCCCACGCCTCACCACCGTGCGTTATCCGATTATCACTATGGCGCAGCAGGCCGCTGAACTGGCGCTGGCGCTGGCTAACGACCAGCCGCTGCCGGAAGTGACCCATATGTTCAGTCCGACGCTGGTACGCCGCCATTCGGTCAGCGGTCCGGCATCGTAATGGCGCGCGGCCGCTTACGGCCGCGCCCGGCTATTTAAAGGCGCGCAGTAACCTTTCCAGCGGCCTGACCAGCGCAATCACCGTCTCATCCTGCACATCCGCCGCCGCGTCCAGCGCGGCGTGCATCTGTGCCACTTCGCTGGCACCAAACGCCTGATTACGGGCATAGGCATTGACCAGCGCGATCCCCATCCGGCTCAATGCATCCACCTGCTGCGCGCTGTGTACCAGCGGCTTCAGCGGGTAATTCGCGTTAATCACCGGCATCACCCGCGTGGTGTTAGCCTGCCAGCGCTGCAGCTGATGAAGAATCGCTGCTGTCGCCGCAGCGTCCGTGCGATTGGCAATCAGCGCAGCGACCTGTTGTTCCAGCTGACGCACCGCCTCACTCTCAGCAGGCAGCACATCGGCCAGCCGGTTTAACGGTTCATGATAATCATAATGGCCGGCCTGAAACTTCAGATGCTGACGGGTATAATACTGCGCCGGTTCCAGCACCTCGGCCAGCACCTGAAGCGGGGTGATATCGCTACGGTTCGCCAGGCGCATCATCTGACGTTCCGCCTGGGCATGTTGCTGAGTGCCGACAGAGACGCTGCTCCAGCGATCCATCACCGCCAGCCGCTGATACATCTCCTCACTATCGGTGACGTTCTGAGCGGACCACAATCGCTCGGCGACTACAAAGGCGCGCGGCCAGAGTTTGGTATCGATAATCTGGCTGTTGATATTCTCGGCCCACAGCGCCGCCTCACCACCCAGCAGATTTTGCTGCATCTGCTGCGGTGTCGGCAGGACTGGCCTCATCCCGGCTGGCACCTGCGCCAGCTTTTTGCCGGTGACCGGATAGCGCACGTTTCCGACCAGCACATAGCCGTCGAGCGCCTGCGGCTGTAGCGTGACCACCGACTGCAGCGGCCCCATCCAGCTATCCACACGAAAACGCACCTGTTGCGTCGATAACCAGTCGATCTGGCTGACCATCCGCCGCGCTTTGCCGGCAAAGTCGATAAAGCCGCGCCAGCCCTGCTGTCCCTCGATCAGGGTAAAACTGCCCTGCACCGGACTGCCTTTCAGGCGCGGCAGGGTGAACGCCCAGCTTTGCGCCTGTTCGCCCGGCTGCAGCTTATCCTGGCCATTCAGCCCCTGCGGGTAAACCTCGTTACGGTAGTGGTAGCTGGCGGGCTGGGGCTGATCAAGATAGAAGCCGGTGGAAAGGATGCCGCGCATGTTCTCTTTCGCGACCTCGCTCAGCGCATCCTGGCCCTGCCACGACTGGATCAGAATGCTGCGCGGCAGATCGGGATGGGCGATCTCATCCCAGCCCATCATCTGACGCTGATGTTTCTCCAGGATCGTCTCCAGCCGCTGATTAAAATAAGCCTGCAGGGCATGGGCATCTTTCAGGCCGCGATCGCGCATAAACTGCTGGATGTGCGGCGATTGATTCCACTGGGTCGGATCGACCTCATCGCCGCCGATATGCAGCCAGGGATCGGGGAAGATCGCCGCCATTTCGCCGACCAGGTTATCGATCACCTGATAAACCTGTTCATTACTGGGATCCAGCAGCGGTTTAAATACGCCCCAGCCACGCTCCATTTGATAAGGACCCGGTGCGCTGATCAGTTCCGGCATCGCCACCGCCAGCGCCGAGGCATGACCCGGCAGATCCAGCTCCGGCACCACCCGCACACCGCGATCGGCAGCGTACTGTACGATGTCACGCATCTGTTGCTGGGTGTAATAGCGGCCGTCGCTGGCCTTCTGCTGAAGCTGCGGATAGCGGCTGGAGGCAAAGCGCCAGCCCTGATCGTCGGTCAGATGCCAGTGGAAGACATTCATCCGGGCAGCGGCGATGCCATCAATTTGCCGCTTCAGGGTGTCAATCGGCATAAAGTGACGCGCGCTGTCGATCAGGATTCCACGCCACGGAAAACGCGGATGGTCATCAATGGTGACGTAAGGAAGTGTGGTGCCCCGATCGCCATTCTGAATCAGCTGCAGCAGGGTTTCCATGCCACGCATCGCACCAAACCGGCTGGGTGCAGTGAGCAGCACCCCGCTGCTATCCACCTGCAGATGATAGTGCTCATCACTGTCGGGCTGTGGCAGCGGATCGACGGCGTTAGCAATCACGATGCGGATGGTCGGTTGTGCCACCGGCTGGCTGGCGGGCAACAGCGGCCAGCCGGTCTGATTGCCGATGCGCTCCAGCCAGCGCGTCTCGGCGCCTGCCAGATGATCGCCGGTAATCTGCAGCGTCAGCTGTGGTGTCAGGGTCAGCGACCCGCCGCTGGCGGGCTGTTCAACCCGCTGAGGCCACGGCATTAAGGGGAGCTTTTCAGCCTGCGCGGCTGAAACCAGCGAAATATTCATGATGCAACTTAGCGCACCACAACCAGCAATCAGAGAACGGCGTAACCACATTGGCGGGCATCCTTGTAGAGTCAATGGTTTAACACGGGCAAACCCTGATTAACGTTTTTTCGCGCTGTTAATCAAGTTAATCCATTAAGAAATTTGAACTAACGGCGGAAATAGTTAACATCCGGCGCTTTTTTCTGCCGGTTTCGTCCTTCCTTGTTGCAGGTCAAAATTCGGTGGAATAATTCGCAACAATCACTACATGTAGGGATTAGAATCCTGCGAATACCCATATGTAGTCTCTGGAGTGATAATGGCGACGGTAGTGATTAAGCGTGATGGATGCCGGACAGGCTTTGATGCACAACGTATTGAGCAAGCCGTGGCCGCTGCCGCGCGCGCGGCGGAGGTGGATGATGCGACCTGGTGCAAGCAGGTGGCGCAGCGCGTCAGTGCGCTGCTGGCCGATCGTCAGGAAGTCGACATCCGCGAGATCCAGTGCGCGGTCGAAGAGACGCTGATGGCCGGTCCTTATCCGCAGCTGGCCCGCGCCTATATTGAATATCGCCACGATCGCGACGTTGCGCGCGATCGTCAGAGCCAGTTACACCACGCCATTCGCGGGCTGGTCGATCAGACCAATGCCGCGCTGCTGAATGAAAATGCCAATAAAGACAGCAAAGTGATCCCAACCCAGCGCGATCTTCTGGCCGGGATCGTGGCGAAGCACTATGCACAGCAGCAGATCCTGCCACGCGACGTGGTGCTGGCCCATGAACGCGGCGAGATCCATTATCACGATCTCGACTACTCGCCCTTCTTCCCGATGTTCAACTGTATGCTGATCGATCTGAAAGGGATGCTGACCAACGGCTTTAAAATGGGCAACGCCGAGATCGAGCCGCCTAAGTCGATTGCCACCGCAACCGCCGTGACGGCGCAGATCATCGCCCAGGTCGCCAGCCATATTTACGGCGGCACCACCATTAACCGGATTGATGAGGTGCTGGCACCCTTTGTTGAGCTGAGCTATCAGCGCCATTACGCCATCGCCACAGAGTGGCAGATCGCTGAGGCGGAGCAGTATGCCCGGCAGCGCACCGAAAAAGAGTGCTACGACGCCTTTCAGTCGCTGGAGTATGAAGTCAATACGCTGCACACCGCCAACGGTCAGACACCCTTTGTCACCTTTGGCTTCGGACTGGGCACGGACTGGGCAGCCCGGCTGATCCAGCAATCGATTCTGCGCAACCGGCTGGCCGGTCTGGGCAAAAAACGTAAAACCGCCGTATTCCCGAAACTGGTGTTCAGCATCCGTGAAGGGGTGAACCGCCGCGCGGGCGATGTTAATTACGACATCAAACAACTGGCGCTGGAATGCGCCAGTAAGCGCATGTATCCCGACATCCTGAATTACGATCAGGTAGTTAAAGTCACCGGATCGTTTAAGACGCCGATGGGCTGTCGCAGCTTCCTTGGCGTCTATGAAGAGAATGGCGAGCAGATCCACGAGGGCCGTAACAATATCGGGGTGATCAGCCTCAATCTGCCACGTATTGCGCTGGAGGCGGCGAGCAACGAAGCCCGCTTCTGGACCCTGCTGGATCAACGTCTTTTGCTGGCGAAGCGGGCACTGATGACCCGCGTGGCGCGGCTGGAGAAGACCAAAGCCCGGGTGGCACCGATCCTCTATATGGAAGGGGCCTGTGGTGTTCGCCTGAATGCCGATGATGAGGTCGGACCGATCTTCCGCAACGGGCGGGCCTCACTATCACTGGGTTATATCGGCCTGCATGAAACCCTGAATGCGCTAAGCGGCGGGGAGCATCACCCTTATGATGACGTGGCACTGCGCGCCAAAGGCGTGGAGATTATCGCCTATCTGCGCGCCGCCACCGATCGCTGGAAAGAAGAGACCGGCTACGGCTTCAGCCTCTACAGTACCCCGAGTGAAAACCTGTGCGATCGCTTTTGCCGGCTGGATGCGGCGGAGTTTGGCGTGGTGCCCGGCGTTACTGACAAAGGGTATTACACCAACAGTTTCCATCTGGACGTCGAGAAGAAGGTGAATCCGTACGACAAAATCGACTTTGAAGCGCCCTATCCGCCGCTGGCGAATGGCGGTTTCATCTGTTACGGCGAATACCCTAATATTCAGCACAACCTCAGGGCGCTGGAGGATGTCTGGGATTACAGCTACGACCGCGTACCTTATTACGGCACCAACACCCCGATTGATGAGTGCTACGCGTGCGGCTTCAACGGCGAGTTTAGCTGCACCAGCCGCGGCTTTACCTGCCCGCAGTGTGGTAACCACGATCCGGCCCGCGTTTCGGTCACCCGTCGGGTTTGCGGCTATCTCGGCAGCCCGGATGCGCGGCCATTTAATGCCGGTAAGCAGCAGGAAGTGCAGCGCCGGGTGAAACATCTCTCTGAGGGGCCGCTGGGATGATGCATATCCATCGCTATTACGATGTGGATATCGTTAACGGGCCGGGAACACGCTGTACCCTGTTTGTCGCTGGCTGCGAGCATCAGTGCCGCGGCTGCTACAACCAGAGCACCTGGCGGCTCGACTCGGGCGTTCCCTTTACCCTGGCGATGGAAGAGCAGTTGCTGGCAGATTTGCAGGACACCCGCATCCCGCGCCAGGGGTTGTCGCTGAGCGGCGGCGATCCCCTGCATCCGCATAACGTGCCGCACATTCGCCGGCTGGTGAAGCGGGTACGACAGGAGTGTGCTGGCAAGGATATCTGGCTGTGGACCGGTTACCGGATGCAGGAGCTGAATGCGGCGCAGCGCGAGGTGCTGGATTATCTCGACGTGCTGATTGATGGCCGCTTCGTTGAAGCGGAAAAAGATCTCACTCTGCCCTGGCGCGGCAGCCGCAATCAGCGCATCTGGCCGCTACGCTGAGTGCCGCGGGATCGCGCCCGATTCAATAATGGTCACACTGTCGCCGCCCGGCGTAAAGGCCTGCTGATGCAGACAGCGCGCCACGTCCCGTGCAGTAACTGATCGCCAGTTACCCGGCAGCAGGCTGAACAGCGGCGCCATCAGACTCTCTCCGGGGCGTGTCTGCGCCCGATCCCCCAGTAATAACGAAGGTCGTACCAGCGTCAGGCGCGGCCAGCCCTGATGTCGCAGTGCATTCTCCATTTCGCCTTTAACCCGATTGTAGAAAAACGGCGAGTGTCGGTTAGCGCCATGTGCGCTGACCACCAGCATCTGTTTTGCCCCCAGCCGTAATCCGCTCAGGCCGCTGTCCACCACCAGGGTATAATCGACGTGGATAAAAGCCTGCTTGCTGCCCGCCTGTTTGCGCGTCGTCCCGAGGCAGCAAAACACCGTATCCAGCGAGGTCTGCAACGGGCCGAGTACGTCGGTGAGATCGGCTTCAACCGGATTGACCACCTTGCGCATTGCGGGCAGCGCCCGCCGGGTCGGCGCAATGATTTCATCCACCCGCGAGTCCTCAATCAGTAAGCGCAGCAGATGCGATCCGACTAATCCGGTGGCACCAGTCAGTAATACGCGATTCATCTCAGATTCGTCCTTATTTCACTGCACACAGGTTAAAAGATAGCTGATCTATACGGCTCGGCTTGCGTTATCACTCTGAGCGGCCAGGCTTAATACGTTATTGAGGAAAGCGCCCCGGCGCTCCACACGTTTAAGGAGGAAAAAATGAGCAAGAAAGTTGCGGTTTTGATTACCGATGAATTTGAAGACTCAGAATTTACCTCACCCGCCGAGAGTTACAAAGGTGCTGGCTTTGAGGTGATCACCATTGAGAAGCAAGCGGGTAACGTCGTCAAAGGTAAACAAGGCGAAGCGGAAGTGACCATCGATCGCAGCATTGATGAAGTCAGCCCGGCCGAGTTTGACGCACTGCTGCTGCCAGGCGGCCATTCACCCGACGCCCTGCGCGGTGACGATCGCTTTGTCGCTTTTACCAAAGAATTTGTCGCCAGCGGTAAACCGATCTTTGCAATCTGCCACGGTCCACAGCTGCTGATCAGCGCCAATGGCGTGCGCGGCCGCAAGATGACCAGTGTCAAAGCGATTGCTATTGACCTGATAAACGCCGGTGCTGACTTCCACGATAAAGAAGTGGTGGTGGATGACGATAAGCTGGTGACCAGCCGGACGCCAGACGATCTGCCGGCATTTAATCGCGAATCCCTGCGAATCCTCGAAGCGATCTAAACCGCTGCGCCCTTCTCCTGCCGGAGAGGGGCTTCTACCCCTCCCGAACCCAGGCAATCTTCTTGCCGAAGCCCAACGCGTTATCCGTCATCTTCACTTCATCCAGCTGAATCTCCCACAACGGGGCTGACACTTTGCGTGCAATTGGGAATCGTCGCTGATAGGCGCTACGTGCCGCGCTTTCCGCTTCGCCCTCTAACCGCACGATCTGGCCGCGATACTGCACCCCTTTGATCAGCAGTACGCTTCTGGGCTGGCCGTTAACCGTGCCGGCCACCTGGGGGTTTTTCATCACCAGCAAGCCGTGGCGGGTATCCGATTCGGTCATGATCCAGAACGCCATGCGTGTTTCATCAAAGACGTAATAGCAGTTGGCGCACCACAGCTCATCATCGGCGGTACAGCAAAGAGAAAGGACGTGCTGTTTTCTGAGATAGCGAACAAGATGGGCATGGTCGGACAAGGTGATCTCCTGGCTGCGTACCGGATAGCGGCAGGCGGCGAAGCGCGCTACACTGCCCGGCACTGTTTTTCTGGAATTCATTGTGATGAGTCAGCGCTGGCAACTCTACATCGTCCGCACGGCGAAAGGGAGTCTCTACACCGGCATTACCACCGATGTCCCGCGCCGGGTGGATCAGCATCAGCGTGGGCGCGGTGCCCGCGCACTGCGTGGCAAAGGTCCGCTGGATCTGGTCTTTCACTGTGAGGCGGGCGATCGCGCCAGCGCGTCCAGACTGGAGTACCAGGTTAAGCAGCTGACCCGCCAGCAGAAGTTACTGTTAGTGGCGAGCCAGCCGGTCAGTCTGGAAAGCTGGCTGGGTGAGCCGGTTAAGGCTGACGGTTAAACGGCTCCGCGAAATCGATGCGCCCTTCCGCGCCGTCGAAAGCATTATCCGCCAGCCGATAAACCTGGAAAGCCGCTTCGCTGCCGGGCCAGCGGCTGTGCAGACCATGACGCGCCGCAGGCTCAAAGCCAAAACGGTTAAAAAACGCCGGATCGCCCAGCACCACCACGGCGCTGTAGCCAAACTCATTGAGCGTATCCAGCCCTTCATAAATCAGCTGCTTAGCAATGCCCTGACCGCGCAGGCTTTCGTCCACCGCCAGCGGTGCCAGTGCAACCCAGCCGCGATCTTCGCCCTGCACGCTGACCGGACTGAATGCCGCATAGCCCAGCACCTGACCCTCTTCATCAGTGGCAACCACGCCTAAGGTCAGCAGGCCATCTTCACGCAGCGCCTGGGTCAGCTCAGCTTCGGCTGAACGATCAAAACAGCGTCGGAGTAAACTGTCGATGCCAGCGGCATCAACGCCAATTTCGGTACGAATCAACATGCAACACCCGCGCGCGCCTGTGCGGCCTTCGCGTCCTGTTTCATTCCGGCCTCGGCAAAATTCGCCATCTGCTGAATCGCCGTGCGTAATGCGGTGGGCATGGCGTCGAGTTCAATAGCATCCATTACGTTCTTCACCTCCAGTCCCAGCTCGGTGTCACCTTCAATCGCCAGTCGGCGCTGAAAGAACAGCATGTCAGGATCTGCTTTGCGTGCTGCCACCAGCAATAAGTCGTTGGCATTGCCCCGAAACCAGACATCCGCTTCGGCGTGCTGCAATACCGCCAGTCGGCCATCCTGCATCGTGGTGATCCATTGCAAATTGACATCCGCAATCTCAATACCGAGCAGGCGACCTTCCAGAAAGTCTAACTCACCTTCAGCTAAAGCATGGCGAAATTGCCAGTTCAGGAGTTGTTGCAAAAGCAACTTTTTAACCGGGAATGGGGTTAGCGCTACAGGTAAGCCTAAGATTTCAGGCGCCTTTTTCACAATCCTGGCATGTAACCGCTCTAACACTTTCTTCACTCCCTTCAGAAAATTTTACCTATATTGCCATATCCTTTTCTGCGCACCTCCTCTTAGATCAATAAAAACCCCTGACGGATGATGAAAAAAATCATCACCGGCAACGCTCAAATGGGATTTCACTGCCTCAAATCAACGTTTGTCCGCAGGCAGATGCCTAGACTCGACGCCCATCTGCATGTCGAGAGGATTACCGATGGAACTGCTCTGCCCGGCAGGAAATTTACCCGCAGTGCGCACCGCCGTAGAGAATGGCGCTGATGCGGTCTATGTGGGACTGAAAGATGACACCAATGCCCGCCACTTTGCGGGTCTCAACTTTACCGATAAAAAGCTGGCGGAAGCCGCACGCTATCTGCATCAGCATCGCCGCAAACTGCACGTGGCGATCAACACCTTTGCGCATCCGGATGGCATGGGACGCTGGCAGCGGGCAATTGACGTGGCAGCGCAAAACGGTGCAGATGCGCTGATCCTGGCCGATATCGCCACGCTGGAGTATGCCGCGACGCGCTATCCAGAGGTTGAACGCCATCTGTCGGTGCAGGCCTCCGCCACTAACCTTGAGGCGATTCGCTTTTATCACCGTCACTTCAATTTACACCGGGTCGTGCTGCCACGGGTGTTGTCGATTCATCAGGTGAAACAGCTTGCCCGCTCAACGCCGGTGCCGCTGGAGGTGTTCGCTTTCGGCAGCCTTTGCATTATGGCGGAAGGACGTTGCTACCTCTCATCATGGCTGACCGGTGAATCACCCAACAGCGCCGGTGCCTGCTCGCCCGCGAAGTTTGTGCGCTGGCAGCAGACGCCGCAGGGCATGGAGTCACGGCTGAATGAAGTGCTGATTGATCGTTATGCCCCCGACGAAAGCGCGGGTTACCCCACCCTGTGCAAAGGCCGCTATCAGGTTAACGATCAGCGCTATCACGTACTGGAAGAACCCACCAGCCTCAATACGCTGGAACTGCTGCCGGAACTGCTGCGGGCCGGCATCGCCTCGGTGAAAATCGAAGGCCGTCAGCGCAGCCCGGCCTACGTGGCTGACGTGGCGCGCGTCTGGCGTCAGGCGATCGATCGCTGTCAGGCGCAGCCGGAACAGTTTGGGGTCACGCCCGAGTGGATGCAGACGCTGGGTGATCTGTCCGAAGGCACCCAGACCACGCTGGGCGCCTATCACCGTGAATGGCAATAAGGAGTCATGATGCAATATGCCCTGGGACCGGTGCTCTGGTACTGGCCAACTGACACGCTGGAACAATTTTACCAGCAGGCCGCGCGCAGCAGTGCGGATATCATCTACCTTGGCGAAGCGGTATGTAGCAAACGGCGCGCCACCGCCTATGCGGACTGGATGGCGCTGGCACGTGAACTGGCAGCCAGTGGCAAACAGGTGGTGCTCAGCACGCTGGCGCTGCTGCAGTCGCCGTCAGAACTGAAAGAGTTGCAGCGCTACGTCGAAAATGGTGAGTTTCTGATCGAAGCCAATGATATTGGCACGGTGAATATGGCTGCAGAACGTCATCTGCCGTTTGTCGCCGGGCCGACGCTGAATGTCTATAACGCCGAAACGCTGCAGCTGCTGGTCAAAGAAGGCATGACCCGCTGGTGCATGCCGGTCGAGATGTCGCGTGACTGGCTGCTGCAGTTGCTGCAGCAGTGCGAAGAACGCGGTATTCGCCAGCAGTTTGAGGTGGAGGTGCTGGGCTATGGTCATCTGCCGCTGGCGCTGTCGGCACGCTGCTTCACCGCGCGTTCAGAGAACCGGGCTAAAGATGCCTGTGAAACCTGCTGCATCAACTATCCGGCAGGTCGTCGCGTCCTGTCGCAGGAGGGTCAGCAGGTGTTTGTGCTTAACGGCATTCAGACCATGAGTGGCTACTGCTATAACCTCGGTAACGATCTGGTGGGCATGCATAACCGGGTCGATTGCGTGCGGCTCTCACCGCAGGATTGCACAACGCTGGCGGAGATCGATCGCTTCCGCGCCAATGAAAATGGTCAGGCACCGCTGATGATGGCGAAAGGCAACGATTGCAACGGCTACTGGCGCAAACTGGCGGGCATGACGCTGGCTTCCTGAGTAGAAAGCACATACCGACTATATTCCTGCTGAGGTTAGCAGTTTTAATATAAGAAATGATGCGTAATACTAAAGGGTGCAGATTTTAATGTCTGCGCCATATAACGGGAGTAGCCATGTCTGAGAAAAAACCTATTCGTCTGTCCGTGCTGGACCTGGCGCCGATTCCCCAGGGCCTGACTGCGCGCGAGGCGTTCCACACGTCGCTGGCGCTGGCGCGTCAGGCTGAAAAGCTGGGATATCAGCGTTACTGGCTGGCTGAACATCACAACATGACGGGCATTGCCAGCGCCGCAACCTCGGTGCTGATAGGTTATCTGGCGGCAAACACCGACACGCTGCAGTTGGGCTCTGGCGGTATCATGCTGCCTAACCATGCGCCGCTGGTGATCGCCGAGCAGTTCGGCACCCTGGCTTCGCTCTATCCCGGCCGTATCGATCTGGGCTTAGGCCGTGCGCCCGGCTCCGACCAGCGCACCATGATGGCCTTACGCCGCCATCTCTCT
>Ga0308167_1002246_pt1 | contig 18534 bp, 16 predicted proteins | sample PhyCR1_2_FD_202138 | JGI IMG/M metagenome (GOLD analysis project Ga0308167, IMG submission 202138) | Phyllosphere microbial communities from UC Gill Tract Community Farm, Albany, California, United States - DLSLRC.R1 | ecosystem: Host-associated > Plants > Phyllosphere > Unclassified | place... | reverse complement strand
ATTGCCAGATCATTGGCGTCAATTCTGTGACAAATATTGAGCCGGGTAAAGGCGTAATGCCAGCACCAGTTGTCAGAAATGCGGACTGGTTGGAAAACTTTCCATTCATCCGTATCGCTGCCCGCTTTCGAATGCACATCTGTTGATGTCCGAAGACCTCGGAACGTGCATGCTATGCGGCTCGCTATTCTGAATCCCTATGTGTACAGGATAGTGGCAATTTGCCGATTTACTAGAGGCAGGACCCGTTGGAGGGCGTTTACAGGATGGATGGCAAGCTTTTTTACCTGATGGGGCCGTCCGGTTCGGGCAAGGACAGCCTGATCGAGGCATCGCGTGAGCCTTTGCGAGGGTTGAACTGTGAAGTAATGCGTCGGGTGATTACCCGATCAGCGGAGTCCGTTGGCGAAGATGCAATTGGCGTGACGCCTGAAGAGTTCGACCGGCGACAGCGCGCCGGGGCCTTTTCCTTGGCCTGGCAAGCCAACGGCCTGTCTTACGGTATTACCAAAGAAATGGATGAATGGTTGCGAGGCGGGCGGCATGTGCTGGTGAATGGATCGAGAGCGAACCTGCGCCAGGCGACGGAGGTTTATCCGACCCTTGTGCCGATCCTGTTGACCGTCACAGACGAGGTTCTGCGTGAGCGCTTGCTCAAGCGTGGCCGGGAAACCCCTGAGCAGATCGATGCGAGGCTGGCTCGCAACGCGTTGTTCAAAGACCGGAGATCCAGCGACGGCCCCGTTCACCAGATCGACAATTCCGGTGACCTTGCTGTCGCGGTCTCTTCGTTACTGGAATTGATTCGGCTCAACGCAGGACCGGATCGAACTTGATCTTGCGCCCGGCGATCAGCGCCAGCACAAACAGCACTGCAAATACGCCACAGCCAACCAGAGGCAAGGTGACTTCCGTCTCCTCGAACAGCGCCAGGTGGGTAACGCCACTCAGTAAAGCGAGGATGAGAAATCCTGTCGCCGATTTGGACATGTTCTACTCCTGAAGATATTTCAAAAAACCAGACGTTCGGTGGTCGGCGCCGAGGCTTGCTCAGGCTCGCTGACCATTTGCGTAGAAGCGTCGCTGCGTTCACTCAACACTGCCCACTGCGGCGCTTTCTGCACCTGCAGGTAATGCGGCATGCGCTGCGCTACTGGCTGCTCAATGTCAGCCTTGGGAAAAAAATGTGATCCGAGCAAGAAAGCCAGAGCCGCTGCGTTTGCAAGCAAGAGGGTGCTGTTCATGGCACGACGCTCCAAATTGTTCTTTTTGATAGAACAGGCATAGCAGTCGCCGTGCCAACAGTGTAACGGCTGATAAGTCCTTTAAAAACAAGGCTTTGGTAAGGTTTTTTGGGAAGCGCTGATTGCAATCTGCAATGACTGCATTTTCGCGCAGTGCAATTTGCCCGGTAAAAGTTCCCGCAATCTTTCAGGTCGCTTGCCTACACTTAAAAAGCCCTACGGACGACATGACAAAACAAGGGCTGGCCGTTAACATGCACGCCGTCTGTCGTGCCGCGTCCAGCGCGCGTCAATCAGTGTCTCAGTAGCTCAATTGGATAGAGCATCCCCCTCCTAAGGGGAAGGTTGCAGGTTCGAACCCCGCCTGGGACACCATCTCTTCAACACCGAAAAGCCCCGTCGCATCTATCCGTGCGACGGGGCTTTTTGCGTTGGTGTCAGCTGACGAGTTGTCCTGGCGATCCGCCGAATCTGTGCCTTAATTTCCGACTCGCGGGGGAGGAGAGCCATGGTGAGACGTCGGGGTGCCCAGTATTGGTTTTGGAGCAACAGCCGTTTAGCGCTGTACAGCCATGAAGAAGTCTTGAGCGACGGCTTGCAGATCGAAGTGCAGGCGCGGATCAACACACGCGGCGTGACACAGGTGTTTGTCGGGGTTTACCTGGAGGACGGGCGGGCGCTCAGTGAGGAGTTTCACGATCGTGAAACCTCGCAATCCTGCGAGGTGGCCTTGAAGTGGGGGACCCGGCGCGCACGGGAGATCTTGCTCGACTACCAGGGGTTCATTTCACCGCACCGGGTTCAGTGCGTCTTGAGTCCGGTGGTCACCGACCCATTGGCGCTGGCCCTGCGCCGGATGGACATGAGCGAAACCGAGCGGCTCAAGCTCAAGGCTGCCGACGCCTGGTCGGAATACCTGGAAGCCAAAGCCGTCGTGCTTGAGTTGATGCGTCGCACGCGCGTCGATCCTGGCCTCTGGGCCGAGAGCAAGGCGCGTTTGCAGCAGGCGATCGATCGTCGGGTCTGCGTGCAACGCGCTTATTTGTGCTGAGCGCCGTTACAGCAACTCTGAGCGGCGCAACGCCTCGATGGTTTCAATCAGGTCGTCGTACGCCACCGGTTTGCCCAGATGCTGATCGAACCCGGCTTCACGGGACTTCTGCATGTCGCTCTGAGTGCCATAACCGGTGAGGGCGATCGCCGGTACGTTTTTCACCAGCGGCAGCTTGCGCAGTGCAGCCATCAGTTCGTACCCGCTCATGACCGGCATGCCAAGGTCGGAAATGATCAGATCGAAGCGCGTACCCTCGGCAGCTTTCAGCGCTGCCACGGGATGGTCGAACGCGGTCACTTCGGCATCTTCCATTTCGAGCAGCATTTTCAAGGTCTCCAGCACTTGCGGCGAGTCATCGACCAGCAGAATGCTCAAGCCCACCAGCTTGCCCGATTCCGGTTCTGCCGGCGGCTGCTCGGAGGTTTCCACGGTTTCGGTGGCTAGCGGCAGGCATACGGTGAACGTACATCCGGCGCCCAGCCCTGGTGAGGCAACCCGTACGGTGCCGTGTTGCGCCTCGGTCAGTTGCCGTACCAGCGACAAGCCAATGCCGAGCCCTTCGCGTTGATGATTGGTGTGCTGTTTTTCCGCTTGGCCAAACAGGTCGAACACGTGTTCGAGGTTTTCCGCTGCGATGCCGACGCCGTTGTCCTTGACGTTGAGTTGAGCCATTTGCCCACTCTTGCTGGCAATCAATTCGATGCGTCCGGTCGGTGGGGTGAATTTCAGCGCGTTGTTCACCAAGTTCCAGATGATCTGCTCGACGCGGGTTGGATCGGCATGGATGAATAGCGACTCTTCGGGCAGTTGCAGGTCGATGTGCGTTGCATGCTGTTCATTCAGCACGACCGTGTGGATGTCGCGCAGCACAGCGCTCAGGTCGACGCGGGCCAGTTGCAGCTTGAGCTTGCCGGTGCGTACGCGAGCCACGTCGAGCAAGTCGTCGATGATCCGCGCCTGGCTGTTGACCGCATCGCAGATGGTATTGACCGCTTTGGTCGCCGGGCCGGCAGTACGGATCATCGGCAGGCGACGCAGCAGTTCGGCGTTGAGCTGAATCAGATTCAACGGATGCTTGAGTTCGTGGGACATGACCGCAAAGAATTCGTCGCGCAACGACACCGTGTTGCGTGTCTGGGCCAGTTCCTGGCTTTGCTCGTCCTGCGCGCGTTTATGCCCGGTCAGATCGCGAGCGATTTTCACATAACCCTGCAGGTGATCGCCGCTGAGCAACGTGACTTCGCCGCTGCAAAAAAACCGGCTGCCATCCTTGCGTATGTGCCAGCGCTCGTCCTGAGCGCGTCCGTGCTGACGAGCCGTCGCCAGTTCGTTTTCGGCCATACCGGCGTTGCGGTCTTCACCGGTAAAAATGAAATCGTAAAACTGCCCCTCGGCCTCGCTCTTGGTGTGGCCGAAGATCAGCTCGGCACCCTTGTTCCAACTGGTGATCACGCCCATCTCGTCGAGAATGATGATTGCGTAATCGCGGGTGCTTTCGGCGACCAGGCGCATGCGCTCTTCGCCCAGGCGCAGCTCTTCCTCGGCTTCGCGGCGCTTGCTGATGTCGATGAAGGTCAGCACCGTGCCGTCGATATGGTCTTCGCTGGAGCGATAAGGCAATAGCCGGGCGATGTACCAGCGATTATCGGTGCTGTTAACCTCGCGTTCGATCATGTTCAGCGATTCAAATACCTGCGCAGCGTCCTCGGCCATGTCCGGGTAATTCAAGCGATGGGTGATATCCAGCAGCGAACGGCCGGTGTCTACCGGCAGCATGCTGAAGATGTCGGTGGCGCGCGGCGTGAACCATTTGATGCGCATGCTGCGATCGACGAACACCGTAGCAATGTCAGTTGAAGCGATCAGATTGGTCAGATAATCGTTGATCTTGTCGGTTTCCTCGACTTTGGTCTTCAGCTCGTAATTGACCGTCAACAGCTCTTCATTGATCGACTGCAACTCTTCCTTGCTGGTCTCGAGCTCTTCGGTGGCCGAGCGCAATTCTTCGTTGATCGCCTGCATCTCCTCGTTGGAAGCCTTGAGCTCTTCGCTGGAGATTTCCGACTGTTCGATGGTGTCCTGCAAATGCAATTTGGTGCGTTGCAGCTCACGTTCCAGGTTCGAGAGCACTTGGCTTTCAGTCTGCAGCACCGTGGTCAGCGCTTGCTCGTGCGCGTCGATCTCCGTTTCATCGAAGGTCACCAGCACGCACTCGCTGTCGAAGTCGTCGTCCTTGTACGGCTGCGCAATCAGCGTGATGCGGTACTGGCGCTCCTCGCGCTTGAGCAGCACTTCACGCGAGCACACAGTGAGGTTGCTTTGCTGCACCTGGAACAGTGTCGTGCGAATTTCCAGGCGCAGTTCCGGCAGGATCAGCGTCAGCAAGTTGCGTGACAGCTCGCCGCCGACATGCCGCAGGAAACGCCCGGCGGCTTCGCTCATGTGAAGAATATCGGCATTGGTGTCGACGATGATGCTCGGCGGGGCGAAGCGTTCTATGGCGCGGCGGTGGATATCGGCAAACGACAGCTTGACGGGCTCGATGGCTTTCGATGGCGGTCGGGAAACGCTGGTGCGCATGTAACCGCCACGTGGCATGGTCGGGGTGCGGCGGCTGTTCGGGGTACCGGTCTTGGCGCGGAAGATGCGGTTGCGCTTGTCCACTGGCGCGAACAGTTCATGGCAGGCATCGGCGCTTTCCGAGGTGCCGAGAAACAGGAAACCGCCCGGTCGCAGTGCAAAGTGAAACATCTGCAGGATTTCCCGTTGCACCTCGCGATCCAGGTAAATCAGCAGATTGCGGCAAACGATCAGGTCGATTTGCGAGAACGGCGGGTCGGACAACAGGCTGTGCTTGGCGAACAGCACTTTCTCGCGGATTTCCTTGCGAATCCGGTAATGCTCATTGTCCTTGACGAAATAATGTCGCAAGCGGGTTGGCGGTACGTCGGTAACGATGGCTTGCGGGTAGGTGCCGGCGCGGCCGGTGGTGATCGCACGTTCGTCGATATCGGTGGCGAACACTTGCAGGTTGGCCTTGCTGCTTTGTACCTGCATCTGATCGTCGAGCAGGATCGCCAGGCTGTAGGCTTCCTCGCCGGTCGAGCAACCGGCAGACCAGATGCGCAGTTCTTCTTTTTCCGACGAGTCGGCAACCGATTGCACCAGTTGCGGCAGCACATCGCGCTCAAGGGCTTCGAAGGCTTCGCGGTCACGGAAGAAGTTGGTCACGCCGATCAGCATGTCGCCGAGCAAGGCCTTGGCTTCTTCCGGGGTATTTTGCAGGTAGTTGTAGTAAGCGCTGAGGTCAGACTGGCTGGTGACCTGCATGCGCCGCTCGATGCGGCGCAGCACGGTGGCGCGCTTGTAGTGTTTGAAATCGTGACCGGTGCTGCTGCGCAGGTACAACAGGATTTCATGCAGGCGTTGTTCGGCGATCGACGCCTCGTGTTCGTTTGCAGGCTTCAAGGCTTTCAAGTCGGAATCATTGGCGCTGGGTAATTTGATGTTCTGGGAGTTGCGCCAGAGCTCAATCAGTTTCTGCGGCATCTCGACCACTGGCAGCACCAGATCGACCATGCGCGTCTCGATGGCGGCGCGCGGCATGCCGTCGAACTCGGCGTCTTCCGGCACTTGCACCAGCGTCACGCCGCCCTGTTCCTTGATTCGCGACAAACCCACCGCACCATCGAAACCGGTGCCTGACAACACCACGCAGAACGCCCGCTCACGGTGCACATCGGCCAGATCGCGAAAGAACAGGTCGATGGCCGTGTGGCGCGCCTGCGGCGAACCGGCCGTGCTGACCCGCAGATAACCGTCGTTCATCGACAGCGAATGCGCTGGCGAGATCACGTACACACAGTTCTTTTCGATCGGCACCGGCTGCGTCACTTGCAGCACCGGCATGCGCGTCGATTCCTGAATGATCTGGTCGGCGATGCTTTGGTGATCGGGCGACAGGTGCAGAATGATCACGAACGCCATGCCACTGTCCTTCGGCATATGCTCGAAAAACAGCTTGATCGCTTGCAGGCCGCCCGCCGAGGCGCCGATGCCCACCACCGGGAAATTCAGGTGGCTGGGGGTCACATCCTTGCGCTCGGGCGCAGAGGGCGAGGCAGGGGTTTTCGAGGTCATCACTTCGGCCTTTTTTTGTGGCGGTACAAGCGTATCGCGGACGTCCGGGGGCGCAGGTAATTGAGCAGAATAAACCTCATTTGCGGATCTGCCTGCATTTTTGAAGGACAAATGTGCTGTCTGTGTCTTTGACCTCCGGCGATTGGCAACCGTGCCGATTATTTTGCCGGTGTGATGATCGGTGGTCAGTCGTCGTTGATTTCGACTTTGCCAAGGCTCCCGCTGACCTCGGTAACATGCCGGCGGCCGTAGACTTCGTAGCTAGTCCCGCTGGCCTCGACGCCCGGCTTGCGCACGGCCAGTTGGGCGAATAACCCAGCCTTTTCGCTGTAGCTGCCGAACCAGTTGACCAGCGCCCCGATGTAGCATTCGCCGCCAATCATCACCGGCAGGTCGGTGATCTTTTCGATGGCATAGTACGTTGGGCCGTAGCTGTAGTAATCGTCGTCTCCGGTACCCGTGGGAGGAATTGGGCAAAGGGGCGAGTTATTGGTTGAGTCGGGGGCGGCTTTCATCGCTTGAGTGATGGCGTGGTCGAGTGCCGCGTGCAAATCCGCTTCGAGCTCATACGTGCTGGTGTCGTCTTCTTTATGTTGCGTGGTTGGCACTTGCAGGGAGTAAGCGTAACGCACGGACACCGTCGGTACCTGACGGTTGATCTTCAGCGGATTGAGCAGGTACAGATTATCGACACCATAGGCGCTGTTTCGATAGGCGGCATAAATTCTGTCGTGAAGCCTGATCCAGCTGACTGCCTGATTGGCGCCACGGTCGTTGGTGTAGAACAGCGAACTTTCCGGCTCGACCGATCTTTTGACAAACCGCTCGCCCATTCGGTGCCAGGTTTCCACGTAGGTGAACAGGCCAGTGCCGCCTGCGTATGTGTCGACGATAAGGTCGCGTTGGCCATCATCGTCCAGATCCAGCAGTGCGTAGGAAGGCCGTCCGGTCTCGGCGGCGCCTTCAATGCGTGAGGCGTTCAATGCTTTCCATTCGTCCTCGCTCACGCCTTTGGGGCGCGACTTGGGGAAAGTGGTTTGCTCGCCGTAACTGTCGTCGACTGGATCGCCTGCGAACGATGTCTCGGATGCATCGAAAGCCCGCGCGGCCAAGGCATGTTCCAGCGCAAACTCCGGATGGCTTTTGTTCTCGGCACGAATGCTGTCCTGCAGATCGTTCATCGCCTGAAGGTCCACGGCGTCCGGCTGCCACATTGCGGCTTGCGTCCATTGTGCCTGCAACGCTTGCAGGCGCTGGCGGTAGCTGCCATCCAGGCAAGCGACATCGTCTGCGCAGGTGTTGCGGCTTTTCAGCCAGGCGCGCTGGGTGCGCTTGAGTTCAGGTTGCGCCGCTGCGGCAGCTGTCATCAGTTGGCGATAAAGCGTGCCCATCTGGGCGTCCAGCTCATACAGCGTTTTGTTCGCACAAATCGTGTTTTCCACGTCGTTCGCCGCTTTGGTGCAGTCCATTGCCGCCGCACTCATTGGCTGGATAAACAGCAGCAAAAAGGCCGACAGGATGTAGCGTCCCTTGATGTACACGATTCAGTCCTTATGGAAATCCTTGAGCAGGCGCGCAGAGTAATACTCGAAGCAACATTCTTGAAGCACCACCCTCAGGCCCCGGCACTTTTGGCCGATAACCCGAACGGTGAGTTCAGACTCCAGCGAAATCGCTTGATGGCGCATGGCCTCCAGCTATCATCTGCGCGCCTGAAATCGCCTCGGTTCGTTTTCTTCAATTGCCTGGAAATCCTCGATGTCGTCGTATCACCAAAAAAGCTTTCTGATCGTCGATGATTTTTCCGATTTCCGCAGTTCCGTGCGTTCGATGTTGCGTGAGCTCGGCGTCAAGGATGTCGATACTGCCGACACTGGCGAGCAGGCGCTGAAGATGTGCTCGCAGAAGTCCTACGATTTCATTCTTCAGGACTTCCACCTCGGCGACGGCAAGAAGAACGGCCAGCAGGTGCTCGAAGACCTGATGTCGGAAAAGCTCATCAGCCACGAAGCCGTTTTCGTCATGGTCACCGCCGAAACCAGTCAGGCGATGGTGCTCAGTGCGCTGGAGCATGAGCCGGATGCGTACCTGACCAAGCCGTTCAACCGTTCCGGACTGGCCCAGCGCCTTGAGCGTCTGGAACAACGCAAGACGTTGCTCAAACCGATTCTGCAAGCCCTTGATCGCGGTAAGCCGGTCGAGGTGCTCAATGCCTGTATTGCCCTGTGCAAACAGGACATCCGCTATTCGCCGCTGTGCCTGCGTTACCGCGCCGACGCCCTGCGCGACATGAATCAGAACGAAGCGCTGGAGCGACTCTACGACGGCATCATTGCCGACCGCCCATTGCCATGGGCCTTCGCCGGATTGGGCAAATTATTGTTCAAGCGCGGGCAGGTCTCGCAGGCCAAAGAAGTTTATGAAAAAGCCCTGAAAGTTTTCCCGATGATGCCGGCGCTGTATGACGGCATGGCTGATGTGCTGGTGGCCGAAGGCGACAGCAAAGGCGCGCAGCGAGTGCTGGAAGAAGCGATTCGCCTGTCGCCGCTGGCAGTGCGTCGTCAGGCCTTGCTCGGCAAACTGGCGATGGCCAACGAAGATTTCGAAACCGCCTCGCGTGCTTATCGCCAGGCAGTAGCACAGGGCGCGCAGTCGCGTTTCAAGGACCCGGAAAGCAACCTCGGCCTGGCGCACGCGCTGATCAGCAAGGGCAGTGATCGCGGTCTCGACACGCGCACGCGGCTGGAGATCAACACCACACTCAGCGCCGTAGCCAAAGAGAACCCGAGCGATCCAGGCCTGCAGATTCGCGCGCGGTTGATGAAAGCCACCAGCCTGTTGCTCAACGACGCCGAAACCGCTGACAAGCTTACTGAACAGGCGCTGATGCGCCTCGATGGCATGGAACAATTCATGAGCCCCGAGGCGGCACTGTTGGTGGCCAAGCAGTTGCAAATGCTCGGTCAGGCCGAGGCGGGCACTTCGATGCTCAAGAGCTGCGCGGAGATCTACGGTGATGATCCGGCGGTGATGAAAGACATCGCCAAGCTCACCGACGATCCGACCATTCTCAGCTCGAGCAACGCTGCAGCCGATCTCAACCGCCAGGGCGTGCGTGTGTACAAGACCGGCAATCTGGTCGAGGCCCGCGAGGTGTTCCGCAAGGCGCTCAAGCTGCAACCGAAAAACATCAGTATTGCGCTGAACCTGGCCCAGTCGCTGTTGCATGGCACCGACACCAGTGTGCCGTCGGCGGAGCTGGAAGAATGTCGGGCCTGCCTGAAACTGGTGGGCCTGATGCCCGACACCGACGCGCGGTTTGCGCGTTATCAGAAGCTGAAAAGCAAGGCGTTTGGCGAATGAACCCAATTGATCCGGCGCTGGATTTTTCCACGGTGATTGCCTCCACCGTCCACGACATGAAGAACTCCCTGGCCATGCTGATGCAGGCGCACAGCCAATGGCTGGCGCGTCTGCCGAAAGAACTGCGCGACGGCTCGGAGCAGGGCGTGATCGACTTCGAGTTCGCCCACCTCAACGGCATGCTGGTGCAGTTGCTCGGGCTGTACAAACTCGGCGTCAATCAGTTGCCGCTGCAGCCGGCGTATCACGAACTCGACGATTTTATCGAGGCGCAACTGGCCGCGCATCAGGAAGTGTTTGCCAGTCGCGGCATCATCGCCACTTATGAGGTCGATCCGTTGAGCCCGCTGGGTTTCTTCGATCGCGAGCTGATCGCTTCGGTGCTCGGTAACTGCATCAATAACGCGATCCGTTACGCCCGCGAGTCGCTGCTGATCACCGTCAGCGACGAAGCCGGGCAACTGGTGCTGAGCATCAATGACGATGGCGACGGCTATCCGGCGCAGATGCTCGAGCGTCAGGCCGATTATGTCCAGGGCATCAATCACAGCAGCGGCAGCACCGGGCTGGGACTGTATTTCGCCAATCGCATCGCCGCGCTGCACCAGCGCAACGGTGTGGAAGGGCGCACCGAAATCAGCAACGGCGGGCCGCTGGGTGGTGGGGTGTTCAGCCTCTATCTGCCATGACAGGCTTTTTGTTTGACGCTGCTTGATATTCCGAACAGCCGCAGCCTATTTTGTCCGGGTCGCCGTTCGCGGCTCGCACAACAACAAGGATTGCGTCATGACAACCGATGGCCAGGGTTGACTCGCGCAGCGATTGACCGGCATTGATGAGATTGAATGTGTCACCCCGGATCTGAACGGGGTGCCACGGGGCAAGGTGATGACCGCCGAGGGTTTCCTCGAGGGGCGGCGTTTGCAGTTGGCGCGGGGTGTGCTGCTGCAATGCATCATGGGCGGCTATCCGCCGGCGCGGTTTTACGGCAGTGACGACGGCGATCTGGCGCTGGTCGCCGATCCTGCGCAGATTCATCGTTTGCCGTGGAGCGACGAGCCGCGCGCCATGGCGATTTGCGACGCCGACGAACTGAGCGGGGAGAGCTCAAGTCTCTCGACCCGTGGCCAGCTCAAAGCGGTCATCGCCCGTTACGCCGCGCACGGTCTGGCGCCGGTGGTGGCGACCGAACTGGAATTTTTTGTCTTCGCACCCAATACCGATCCGACTCAGCCGTTCCGTCCGCCGGTAGGCCTCGACGGTCGCCGCGAGGATGGCCAGTCAGCGTTCAGCGTCAGTTCCAACAACGGTCTGCGGCCGTTCTTCAGCGAAGTGTATAAATGCATGGCCGCCCTTGGCCTGCCGCGTGACACCTTCATGCATGAAATGGGCGTCAGTCAGTTCGAGATCAATCTGCTGCACGGCGATCCGCTGCTGCTGGCCGATCAGACGTTTCTGTTCAAGCACCTGCTCAAGGAAGTCGCGCTCAAGCATGGCCTGAGCGTGGTGTGCATGGCCAAACCGCTGGCGCATACGCCGGGCAGCTCGATGCATATTCACCAGAGCATCGTCGAAATCGGCAGCGGCAAAAATGTCTTCACTGACACGAAGGGCGAGCCGACGGCGATGTTCCGCCACTTCATCGGCGGGCAGCAGGCAGGGTTGGCCGACTTCACCGCGCTGTTCGCGCCCAATGTGAATTCCTATCAGCGCCTGTGTCATCCGTACGCGTCGCCGAACAACGCCTGTTGGTCCCATGACAATCGCGCCGCCGGCTTGCGTATTCCCGCCAGCTCGCCGGTCGCCCGTCGGGTCGAAAACCGTTTGCCGGGCGCCGATGCCAATCCGTATCTGGCCATCGCCGCCAGTCTGGCCGCGGGTTTGCACGGCATCGAACAAGAGCTGGAACCGAGCGCGGCGATCCAGGGTGAATTCGCCGTGCCGGATAGTCTGGCCTTGCCGTGTACCTTGCACGCCGCGCTTGAGCGTCTGAAACGTAGCCAGTTGGCGAGGGAACTGTTCGGGTCGGAGTTCATCGAAGGCTACATCGCTTCGAAGACCATGGAGTTGACCAGCTTCTTTGATGAAATCACTCCCTGGGAGCGCCGTGTGCTGGCCGCCCAGGCCTGACGTATCGCTGCTGCCGGGCAGTCGTTCTGATTGCTCGGTATTTACTGCAAGGAGCCGCTCGGAACGCCGATGCGCCAAATCTGGAAATCCTTTCGAGCATTGTATTTCGCCTCGCTGATGATGTTGATCGGCTCAGGCCTTCTTTCTACTTATCTGGCTTTGCGACTGGCCGCCGACAACGTCGACGGTCTGTGGGTCGGTGCGCTGATGGCGGCCAACTATTTCGGTCTGGTGCTGGGCGGCAAGATCGGCCATCGCCTGATTGCCCGGGTCGGGCATATCCGTGCCTACTCGGCGTGTGCCGGGATCGTCGGCGCGGCGGTGCTCGGCCATGGGCTGGTGGACTGGCTGCCGGCGTGGCTGGTGCTGCGGACAATCGTTGGTCTGGGCATGATGTGTCAGTACATGGTGATCGAGAGCTGGCTCAACGAGCAGGCCGATGCCAATCAACGCGGCCTGGTGTTCAGCGGCTACATGATCGCCTCGTATCTGGGCCTGGTACTGGGCCAGCTGATTCTGGTCATGCACCCCGGCCTCGGGCTGGAACTGCTGATGCTGGTGGCGCTGTGCTTTGCCCTGTGTCTGGTGCCGGTGACGTTGACCCGACGGATTCACCCGGCGCCCCTGCACCCGGCGCCGATGGAGCCGCGCTTCTTTATCAAGCGCGTGCCGCAATCGCTGAGCACGGTGCTCGGCGCCGGTCTGATCATCGGTTCGTTTTATGGTCTGGCGCCGCTGTATGCCTCGCAGCAAGGGCTGTCGACCGAGCAGGTCGGTCTGTTCATGGGTAGCTGCATTTTTGCCGGTTTGCTGGTGCAGTGGCCGTTGGGCTGGTTGTCCGACCGTTATGACCGTGCGCTGCTGATTCGCTGCTTTGCCGGGTTTCTGGCGGTGGCGGCGTTGCCATTGGCGATCATGCCGCAGGTACCGCTTGAGGTGCTGTTCGTCGTCGGTTTCTTCTGTTCGCTGGTGCAGTTCTGCCTGTATCCGCTGGCGGTGGCGTTCTCCAATGACCACGTCGAAGGCGATCGCCGGGTGTCGCTGACCGCCATGCTACTGGTGACTTACGGCGTTGGCGCGAGCATCGGGCCGCTGTTGGCGGGCGTGCTGATGAAGTTTCTCGGCAGTCAGAGCCTGTATGCGTTCTTCAGTTTCTTCGCGTTGGTGCTGGTCTGGCGGATTCGTCCGAAAGCGGTCACCAACCTGCACCAGGTCGACGACGCACCGCTGCATCACGTGGCGATGCCGGACAGCATGTCGAGCTCGCCGCTGGTGGCAGCGCTTGATCCGCGTGTCGATGAGCAGGTGGTGCAGGAGCAGATGGTGCAGGACCCGGCGCCGGTCACCCCTGAGCCTGAGCCCGAAGCGCAGCCGGGAGCAGTCGTTGAAACCGAACTGGACAGCGGCAATGACGATAAGCCTGCGCCGGATATCAGTGGTGGCAGGCCTTGAGCCGAAGATAAACATCGGCGCATAAAAAAGGGCAGCCCTGTGCGGGACTGCCCTTTTTTTTGATCGCTGCGACTCAGAGATCGTCTTTGTCGAAACGCCGTGCTTCACGCTGCAACTGATAAACAAAACGCTCGACGTTGCGCGCAGCCTGGCCACTGATGTTGTGGAAGCGCAGACCGGCGAAGGTGATGTTGAGTTTTTCTTCGAAATGCAGATAGCGCAGTTCGACCGATGTTGGCTGATTGCCGAACAGCGGCGGGGCGATCAGGCGGTCATAGACCTGGCCCAGTTGCAGGCGATCAGTGATGTCGCCTTCGAAGCGGAATTTGCAGCCAGTGGCGGAGATATCCAGCAGCTTGCCGTGCAACGGCGTCTTGAGCTTTTCGCCGCCCAGCTCAACGCTGACCAGATCGGTGAGTTTCAACGCAGCGCGGAAGGCGTTGCGGCGCTGGTGATAGACTACTTCGCTCGGCAGCTCGCCGGTATAGAAGCGGTCGCCGTCGGATTCTTCGATGTTCAGCGTGCCGTTGCATTCCCAGGCGATGCGTACGCCGTCATGAAAGCCTTCGACCTTGAACGGTTCGCCCGCCTGCAGAAAGCGCTCGCCATCACGCGGAATCATTTCGTCCAGTGCGATCGTTGCGGTTTCGCGGTCGACCTTGATCAGGTAACTCTGAAAGCGCTGGCTGCGTTCATGGAAAGTGATGATCAGCGGATCGTGGCTGTCTTGCAGCTGGCGCAGGTTGCTGGAGATTTCCAGTGGCGTGGTGAGCACCTTCGGAGGCTGCGGAGCATCATCCGCGCTTAGGGTGTTGGACACGGTTCTTCAATCTCCAGACAAAATAAGACTACGGCTGGCCAGTATTTTGCCAGCATCTTGCGCAGGTGGATAGGGCAGGGCCAGCGATTGGCTCATGCCTGGCTGAGCGTTCGCGGTTTGACCGGTTTGGCAAAAGTCCCGCTGGCGTCGTACAACGCTGGCGGCTCACCGCCGGTGAGGATCTTCAGCTGGTTGGCCGTAGTCGCCTGCTGGATCTGGATCGACTGACCGTTCTTGACGTTGGCCGCCTGGCATTGGGCGATCAGCGCGGTCAGGGCGTCGCCCTGGGCCAGCAACTGGTCGCCAATGCTCGACTGGCTGGCCAGTTGCTCAAGACCTGTGCGATCGGTCGGCAGGTTGAGGCTGGCGAGGATTTCGCTGCGCTTGCGGCCATGCTGCTCGAGCAGAATGATCAACGCTTGCTTGGTTGCCAGAATTTCTTCCAGCAGCGGCATGTCGCGACCATGCAAAGCGAGGGATTCGGTTTGCAATAACTCCAGCAATTGTTGCGCTGGAGCAAAGTCGTCGTTGATCAGTTGCAATAAGTTAGTGTCGTGCATGGCTGGCCTTGGGGTTTAAGCGTCCAAAAGCCTGGCGCCGGCAAAAGCCTAGCGCTGGGCTTCGAAGTTGAGCAGTTTGCTGGCTACACGGTTGCTGTCGACTTTATAGCTGCCATCGGCAATCGCGGCTTTCAACTCGGCCACACGGGCTTTGTCGACAGCAGGCTGATCGCGCAGCTTGTCAGTGACCTTCTGCAACTGTTGAGCCTCATTGCTGAGGTGTACCGATTCCCCGCTTTTGGCGGCACTGGCCGGTTCGGCCTGGGTATTCAGCGGCGCGGAGGGGCTGTTTTCAGCGCTTTCCCTGGCGTTGCTGGTACGTGTATTGCCGGTAAGTGACGAGGAACTGTTCAATCGGTTGAAATCGATAACCATGATAAAAAACCTCTGGGAATTTGGACGCTTGCCATGTTTTCGGCTATCCCCTGAAAAACTTTAGGCCCAATCAACCATAAGCTTGCATGCGCCGTTGCGAGACCTGCTGCGGCACAGTTTAGGGAAGCGACGGGATCGGCGCCAGTTTTCTCCGCGAGGCTTTTACATGGCCACTTCGACCTGTCCCGGCGCAATCACCTGCGCCTTGATAACTCTTTGAGAATTAAGGTTTTTTACGCGAATCTGTTCTTTCATGCCGCCATTGGAGAGTGCTTCCCCCGGCATGCGTACGGCGAGGGTGCCGCTGCGCGCTGTGATCACCACCTGGTCACCCTTGCGCACGACTTCGGCCTGCTCCAGATGCACTTGCGTGATGACCTGATCGGCTACCGTTGGTCGGGTCAATTTCTGCCCGATCGCTTCGTCGACGGAGGTGAGGAAACCCTGATTGATCGTGCTGACATCGCGCTCGCGCAACGTCACGTCCTGCGGCTCGATGATACCGGCGCGTTTCAGCGGACGAGTGGTAGTCACGATCTCGCGAAACAGGCGGACTTGAGCGGGCACGAACACTGTCCAGGGCGAAGTGCCTTCGCAGCGGACCTTCACCGTAACGCGCCCCAGCGGGCGCGCCGGGCTCTCAAGCGTGGCTGTCAATTCCTTGTCGCACATCGGCATGCGCATGCGCGGGTCGAGCTGGTTGACTTCGATTTCGTAGCGGCCTTCGGTTTGACTGGAAGCCAAATAGTCTTCTACGGTGAATTCAAGAAAGCCCTGAGTCACGCCGATAAGCATATCAGGCAAGGTAACCGCATCTGCATGGGCAGGACTGCCAGCAAGCAAGCAGCAAACGGCGGACACCGCGCAAAGCCCTTTGCGAAGGGTAGATGTCAGGCGTCGGGAAAATGTCGTTTGAGCGTTCATACGAGTTAAAAAGCAAGCGCCGTGCCGTTTAGCAATGAATGTGCGTCGCAACAACACTTGGCGTTGATGTAGGAGTCTGGGCATGGCTGGTGTAATGGATTCGGTGAACCAGCGCACGCAACTGGTAGGGCAGAATCGCCTCGAGCTGCTGTTGTTCCGTCTCGACGGGCCGCAGCTCTACGGGATCAACGTGTTCAAGGTACGGGAAGTGTTGCAATGCCCGTCCCTGACCTTGATGCCCAAATCCAGTCCTGTCGTGTGCGGGGTAGCGAATATACGGGGAGCGACCATTCCGATCCTGGATCTTGCAATGGCAACGGGCTCCGGTGCGTTGAAAGACAAGAACAGCCCGTTCGTGATCATCACGGAGTACAACACCAAGACCCAGGGTTTCCTGGTCCGCTCGGTGGAGCGCATCGTCAACATGAACTGGGAAGAGATCCATCCGCCGCCCAAGGGAACCGGCCGCGATCACTACCTGACCGCTGTGACTCGGGTCGACAACCAGCTGGTCGAAATCATCGATGTCGAGAAGGTGCTGGCCGAAGTGGCGCCGACGCCGGAAGCGATTTCGGTGGGCGTGGTCGATGTCGAGACGCAGACCAAGGCATTGTCGCTGCGGGTGCTGACGGTCGATGACTCGTCGGTGGCGCGCAAGCAGGTCACGCGTTGTCTGCAGACCATCGGTGTCGAAGTGGTGGCGCTGAACGACGGTAAGCAGGCGCTGGATTACTTGCGCAAGCTGGTCGACGAGGGCAAGAAGCCGGAAGAAGAGTTCCTGATGATGATTTCCGACATCGAGATGCCGGAGATGGACGGGTACACCCTGACGGCGGAAATCCGCGGCGACGCACGCATGCAAAAGCTCCATATCATCCTGCATACTTCGTTGTCGGGGGTATTCAATCAGGCGATGGTGAAGAAAGTCGGTGCTGATGACTTTTTGGCCAAATTCCGTCCTGATGACCTCGCATCCCGGGTAGTCGACCGGATCAAAGCAGCAGATATCAGCTAGGGGCGTTTTGCCCTTGGCGTTCAACACGATTTAAGAGGCGGCATCATTGTCTACGGGTAATTTGGATTTCGAACAGTTCCGGGTCTTCCTGGAAAAAGCCTGTGGCATTCTGCTCGGTGAAAACAAGCAGTATCTGGTCTCGAGCCGTCTCAACAAACTGATGGAGCAGCAAGGCATCAAGACCCAGCCGCGCAGCGGTTTGCGCGAGCAGGTGGTCGATGCCATGACGACCAACGAAACTCTGTGGTTTCGCGACACCTATCCGTTTGAAGTCTTGAAGAACAAGGTACTTCCGGAAGCGATCAAGGCCAGCCCCAACCAGCGTCTGCGGATCTGGTCGGCGGCCTGCTCGTCGGGGCAGGAACCGTACTCGCTGTCGATGTCGATCGACGAGTTCGAGCGCAGCAACCTGGGCCAGTTGAAGATGGGCGTGCAGATTGTTGCCACCGATCTGTCGGGTCTGATGCTCAACAACTGCAAAACCGGTGAGTACGACAGCCTGGCGATCGGTCGCGGTCTGTCGCCGGAACGCCTGCAACGCTACTTCGACCCGAAAGGGCCGGGGCGCTGGGTGGTCAAGGCGCCGATCAAGAGCCGAGTGGAATTCCGCTCCTTCAACCTGCTCGACAGCTACGCAGCGCTGGGCAAGTTCGACATCGTGTTCTGCCGCAACGTGCTGATCTACTTCTCTGCCGAAGTGAAGAAAGACATCCTTTTGCGCATTCACAGCACGTTGAAGCCGGGCGGGTATCTGTTCCTTGGCGCGTCCGAGGCGCTGAACGGATTGCCGGATCATTACCAGATGGTTCAGTGCAGCCCGGGGATTATCTACAAGGCGAAATAAGCGGTTTGCGCTGATACAAAAAACGGGAAGCCCGCAAAGGCCTCCCGTTTTTTTATGTCCGAAGAAATTCTCTTAACACCAACAATCCCTGTGGGAGCGAGCTTGCTCGCGAAGAGGCCGTCACATTCTGCATTTGCATTGGCTGGCACTCCGCCTTCGCGAGCAAGCTCGCTCCCACAGTTTTTCGCCGGCGATAGAGGCAGCCAAGCGGCAGAAAAGCGGCATCTGGCGGAAGCCGGTTGCCGCTTTTCTGGCATTGCCGCTTTGCCTGTTCGGCGCAAGGCCCCGGAATACGGGGCTTTGTTGATTTGGCACGGCGCTTGCTAAAGCTCAGATACGAAAAACCGGTCACCTGAAGGTTCCCGACATGAGCATCAGCTTCGACAAAGCGCTGGGCATTCACGAAAAGGCATTGGGCTTCCGCGCCCAGCGTGCCGAAGTGCTGGCCAACAACATCGCCAACGCCGACACCCCGAACTACAAGGCGCGGGATCTGGATTTCTCCAAAGTGCTCGAAGCACAGACCGAGAAAACCAAGACCGGCGGCCACTTTGCCCTGAACATGACCAACAGCCGTCACATCGAGGCTGAAGGGCTGGGCAACGGCGACGAG
>Ga0308167_1002244_pt1 | contig 18570 bp, 19 predicted proteins | sample PhyCR1_2_FD_202138 | JGI IMG/M metagenome (GOLD analysis project Ga0308167, IMG submission 202138) | Phyllosphere microbial communities from UC Gill Tract Community Farm, Albany, California, United States - DLSLRC.R1 | ecosystem: Host-associated > Plants > Phyllosphere > Unclassified | place... | reverse complement strand
TCAAAGCGACATAGAGGCAATCATTATGAAAAAATTAAACTGGCTGATGTTAACAGCCGTGCTATTCGGTAATAGTACTTTTGCACAGCCCCCTGCTTTGAATCAAGTTTATTCGTTAGATCTAAAAACTGCGCATCTGCTAGCCGACAGTGCGAAAGAGGCCTGCAAAAAACTAAATCAAAATATTGCGGTCGTTGTTGTAGATCGCGGCGGTAATCCTTTAACTGCCGAACGGCATGAGCTGGTGGGTCCGCATAATTTAATGGCTGCCGAGAAAAAAGCCTATACCGCTTTATCTACCAAAACATCGACCTTAGTTTTAAGCCAAAACAGTAACCAAAACCTCGATGCAAAAAATTTAACCACCGTAGCGAATTTACTTTTGTTAGGCGGCGGCGTACCTGTTCGTTTTGAGAACCAAGTGATCGGCGCGATTGGCGTTGCAGGTGCTGGTGGTGCACAAAATGACAATCAATGCGCAAGCAAAGCTATTGATACCGTTTTTCATTCATAAGGAGTTCACCATGACTAAATCATTTATTGCTTTATCTTCGTTATTTCTTGCTTCTGCTACATTTGCACAAACTAATCCACTAAGTGTGCATGTGTTAAACCTAGAAACGGGTTTGCCCTCTTCACAGGTTGAAGTGGTTTTAGAAAAAAACACCAACAACCAGTGGGTAAAACTCAACCAGCAAGTGACCGATTCAAATGGTCGTATTACTGCGCTCTATCCAGAAAACAAAAAACTAGAGCAAGGGGTTTATAAAGTTACCTTTAAAACTGAAGACTGGTTTAAAAAGAACAAACAACAAACTTTTTTTGCCGAGGTTCCTGTAATTTTTAAAGCCGATGGAAGCGTAAATCACTACCATATTCCGTTACTACTTAGCCCTTACGGTTATTCAACCTATCGAGGCAACTAAAATAGACAACCCCTTTATCTGTTGTACACAAATAAAGGGGTTGGTTAAAAGCGATGCGTTTTACGAACAAACGCCATTGCTAATAACTGATTTTTTATTTGAATCTAACGCCACAATTGAAGAAGAAACCGTATTAATAATTTGAGTCATGGCCTCACTTGAAGCACTCACAATTGCATCCATCTTTTTAGCTTTTTGATCAATCGGCTGCTTGAACGCAATTCGACAATTGAGCTGGGATCCTGCATTCGTGATGATCTTAGTAGAATGCAGTTTTCCTAATTTACGATGAACCATTAAGAATAAGCGAACGGTGAGCGCTTACCCCTGCCATCATTCCATCTGCAACTGCGAATGGAACCGAACCACCTAAACGTGCAATATCACCGCAAGCAAAAACCCCTTTTACCGTGGTGTCTTTTGTCGCATTTGTTTTGATTATTTGTCCAAACGGCGTGTCTTCGACTTCACATCCAAGCTCGGCCAGCCAAGGTTGAGTAATATATGTACGTGTTGGAATAAACAGTCCATCCAAAGCAATAACCTTTCCATCCGTAAACACAATCTCTGCCTCACTTCTGATTTCATGAATAACACATGGCTCTACAATCACTCCACGTTTTTGTAAGGAAGTATGCCATTCTGTATGAATGAGTTGATCATTTCCATTAAGTAAAAGCGTGGTTGGGCCCCAATCAGGCAGTATCATCGCCAATTGTAAGCTGTGTTCTGACGTGGCCAAAATACCGATTTTTCCTTTTTCTAACTCGTATCCATGGCAATATGGACAATGAAAAACCGTTTTTCCCCATCTTTCAGCCAAACCCGCTATTTCTGGCAACTGATCACTAACTCCTGCCGCAATAATAATTTTTTTAGTTTGAATGGAATACACTCCATCAATACAAATACAAAAACCTTCATCTATTTTTGCAATTTTTTTAACTCTCCCATTTTGCCATTCAACAGTGCTATAAACTTCTAATTGTTTTTTTGCAATTTCAACAATTTCATTAGCTTGAGTTCCATCTTGGGTAAGGAATCCATGAGAATATTCAGCAAAACGATTTCTTCTTTGCCCTGCATCAATTATCGCAATGTTTCTACGTGCACGGGCCAACGGCATTGCTGCTGATAAACCCGCATAACTGCCACCAATAATCGCAACGTCATACAGCATTTTATTCACCCTTAATAAGTAACTTATGAAGTTACATTAATGCCTTTTATTTTAATTTGCAACTTTTCATGTTACATTTTATACATTCTATTGATCGCGCTGTTTTTTGTGCTTATGCGTACAGACAATAAACTTTCCCGAATACTTCATGTGCTTTTACACATGGCGAGGCAAAATCGCAGTTTTACTTCTGAAGAAACTGCCAAAATGTTATCAACTAATCCTGTAGTTATTCGTCGTACCATGATTGGGTTAAAACAGGCTAACTTTGTACAATCAGAGAAAGGGCCTGGCGGTGGTTGGCACTTAATAGGAGATATAGAAAAAATTACGCTTCTTGATATTTATAAGGCTATTGGTGAACCTACAATTTTTGCAATCGGCAATGAAAGAAAAAATCCGGAATGTGCTGTAGAACAAGTCGTCAATGCAGCTCTAGATACAAGTATTCAAGCTGCACAGGCGATTTTGATTCAACATTTAAAAGAAACTACTCTAGCCGATCTTGCAAGATCATTTGATCAAATTTGTATTGAAAAAGGATGGGATTTAAAACACTCACATGAGTAAATTTTTCCTCACAGCTTTTAACTAACAATTAAAGAACCTAAAACCGGATGGAATTATCAAATTTTATCCGGCATTTAACCGGATAAAACGTGTATAGATTTAATATTAAGAACAAACACCATTGCTAATAACCGATTTTTTATTTGAATCTAACGCCACAATTGAAGAAGAAACCGTATTAATAATTTGAGTCATGGCCTCACTTGAAGCACTCACAATTGCATCCATCTTTTTAGCTTTTTGATCAATCGGCTGTTTAAAAGCAATTCGACAATTGAGCTGGGATCCTGCATTCGTGATGACTTTTGCATTATTTGACTCTAATTGAGTGGGTGGTATTTGACGCTTCACCACCCAAGACACCGCAATATTAATATAGCTTTTATTTACAATATCAAAATGAGAAAAGTCCGTAGAAACTCGATATAACGGTTGATTGTTTCCAGCCAGCCCACTGCTATAACTGTCAATTGCCCCTAATTTTTGCTGTAAACCCGCCGACAAGGTATCGCGTAATTGCGTACCCATAGTCGATGTCCAGCGCTCATTATTTAACACCGTAGACTTACCACTACTGTCTTGTAGCACCAAAGGCGCACGGTCCAATCGGTCTGGAATCCCGACGGGTAATACTTCAATCACCTGCACAGTTGTTTTTGTAGCCGCAGTGATTTTAGGAGACATCGTATAATAGTTTGGTGTTGGCGAACTCGAGCAGGCCGTCATGGTAACTGCCGTTAAAAACAGGCCACTCCCAAGCAGCCATTTGGCTGCTTTAGGATGCTGAAAAGATAGAGTATTTTTATTTTTCATCATCGGTCTCTGGTGTCTTACCACGAATAATTGATTCAGGATGTTGTTCAATATAGTCTGCCATTAACTGTAATGAAGCTGCCGCACGTGTCATTTGCTGTAAAGCTTTGCGTACGTCTTGTTGTAACGGCGCATCACTCGACAAAATAGACTCAGATGATCTTACCGTTTTACGGACATCGTCCAAGGTTGCTTGTAAACCAGGTGCAACTTTTCCATCCAACTGCTTAACCAGTTTGTCGGTAGAGGCAATAGCTGTGTTCATATTGTTGAGCGTTTTACGTACATCCTGCCCAATCTCAACTAACGGGAATTTCGTTAACTTGTCAGCAATCTGAGAAACTTGTGCTTGTAAGCCACTGAGTTCGGTCTGTGTAGTTGGAATCACTACGCGATCATCACTCAAAATTTGTAATTTGGCTGGTTTAGCTTTAGGGAACTTATCTAGGGCAATATAGTTTTGACCCGTGAGTAAGTTGCCTGTTCTCATTTGAGCACGCCATCCATGTTCAACAAAGTCTTTGAAGATTTCACTATTCGGATTAAGTGCCAAACCTTTTTCAACACGTGAAGGATAAAAGACGGCATCAACACGCATACGCATCTGCTTATAGTCGTTAGTAAATTCAGCATTAATCGCTTTAACATTACCAACTTCAATGCCCATGAAGTCAATTGGTGCACCGACTGCCAATCCACGCAATGAATGATCAAAATACATAATCACACCACGAGGTTGTCCATCTGGATCTTTCAATGCATCAGATTTTGAATCCCAAAGGTTAAAGCGGCTATGATTTGCTGCTGTGGTCGCATGTGAGTTTTCAGGGTATCCAAAAGCAATACCACCCGCAACAATACTTGCAAGCGACTGGGTATCTAAATTAAAGCCGGAAGCATTTAAAGTTACATCGATTCCGCTCGCCTGCCAAAAACGTGCATCGGTAGTGACAAACTTGTCATACGGTGCACGAATAAAGGTTTGCAGTTCAACATTTTTACCATCTTCAGATAATTTATAAGCTGTAATTTGCCCCACATTAATTCGACGATAATAAATCGGAGAACCGATATCTAAAGATCCCAAATCATCTGCATTTAAGAAAAATATTTTTCCGGGCACATCTGAAGATATCACTGGCGGTATCTCTAACCCAGTAAATTCAAGTTTTTTCTCCTCCGATTTACCCCCATCCACTTCAATATATGAACCTGACAATAAAGTATCGATGCCTGAAACCCCACTCGTCCCAATACGTGGTCGCACTACCCAAAATCGTGAATCTTTTGCTGCAAAGTTACTCGCGTCTTTACGCAAATCAATTCTGGCAATCACGTGGGAACGATCTTCCGAAAGATCAATTTGTCGTACTACACCAATATCCACCTGCTTATAACGAACAGTTGTTTTACCCGCAACCAGCCCCTCAGCCGTCCTAAAAGATACGTCAATTGTAGGGCCGTGAGACAAGAGCGCTTTTATCGCTAATGAAAGCGCAATTAAAAGAGCAATCAATGGAATGAGCCAAATTAAAAGAGGTCTCCACCGACTTTTCTTTTCTTGGGGTTCTGGTAAATCATTCATGCTATCCAGTTCAACATCTGTATCACGACGATCTGAGTTACCAGTGGTTATTTCATTTTCAGACATACTCATTGTTCTTTTATTGACTGGGATTAATGGAATCATTATTCAACGGCGGATGTTCTGCCTGAATAATCGTTGATTTTTCTGAAGCAAAAGAAGAAGGTTTGTTTGTATTTTGAGATGCGTAGAAGTTATCCCAAATCAGTCGCGGGTCAAAACTTAACGATGCAAACATGGTTAACACCACAACCGCACCAAAAGCAATCGAACCTGGCCCTGCTAAAATGGTAGCAAGCGATTGAATCTGAATAAGCGCTGTTAAGAGGGCTACCACAAAAACATCAATCATTGACCAGCGCCCGATAAACTCGACAACTCGATATAATTTAACGCACTGCTCAGGTAAAAATTTCCAAGCTGACGATTGTTGAAGATATACCGCTACCAATAAAAAATACAAAATCAGCAGCTTTAACATTGGAATAAAAATACTGGCCATGAAAATAACCACTGAAACCAGATAGTCTCCACTTTGCCAAAAGTAAATGACACCACTCATGATGGTATCTTGCTGACTACCTAAAAGTGAGTCAGTTACCGTCATTGGAAGTACATTGGCTGGAATATACAGAATAGTTGCAGCCACCACTAAAGCAAAAGTTCGATTTAAACTCGCTGGCTTACGTGAATGCAGTACGCTATTACAGCGAATACAACGTAAAACTTGAGCGTTTTGGTTGAGTCGTTTTTTTTCATTTTTAACAGAATTTACGATACCACAGCAGTGACACACAATTAATGAGAGATCTTTGGCTCTTGGATATTGTTGAATCATCGATGCTTGCTGCGAGCTTTTTGTCTGGGTCACGCTTTTTATCGTTTTCATGGCAGTGACCTATCAATTTCGTTCCAAATATCACTCACCTTTATAGAAGTAATATAAACCAACAATACACTCAAGATCGCAAATGCCCATAAAGCAATCTCTGGAATGACTAAGACCATTCCGATTAACTTCACAAGTGTGACCAAAATCCCGATTAAAAACACCTCAACCATTCCCCACACTCTCATAAAATAAAGTGTACGTAAGGCAAACACCAAAAATGTGGGTCTTCTCTTCAATATACTCACTGTACCTAACACATAGGAAAGTAATAAAAGATAGGAAAGCGGAACAATAAAAGTAGTAATTAAGATGAGCACGCCAACAAAAGCCCGATCATAATGAAACATCACCCAAACCGCACCAAGTAAAGTGGTTTCAGAGATATTTCCCTGCAATTCAATTTTTACAATAGGAAAGCTATTGGCAAGAATAAATACGATTAATGCAGTTAAGATTAAAGCTAGCAATGTCGAAAAAGGCTTGGTGTGCCGATAGAGTTCAGCGCCGCAACATACGCAATAAGCTCTTTTCCCATAAGCAAGCGGGGTTCTACGATAGACTGTATCGCACTCCTCACAACCTGCTAATTCTTTAAGCCGCATAGTTATACTCTGAAATTTATAATTTTTACTTTGTCAGAACTGCTTGCTACAACGCTTGCATAAAATTCTACTTCTAAGCAATGTGCCAAACTAATCTCATTTCTTCAAGAGAAAATTGAATAACGACTCTACCGTTTACTTTATTAAATTATATAAATAACAGAAAAGGATATAAAAAAGCCCCTTTCTAAAAAGGAGCTTTCACTTAGTCTAAACCGAAGAAATCATCAGTAAAAAGTAATCCCACAGCTTATCTCGATCATCTATCTGATTCTCCCCTGCAAGCTGAACCATTGCCCCATCAATCAAAAATAAAAACATATAGGCATCTTGGACTGAGGCAGTCGATTTTAGCGTTAAAAGCAGCTTATAAATTTCATTAATGAACCAGTTACGATAATCAATTACCAACTTATAGGCATTGGGATAGAGCTTTTCAATTTCAAAAATAGCTTTAAATGGCAAATGGTAAAAACCTTCTAAATGAGCATGCAGAAAATAAATCTCCTTGAGTTTATCGAGCACCATTTGCTCACGATAAGAATTGGAAATTGAAAGTACTTTTACTTTGAGTGCATCTGTTTGAAAAGTGAGACTCATCTCGATGAGTCGTGCTTTTGAATGAAAGATGTTATAGAAAGTCGCTTTGGAAATTCTGGCTTCAGCAATAATTCGGTCAACACCTATATTATGAAAGCCATGTTGATTAAATAGGTCTGTTGCCGCGTGGAGCACTTTTAATGCTCTAAATGAATATTCTAAATTTTTCATGTATACCGCTTAAAATAATTTTTTGTTGTATATAAAAGAGATAGAAATGCCGTCACTCTTAAAATGAGCGATAAAAACGAACATTCTCATGCACACGAAACCGTGCCTGAACTTATCTCAAGCTTTATTGTTGAAATGATTTTTTAGTCGTAATGATTTAAAGGTTAAACCTATAAATGTTTAAACCGTTTTAAAGACCAGTTGAGCGGTATGGGTAGAGAGAATCTGGCAAAGGCCAAAAAATAAGAAGAAATAGTACGCATGGCGGACTCCTAGATGAAATAGAAGTTCTACCGAATTACTGTCAAATAATTATGGTGGCAGAACGAAGGTGGGTTGACAGACCAGTCATCTAGGAACCGGCACGCACAAGGCGTCCCACCTCCGTCCTACCGCTACGAAGGCAGGACGAACAAGTTCGTCACCAAAAAATTACTTTCTTGGTGCCCTAGATGAAAAACAGCCTGTCAAAGCCGGCTGGCAATGTAGGCCAGCAGGCAAAGGATAGTGCTCAACCCTATTACAGTCAAGCACACAAAATGACATCTGTTTTAAAATAGATCATTAAAAAGTAAGGATAAATAATTAAAATCTATTGTTAAATTGGGTTTATAAACCAGATATTTTCCCAATTCGCTTAAAGCTATAGATAAAGATTAAGCTTTATAGTGATTTTATCTTCGGTCTATATATTCAAGATAACCTCTACCCTCCAATGCCTGATCATGAAATTCACCTTGCCATGCATATGAAGAAACGAAACCGGCAGCCAATCCAAAACAATATGGGGTATCTACATGTGCTGAAATATCTAAAACTTTTTGGTTATTGTGATAAGCAACCCAGCGAAAAGTATTTGGAACATTCATTGAAAAATTATCAGGAGTAATTTGTGGTTCTGGTTGAAGACTAGTTACTTCAAAAAGGATATCGCCGTTATATTGAATTGACGTTCCATCTGAAGTCATAATCGGTTGATCTTCATAGCAGATAAAAGCCAACAACAACTGCTGTTCATGATCAATATTGATCACTTGATAGCTAAAGACTTTTACGGGAAGTTGTATATTCTCAACCAACCATTTGTTCTTGAGCATTGAGGTAGCTATGGCTTTCCACGACTCAAGTGTACATAGCCCCTGAACAATTTCACTATTTCCCTTTTGTTTAATATGACCTTCATACTGCATGAGCACACTAAAGTGCTTATATAGGCCACTATAGGCAAACCATGAAATAGCTTTAGTGGGCTTTAAATAAAGTTCTAGCTCTAAGTCTTCTCTTTTGGTAATGAGTACAAATCCATCGCCTTGCTCATGCAGGATAGTTTGATTGTCAAAATTAATCCCAAAAGGATTTTGGCTAAATTTAATATCATTTTTAATTGAATATGTTCTATAAGCTTCAGACGTTGTCGATAATGCGGTTCCATGCACTAACGAAGCGGTATCACCTTTTCCATCCTTAGACATTTGATAGTTGGTATCTGTAATCGTAAATCCTACATAACCTAAAACTGAAGCCCAAGATAAATATCGGAATGGTTCAGGTAAGTCAGGTACCATAATCCCGTAATGTGTGCTCCTAAAGCGTTTATAAAGCGTGTGTGGACTGAGTTCAAACTCTTTTGGCAATGCCGATTGCCGCTCTGGTGTAACAGCGCCTAACAATAAGCCAGAAATCTTTGCGACTTTTTGATTGACTTTGTCTTTAAGACCCTTTGGTAATCTATGGCTTGAGATTAGCATTGTTTTAAAATCCTTTATTTTAATTTGCTCAACAATAGAGTTCCATATTAGAACTTGATAATTTTCAAATGAATGTTAATAAGGGACATTTTGATTTAGGAAGAAGCCAATCTCTATTAAAAAAAGATTTCACGCTAAAGTACTCATAGACATCTTTAGCAAGATATTGATAGTAAAGTAATTTATTTCTTATAAAAGAATGATTTCTATATTTAAAAACTGATGTTAATCAATTTTAATTTAAAACAATAAAAGAATTAAAAATCTATAATAATACATATTATATAATCATTTACTTATTATCCCCTCTCAGAACGAGTAGCAACCTTTAAAAAGCTCAGAGTAGTTTTAATGACAAATATTAGAATCTTCAAATTTATAAACCTTATTCTCGCTCTTTTATGGATTTATCAAGGACTTGTTCCCAAATTTCTATTTCTTAATTCTGATGAAATCTTCGTGTGGCAATGGGTGGGATTGTCTTTAGAGAAGGCGAAACTTGCAGGCCATGCGAGCGGTATTACCGAAATTATTTTTGGTTTATGTTTTCTCTTTTCTGCGCATAAATATATTCATTATTTAAGTATTTTGGGTTTACTCGGCCTGCTTGTTTTAATTGGCTTTTTAATCCCCTCTACCCTTATTTTGCCTTACAACCCTATCGTGATGAATATTTCGATGATAAGTTTATCAATTATCTATCTACTTTTATTAAAAGAGCAAACTACTCATTTGCATAGAGTCGCTCAATAACATTCTAATTTTTATATAGAGATTTCAATGAGTTTATCTAAAAGCGACGTTTGTTGTGTAGTTATTACGGGAAGCACCAAAGGTATTGGTTTGGCACTCGCCGAAGCTTTTTTAAAACTAGAATGTTCAGTTGTGATTGCTGGACGAAACTTAGAACACTTAAATCATGCCCTCACCCACTTAGAAACTCAGTTCAATAAAGAAAAATTTATGGGTCTATGCTGTGATGTGACTCAAATTTCCGATGTACAAACCCTATGGAATGGTGCAATTGAGCATTTTGGACATGTAAATGTTTGGATTAATAATGCGGGAAGCTGCCACCCAACAAAAGACTTTGTCGACCTTCAACCTAACGAATTAAACGCGGCGGTTTCAACCAATATTTTAGGTACGATGCTAGGTTCTCAAGTGGCTTTAAAAGGCATGCTCAAACAAGGTTATGGACAAATCTTTAACATGGAAGGTTGGGGAAGCAACGGCGAATGGAGTGCCGGCATGACTCCCTATGCAACCACCAAACGAGCTGTAAGTTATTTTAGTAAAGCACTTTATAAAGAAACAAAATCGACGCCGATTTTAACAGGCACGCTTAGTCCAGGTATGGTTGCAACTGATCTTTTAGTTTCTTCTTGGACCAATGGAAACATCCAAAACTGGAAAAAGATGAAGCGGTTATTTTTCTTTGTGATTGATTCACCAGAAGTGGTTTGTGCGTATTTAGCTAAGCAAATTATGCAAAATAAAAAAGCCAACCGACGTATCGCGTGGATTACACCATGGAAGCTTTTTCTTAGATTTTTGCAACCTTACTACTGGCGCAGAAACCCAGTTAAAGGCACAGCATTAGAGCACTTATAGTCAAATTTAGCGCTTTAAACTCTTCTCGCCATGAAATTGTTCAGTAGAAGTTCTTCTTAAAAGGCTTCTACTGAACTTCATACATATCAAGAATCACTATCTGAGCTATCTTCTTTATTTAAAATCTGCCCTTCTCTTTTTGGTCGAATTAACGGTGCTGTTGGTCTTGGATGATGAGCATGTGTATATTGCAAACCAACTCCAGCGTATACATCATCTGCTGCAATTTCAGTTTCAAAACGCTCATTATCCAGATCTCGAATTTCGTCGCTAATTCTTATTACTTCGTCTTCATCTACGCCAAGTTCTTGTAAAATAATTTCGCCAAACTTAATCGCAGATTCAAAGGTTTCGCGAATCATAAAGTCCACTTTTTGTTTGACTAAATGCAGTGAGTGCTCACGGTCATACGAACGGACTAATAATTTTGCTAAAGGAAATTCATGGGTAACTAACTCTACAATTCTATTGGTGGTGTCTTTACTGTCGACACACACCACAATTGCCTGTGCAGTTGCAGCACCAGAAGCATGTAAAATATCTAGGCGACAACCATCGCCATAATAAATTTTAAAACCAAATTTTTCGGCGTTTTGAATCATGTCGGTATTATTATCAATAATGGTGACATCTACCCCTCGTGCTAACAACAATTGACTGGTGACCTGACCAAAACGTCCGAATCCAATCATTAAAACACTACCGCTTAAACCCTCGGCAATATTGACGTTTTCTAATGAAACATCCGCTTTAGTTTGAGTGAAACGTTTAAAAAGAATACCGACAATTGGGGTCAATACCATTGAAAGCACAACAATAGCAGTCAGATTAGATTTAACGGTACTATCAATAACTTGTGCACTTAAAGCGGCAGAGAAAAGTACAAAAGCAAACTCTCCGCCTTGAGCCATGAGTAAGGCACGATCCAACGCTTCAGTATGAGGACTTTTTGTTAATCGGGCGACAATATAAATCATGAGCGCTTTGGCAAACATCAGGGCAATTACACCGCTCACAATCAGTTGCCAGTTTTGCTCAACCACTGATAAATCCAGTGACATGCCAACACCAAGGAAAAAGAGGCCCAGCAAGATTCCTCGGAATGGTTCAATATCCGCTTCAATTTGATGTCTAAAGGTCGACTCAGATAAAAGCACACCCGCCAAGAAAGCACCCATCGCCATAGACAATCCGCTCACTTGCATGAGTAACGCTGCACCCAACACCACCAATAGTGCGGCGGCAGTCATGACTTCTCGTGCTTTAGCGGCAGCCAAGAGTCTAAATAACGGATTAAGTAACCAATACCCTGCCGCAATCAGGCCTGCAATTGCGATTAAACCAATTCCTATATTTTCCAAACGTACAGATGTGCTTTCAACTACATGATTCGGTGCCATAAAAGCGACAATAGCCAGTAATGGAACAATCAATAAATCTTCAAATAGTAAGATGGCTACAATTTTTTGCCCATGGGGCTGCGTCAAATCACCGCGATCGCCCAATAACTGCATCACAATCGCAGTCGAGGTTAATACAAACCCTGCCGCACCAATAAAAGCCACTTGCCACGTAAAACCAAATAGCAAACCTACGCCAGTCAAAGCCAAACCACAACTTATGATCTGTAGTGTGCCTAAGCCAAAAATTTCGCGTCGAAGGCTCCATAAATGTGAGGGTTGCATTTCCAAACCAATCACAAATAGATACATCACAATTCCCAACTCGGCAATGTGCAAAATCGCAGCAGAATCTTGAAAAAAAGCAAACCCGAATGGGCCAATAATCAGACCCGCAATTAAATAACCTAATACTGAACCCAAGCCAATACGTTTAAAAATAGGGACTGCAATAACAGCTGCTGCCAATAAGACTACGGGGGCAACCAAGCTAATTGAATGTGCTTCTGAGCTCATACATTTCTCATTTTATTTATCTGCAATTTATTCTATGTGAAAGTAGATTTGAGGACGATTATTAGTTTTGAGAAAAAGCATCCTAAAATTAAAATGACTTTAATCGTCCGAAAATTAAAATTTAGAGTATCCATATGAACAAAATATATCTCTATTTTTAAGGTTCATAATTAAGCACTCATAAAAAAAGCCCTTACGGGCTTTTTTTGATTAAACAACGAATTTCAACATGAGCTGAATAACCGTTGCATTAATTAAATCGACAAAGAATGCACCACAAAGCGGAACAATTAAAAATGCCTTATGCGATGGACCATACATGTTGGTAATCGCCTGCATATTTGCAACTGCTGTTGGCGTTGCTCCCATACCAAAACCACAATGGCCTGCTGCTAGTACTGCTGCATCATAGTTTTTGCCCATCACGCGGAAAGTTACAAACGCTGCATATAAAGCCATGGTAAGTGTTTGAGCACCTAAAATAACCACAAGCGGCCCAGCTAAGTCAGCCAGTTGCCAAAGTTTTAAAGAAAGCAATGCCATTGCTAAATAAAGAGACAAAGATGCATTACCAAACACATCAATCGCACGGTCAAAAATATCAATTTTCAACACGCTTTCTAAAATATTTCTTAAGATTACGCCGCCGCCGAGTGCCCAAACAAAAGTTGGTAACTCAAACCAAGTCCCCTTACTAAAACCCGTCATAAATTCAGCAAACGCCAAACATGCTGCAAACATACCTAGTGTAGTAATTGCATTATCGGCAGTAATTAAACGAACTTGATGAGGGTTTTCAAACGGTGCAAGGTCATCCGAATTTTGCTCAACATGCGTGTCTCTGTAATGAATTTCATTATTGGTTTTTGGTTGAGCCAGACTGTAACGGTTGATAAGCAGTTTCGCTAACGGTCCACCTATCACACCGCCAATAATTAAACCAAAAGTTGCACTCGCCATTCCTAAAGCTAGAGCACCTTGAATACCATGCTGAGTTTCTAAAATTTCTCCCCAAGCTCCTGCTGTACCATGACCACCTGTTAAGGTAATTGAACCAGCAATTAAGCCAATTAATGGGTCAAGACCAAGCAAAGTCGCAAGACTCATGCCTACCGCGTCTTGTACTACAATAAAAGAAGCTACACAAACTAAGAAAATAACCAAAGCCATACCACCTTCTTTAAGCTTCATAAAATTGGCGCTTAAACCAATTGAAGCAAAGAAGACAAGCATAAAGCTGGTTTGCAACTCACTACTGAAGACAACGCTATATCCCCATAATGTATGGACAAGTAGCGAAATGACCGCAGCCACCAAACCACCTGCTACAGGTTCGGGAATATTATAGCGCTGTAAAAAATTAATCCGATTAACAAGAAAGCGGCCTAACAACAAGACGATAACCGCCGAAATTAGTGTATAAAAACCATTAAAAACAAATTCCATATATGCTACTTTCTAATTAAATTCCTAATCGATTGTAAAATAATTATATTTTATTTTTTCATATGTAAAAAAAACACAAACAAACTTTACAAAATTACTCTACCAATAAACTTTTATTATTCTTAAAAAAAGCTTAATTTCTTAAATATTTTATATAAAAATTTAGATAAAAATAATTTTACTATTAATTTCAAAACCTTAAATAAAGTCATTCTTAAATATAAATAATTAACCTTTGATACCTTAAGCAGAAAATACTGTCTTTTGGGTCACTGAACTTAGAACTCATTCCCTTTAATATCCCTGAAAAGACCAGCTCCTTATCGCTCTGGGCAACATTTTTATAGGTTTTATATTCAATGAGTTTATTGCTTAAAATTCGTCAGAACGTTCCTCAGCTACAGTCTATTAAAAAATCTCTTCAGACACGTGCGGGCCAAAAACTGCCTCACATGCTGATCAATGCATCGGATCTATTTTTTAGAGGTCCTGAAATTGCCTTGTCAGGAAAAACACCTTTTGACGTGATCTATAAGCATGAAATTATTAGCTTACGCCATTATAGAAATGAGACCGACACATCTACACCTAAACACCGCGTTCCTTTAGTAATTGTTCCGCCATTAGCAGTGAACATGCTCATTTATGATCTGTTTCCAACTCGCAGTTTTGTACGCTTCTTTTTGGCACAAGGGTTTGATGTCTATTTAATTGACTGGGGTGTGCCAACCCGACACCAAGCAAAATACAATTTCGGCACCTACATTAAAGTCTTTATGCCTCAAATGCTAAAGCAGGTTCGCGAGCACAGTGGTCAGCAACAGCTGTCTTTACATGGCTGGAGCTTAGGCGGTGCACTTTCACTCTGCTATACCGCATTATTTAAAGATAAAGATATTAAGAATCTAATTATTCTCGCTTCCCCTATCGATACCCATAAAGCGGGTTATATGGGGAAACTCTACGGCAGTCTGACTAAACCTGCCGAATGGGTTCGTAAACATACACCATTTCGCATTCGTCACCATGTGCCAAGTGAAGCATTTCACATTCATGGCTGGCAAAATACGCTAGGTTTTAAATTAACGGACCCGATTGGAAATTTGAAAACATATTGGGAACTTTTCAAGAATCTTGATAACCGAGAATTTATTGTCGACCATGCAACCTCAAGTTCATTTATCGATAATATGCTGGCCTATCCGGGCGGTGTCATGCGTGACATTATCCTTCGTTTCTGGATTGATAATGAACTATCCAATGGCGTAATTAAATTCGGTGAACTTACAGCCTATCTAAAAGATATTGAATGTTCAGTACTCGCAGTGGGTGGTAGCACAGATATTATTGTGACGGCTGATGCTGTTAGGCCACTTATGGATTTAATTAGCAGCCAAGACAAAACCTTTAAAGTTGTTCCAGGTGGTCATATGGGTGTGGTTTCTGGAAGCCAAGCCCCTACTGCGGTTTGGCCAGAAATGAGTAATTGGTTAGCTACACGTTCAGATTAAAAAGAATCTGTGCCTTATACCAACATAGATTGTTGAGCGGAGATACCTGCTATTGCACCTTGCGATGTTGCCATGGTGACTGAAGCCATGGCAGGATTAGCAAGATCACCGGCAGCATAGATACCAGGCATAGAGGTTTCGCGACGTTCGTCAACCTTAAGAACAATACCAAAAGGTGTATCGACTGTAGCAAGGCCTAGTGATTCATGTAACCGTGCGGACGGTTTGGTACTCGGATGAGCGAACAAGATATCAACCGTAACATTGTGATCATTATCAAGGTATACAGTTGCAGTGCGCCCTTCATTACGTGCAATTTGAACGATCCGACCGTCGATGACATTTACATTGCGACGTGCGAGATCGGCACGAATATCAGGTGAGATATCATGATCATCTGTAAAGACTGATAATACACTCGTCCAGTCATGGTACAGACGTACATAATTATGGGACTTTGGACCAGACCAAATCAGTCCCCAATGCTGTTCAGCGACTTCAAAGCCATCACAATATGGGCAAGGCACAATAGACGCTCCCCAATTTTCTGCAAAACCAGAAACATCAGGCATTTGGTCAACAACACCATAACTTAAGATTAGACGGCGTGCACCCAAGCTTTTGCCATCGCTAGTATGGACAGAGAAATTATCGATAGAGCCAGAAATGCTGTCGGCCTGAGCCTTGACTAACTTAATAGTTGGATAACGCTCTAACTGCTGACGTGCCTCAGCTAAGATTTCTAGTGGTGGCTTATGATCATGGCCAAGAAGACCATGTGAATGGCCAGCGAAGCGGTTACGCGGCAGACCCGTGTCAAGAACGGTGACCTTGCGACAAGCACGACCAAGTTGCAAAGCGGCGGCAAGACCAGCAAAGCTACCGCCTATAATAATGACGTCATCCATAGTGATAGGCTCCAATGTAAATCAAATAATTAGCTAATGAAAACTCTTGGGAATTGCAGAAAAAATCACCCATCACTGTGTTGTCCACTGGACGATACTGCATTGGCTATTGCAGGACGAACCACACTTGCAGGATATAATGAGTTAATACCTAGCCTATGGTTTGCACATTTTGGATACTTAGTGGTATCCTAATTCATTATTTAAGATACTGTCAAGGACTGTAATTGTTGTGAGCGAAGAAAAAAGAAGTCAGCGCGGTCGGCCAGTAAATCAAGCATTAGCCCAAACGATAGTCGATGCTGCGTATGAACTTTTTGTCGAATTGGGTTTTCAAGCAGCAACATTGGACAAAGTCGCCCAAAAAGCAAAGATATCGAAACTCAGTATCTATCGGCACTTTGAGAACAAGGAAGCCCTTTTCAGCTCAGCAATATTAGCCCGATGCCAACAATTTGCACCACAAACTCTTTTTGAAGGAATCCAAGGTTCGGCCGAAGAACAGCTTATGGCTGTGGGATCATCTCTACTGCGTACATTGTTAAGCTCAGATGTTCGCAGTGTCGAGGCTATGATTGTAGCCGACAAAACAAATCAAAAATCATTAAGCAAACTCCATTATGAAGCTGGCCCTACCCATGTCATTGCCCAAATCGAGGCCATGCTGTGTCAATTACATACAAAAGCGCTTCTGAACGTGCCTAATCCTCATCAATCTGCGCGAATGTTTGCCGCGCTTTTTAAAGGATGTGATCTCTTGATGATTGCACGCTTCGATGAAACCAAAGCAAACGACGATAACGAAATCGAATCCTATTGCAAATCAGCCGTCGCCATGTTCATGGCCGCGCATAGGTAATCACTACCTGGTCGTGATTTATGAAGCCTAGTAAAATCTAGGCTGTTTTTTAGACTTCAGATATAGAATAAATTAAGACTTTATCTCTGCCGAAGAAGCTAGTAAACCTGTAGCATAATTCATAATTAATAAAACTAAATTATTAGCCTTTTCTTCAGATTCAGCTAAACGCCCTTCCAGTAAAAGATGAGATAGTCCATGTACTAGACTACAACATAACATCGCTAATACTTCAACTTGAGTATCATTTTCGCTTACACCCAAAATTGAAGCCGTTAAGCTTTGCAACCGAGCATATGTACTGTCTGCGGCCTCTTTTAACTCGGGTATTTCATTTTTTTGTAAGTCAGGATTAAACATCAAAGCAAAGAGATTCCGATGATTTTTTGCAAAATCTATATATGTTAAACCAAATATTTTTAATGCTTGAATTTGAGAATCAGCCATTTGTATAGCCTGATTTTGTTCTTCTTGTAAAAGTTGGAATCCTTTTGCTGCTAATGCAGCCAGAAAGCTATCTTTGCTTTCGAAATGTCGATATACCGCGTTAGCACTTACGCCAATTTGCCTTGCCATTTCCCTAAAACTTAGACTTTCTGCATCATTATTTTCTAAATGAACCAGCCCTGCATTTAATAATTCTTCACGTACATTTCCATGATGATAATTTGATTTTTGACTTAAGTTTTCTGATTGCTTTAAAGACATGTTGACACCGCACACATACTATAAGCATAATGTGGGCACTGAACACATTATGCTTTTGCTTGTAGTTTTATCCTCCAAAGAGAATAAATCCTATTTTGTTCAGTAAAAATGCTTAAACAAAACAATTACCTAAAAGTCGCACTTAAACAATAAGGCTGTAAGGCAAAAGAGCTTGGACTCATAAAGTAAATTTTTAGCTTTCTTTTGAGTCTAATCATCTTTAAGCAAAGGAACTGATATGAATAATCTAAGAAGTATAAAACAGGCTTTCTTATTTACAATACCATTAATGTTGGTCAGCTCTCTTGTAAACGCCGAACTCAATGCCTTAAATGATAAAAGTTTAGCTAATGTAACTGGTCAAGCCTTATTTAATCTAACCAATATTGCAGCTAATCAAAATGGTAATCCAAATACAGATGTAGGTTTTTATCGTCTCGGAATGGAAGCACAAGTAGAGTTAAATGCAAATATTAAACGTTTACAGTTAGGTTGCGGTGGAGTTAAAGGAGTAGGTTGCA
>Ga0308167_1002240_pt1 | contig 18615 bp, 13 predicted proteins | sample PhyCR1_2_FD_202138 | JGI IMG/M metagenome (GOLD analysis project Ga0308167, IMG submission 202138) | Phyllosphere microbial communities from UC Gill Tract Community Farm, Albany, California, United States - DLSLRC.R1 | ecosystem: Host-associated > Plants > Phyllosphere > Unclassified | place... | reverse complement strand
ACAGCAGCAGGCACCGCGTCAGCAGGCACCACGCCCGCAGCAGGCTCAGCAGCGCCCGGCGCCGCAACAGCCAGCGCCACAGCCGGCGGCTGACTTCGACAGCTTTGATGACGATATTCCGTTTTAGAGGTTACCTTAGACGGTTTTGTTAAAAGTTTCTCCAAGACCCCCGCTCTGCGGGGGTTTTGCGTTTTAGGAGTGTAAAAAATCTCTTGACGAAAATTTAGTGTTTGGTCACCATGAAAAAACGTCAAGTTTTGGAGGGCTTCATGCATACGTCGATAAGGATGTTCAGGGCATCAAGTGGAGAGCGCTTTTCGGTTCTCGTTGATGACGAAGGTATGCCTCTGTACTACCCAACTCTGTACGTCACTTGGTCGTTGAGAGCCCGCTCACTCGCAGCAAACTCCATATTGAATTCGCTTGGTGCGCTAAAGGCGCTCTACGCTTGGGAGGAGCACTATGGGATAGACCTGAAGGCCAAGTTCGCACGGGGAATCACGCTGGACGAAAATCAGGTTCGCGATCTCTGTGACTTCCTTCAGCGGTCGCTCATACAACCAAAGGCGACAAAAAAAGTCGTGGCAATCAATCGGCAACCTAAATCCGTTGGCGCTACTGCTCATTACTTCAGGCTTTCAGAAGTAGCTAGCTATCTTGCCTTCCTGGCTAGGAGAGTAGGGGGAACATGCCGAGACGATGTGGCAATTAGCTCTATGGTGGGTGCGATCAAGGCTAGCCGCCCATCAAAGCCTCAAAAATCCTCACAGGATCTAGGCGCGACTCATCTCGATGAGAGGGTCGTCGATTCGCTAACAGCGGCTCTGCAGCCTGGAGCTGAGAACAATCCGGCCAAAGGATATCCAATTCAGCTGCGCAACGTCCTGATTTACCTGATTCTGCTTCTGACAGGCATGCGTCGCGGGGAGCTGCTCAACATCAGAATCGATGATCTCGACTTCGCCGCATGCACCATCAGCATCATTCGACGGCCCGACTCTTCCGGTGACCGGCGTACGCATCAGCCAACCGCCAAGACTCGGCAGAGGAAGATTCCTATCCTCAAAGAACTGATGGATCAGATACATGACTATGTCTTGCGTATCAGAGGCAAGGTGCCAGGCGCAAAAAGACATGCCTATTTATTCATCACTCACAAAGTTGGCCCAACTCAGGGGGCAGCGCTGAGCATCGCCGGGTTCAAGAAGTGGATGGCTTTGATCGGCCATATTGCAGAGGGTGGAGGGTTTCATGCGCACGCACTCCGTCACCACTGGAACTACGTTTTTTCGCAGAAAGCTGATGCTCAGGGCATGTCCCCTGAGCGCGAGAAGAAAATTCGCTCCTACCTAATGGGGTGGAACGAAACCTCGGATACCGCTGAAACGTACAACAAGCGGCACACGGCCAAGGCCGCACATGAGGCTGTCCTGGGCATGCAAAACGAGTTTTTCGGGCGAGACAAGGAGCAAAAGGCTCGTGATTGACCATTCCCTTCAGCCTGTTAGGCAGCACGGGTTCTTCACTAGCCGAGATGGCTACTACGTAGATTTCGATGCCGAACGCTGGGTGCTGAGCAAAGATGTGAGTTTGGCAATCGGGGCTTTGTCTGAAATATTTCCCGGAGATCGAATTGTCCTTCGTCGTGTTCTGGAATCATATGCAAAAAGAATGTCTCCCTCGCATGTGAAGAACCTTGCAGAGAGGCTCAGTCACTACCTGAAGAATCTCAACGGTTCGCCGCTATTCTCGGTTGAGTCGCTGATTTCTTACCGAGCTTCGCTTGGAAAAAAGCAAGAGTGGTATGTGGGGCTCGTCAGGATATTTATTCTGCAGTGGAACCGACTTGGTTATGCGGGAATCTCCGCTGACTGCCTCTCACTGATGGATGAGTGGGTAATCAAGGGCAATGAAAAAGGATTTGCTGTTCAGTCAATGTGCCCTGAAGAGGGGCCGCTGAGTGATATCGAGATGCAAGGTGTGATCAACGCGATCACGGATGCTATTGCAAGCCAAAGCATAACGCTTGAGCAAGCTTGCATTGCGCTCACGCTTTCGATGACAGGTCGGCGTTCAGGACAGATATCAGCACTTAAGATTAAGGATTTGATTTCCTCGGAGCCGGGGCAATACTGGTTGAACTTTCCCCGAGCAAAACAGCGGGGCACAGGGTGGCGAGCGGCATTCAAGATGTTTCCTATTGTGGAAGATCTGTGGCTTCTGCTTCAACAGCATGCACAGGCCGTTGACGCCAGCTGTTCGAAGATCCTTAGGCCGGAAGTTTACAAGGCTGTTAGCGGTGGAGAACTTCCTCTGTTTCCTGCTCGCAGAAAAATCACTGTGGCAACTGAATCCTTCTCTATTATCAAAGAAGACAAAACGCATTTGCCATCGCGAGAAATTTACAAATCCATGATGGTTGTATCTGATGTCATCAGAGTGGTCAGTGAGCGGACAGCGGCGCCGATGAACCTTAATCCCAACCGGTTTAGATATACTCTGGGAACCAACTTGGCCCGCGAAGGCCGAGGGGTATCCGTTATTGCGGAGGCATTGGATCACTCGGATATTCAGAACGTTGGGGTATATGTTCGGAACGAACCTGACATTGTTGAGCGCATTGATAAGGCTATTGCGCTTCGCTTAGCGCCATTTGCCCAGGCCTTCAGGGGTGTTCTGGTGAAGTCTGAGAAGGATGCGCTTCGCGGGGACGATCCACGTAGTCGGGTGAACGGGGTAGAAGGTCGCGACTTTGTAGGTACCTGCGGTAGCTATGGTTGGTGCGGTGCCTCCCCGCCGTTAGTCTGCTACACATGCACCCACTTCCAGCCTTGGTTGGACGGCCCGCACGAAGCGGTACTGGACAATTTGATCTCTGATCGAGATCGAGTCCATGCGAACACTGGTGATCTGAAAATCGCTTCTACGAATGATCGGCTGATTCTCGCCGTGAGTGAAGTCGTAGCCAACTGCAAAGCAGCTAATGGAAGTGATTGACATGTCTCAGGTCTTGCTATTCGTACCGAAGCACCAACAGGATGCTCGTAAAAATCTACATGAATTTATTGATATGTGTCGCTATCGGCTTACTGTCTTTGGCGCTAGTTTGAACTGGGATAGTAACGCATGGCCTGGGGTTGGTAACTTCACGGTGATTGGCGCTCCATCCCGTGGTTTCAAAGAAAGTCAGCTGCTAAATACGGAAATACTACCTTTCGCTAAGGCGTACGTCCGCTATTCTCAGGGGCTAAACAGGGTCAAGGTTGTCAATGAGTTCAAGGCGCTAAGATGTATCGAGAAAGCTCTACTCATTTCGAAGGGAAAAGCAGATATTAGCCTAGTGGATCACGTTGTATTAGATGTGGCCAATGAAGTCGCTAAAGAATACAAATCAACATCCTACCAAGCTGGTTCCGCTCTAGCGAAGCTCGTCAAGTTTCTCAACAAAAGTAAGATTGCGGCAGGTCATTTAGAGTATTCAAATCCATTTTCAAAACCATTAGAGATTGGTAGGACTGATCACGATAGTAAGCAGAAGTCTGCTGGTAAGCTCCCACCAGACCCTCACTTGGAAGCGATGGCTGAAATGTTTTCTGCTGACTTTCAGTTCTCTCGGGACAGGTTCACTACTTCAACGTTTGCGTTGTTGATGTGCGCGCCTTCGCGGATCACTGAAATTCAGGATTTGCCAGCGAACTGTCTGCATTGGCAAAACGACAGTAATGGCGTGGAGCGTTTGGGTCTCCGATTCTATGCGGGCAAAGGATACGCTTCAGACATCAAATATGTTCATACCGCTTTCGTAGAGATTGCCCAGGAGGCAGTCCGTCGTCTAACGGAGCTCTCGGAAGAGGGGCGGAAGCTAGCCAGGTGGTATGAGGAGCATCCCGATAAGTTTTATCGCCATGAAGACTGCCCTGGCGTAGCTGAGACAGCATCGCTTACGGCTGAGCAGGCTTGCCGTGCCTTGGGTATTTCCACGTCTAAGCCCTTAACTTCGCTCAAGGTTTATTTTGGCAAGTACGAACCCTACGTGCAGCTCAAAAATGCTGGGAAGCCACTGACTCTAGCTTTCTTGAATGATTTTTGTCACAGCGTACTGCCAGCGGGCTGGCCCTGGCTCAATGAAGAGAGAGGTATCAAGTATTCCCAAGCGCTCTGCTGTTTCCGGATGCACGAGCTTCGGGAGGACTTTCCTCCTAGTCCTATCAGGCTGTGGTCTCCCGGCAAAAGCACGTTCACCACAGACCTGAATCATATTCGAGGGCAAGAGCGCAGCATCTGGAAGCGTCACGGGTACAAAAACGCTGACGGCTCCGAAATATCCATGAGGTCTCATCAGGTTCGTCATTTCCTGAATACGGCTGCGCAACGTGGCGAGATGGGCCAGTTAGATATCGCGAAATGGTCAGGGCGTGCAGACATCAATCAAAACCCGACCTACAACCACATGGATGATGATGAGTATCTCGAACTGGCGCGTGCTGCAGGGGTCGGCGAAAGCGATGAGCCCGCTGCATTGATTGCCAAGGTCTCAGTCAATGCGCCTGTGACACTCAAAGATCTCAGGGCTATCGGGGACGCGATAGCGCATGTTACTGAGCTTGGGTTTTGTGTACATGACTACTCAATGATGCCCTGCCAGAAGTGCAGGGATTGCCTTAACTGCACCGAGCACGTGTGTGTAAAAGGGGATGCGGTGAAATTGCAGCGCATGAAACAACAGCGGGATCTCACTGCCGAACAGCTGGATAGGGCTAGGGCTGAGGATGTAGCGGGTACCTTTGGTGCTGATCGCTGGAGCAGCCACCATCTTCGGACTCTGGAGCGATTGAACCAGCTAATCCAAATCATGGAATCGCCGGAGCTTTCCGATGGTGATCTTATCCGCCTGAGTAACGATCAGGAGTTTAGCCCCATCAAGCGCGAGCTTGCTGCTCGCCGATCAACACCTAAGATCACCGCCGAGAACTCTGAAGACGATCCAGACCTGGAAGATCTGCGGGCACTTTTGGAGGTGTTTTGATGGCCAAGCACCTCACAGATAGGGATATACGGATATTTCTTGGCGTCCTGGATAGCTGGGAAGGCAAGCTCACATGGGAAGCTCTCTGTGACAAGGGGGCCTCGCTGCTAGGGTCTCGACCGACCCGACAAACGCTCTATGCGCACCCAGCGATAAAATCGGCCTTCAACGACAAGAAGGAATTAATAAAATCCGGCTTTACACCCCTCAAGCGGCCTCAAAGTTTAGCAATCGCCGAGCAGAGGATTCGGAGGCTGGAGGGGGAGAATCAGCGGCTGGAGGCTGAAAACGCTCGCTTGACCGAGAAATTCTTGCGCTGGCAATACAACGCCGAGAAGCGCGGCGCGACGGAGGACATTCTAGAGCTTCCGCTTCCCGACATTCACCGAGACTCAGCGGAGAAGACTAATGGCTAATGCTCAACACGTCGCCGCCGAATCCGTGGCTGCATTTCTAGCATGGGCGTCTTCAAAAACGGATGATGACTTTCGCGAGTACATCCATCGTGGCTGCCTAAATCGAACTGACATAGCCAAGGAGTGTGGCTTCGGAACAAGTGCAGTGAGGCAAAATCCGGCCCTAAAGGCCGAGCTGTCGTTGCTTGAAGACAACCTTCGGGCGCGAGGTGTTCTTCCGGCTACGGCTGTAGGCGAAGAGGCAACTCGAACTGTTCAAAAACAACGGGACACTCAGGCTGGTCAGAGGAAACGGGATGGTCAGCGGCTGAATAACCTTGAGCAAGAAAATGCGTCGCTCCGGGCCGAGCTGAGTAGCGCAAAGTCGATGCTTGAGCGTTACCAACTGATGGCTCAGTTTATGGACGAGACAGGACGGATCCCCAGATGAATAGCCAAGCCCCCTCGCTGATCAACGTGACAGTCCGAATTACCCGCATTCGCTCAGTGACCCGCAAAGGCTGTATCGCTTTTGGTCATCGTGTGGATGTCGCTGCAGGCCACAATGACAGATCTACCGCGATTGTCGTTGCCGTCGCTTCTAGTATCGCTCACGGCTCGCTGGTTGAGGTGGGAGGGGTATACGACGTTTACGGCGAAAGCTCGATCGTGAAGCGCGAGCACGGTGGGTATGTCGTGTCAGAGATTCAAATTGACGCTCAAGATATTCGCCTCATCCGTCCAAGCGGAAGCCAGCTGATCCAGTGGCTGGCAGACAATGCTCCGGGCGTAGGCGAGGTGAAGGCTACAAAGCTTTGGGATCTGCTCCAGGAGAAGCTCTACGAGGCCTTGGACGCTTCTGACCACGAAGCTCTCAGCAAGGTCGTGCCATCGGAAGGCGTTCGTACCAGATTGTTTTCAGCCTGGGCAAAAAACGGTGATGCGGCGACGCTTAGGTTTGTTCAAGACAGAGCAATTCCTCTTGACCTAGCCCGCAAGGCTATTCGCTTTCATAAGGAAAATACTGTCCAGGCTCTTCTGGAAGATCCGTACCGATTGCTGAGCTTCTGCGGTAGCTGGGCAGAGGTCGACGGGATCGCTCGCGAGAAATTCGATGTGGGTTTGGATGACCCGCGCCGACTCACCGCTGCATTGGAAGAGGCTCTGTATCGAACAACCGACAAGGGGAATACTTGCGCGACGATTACCGACTTACACCAGACGGTAAGTCGATTGCTTGCTCCACATCGTGCGCCAATCCAAGCCTTGTCCAAAATGCTGTTGAAGGGCAGCTCAAGCGGTCAATTCATTGTCCGTGCAGCGCCTGGTGCGGAGGTAATGCTCCATGCCCCTGGCACCTACATCATGGAGCGCAGTTGTGCGGAGTTCATACTAGCCTCGCTGCGCGGATCTGACAGACAACGCTCATTGTTCCCGGTTGATGTGGACGAAGTTATTGCGGATTTCGAGCGGTCTGAGCGCGATTACCTCGGCCTCAAGGTCTTTGGGCTGAATCAGGCTCAGCGCACTGCTGTGCATACGTCTTTTGCCAAACGCTTCAGCATCATTACGGGAGGCGCAGGGGTAGGTAAAACTACCGTTTTGAAGGCGCTATACAGAGCTCTCGATACGAGCGGCAAGCCACGTTTCCAGATGGCCCTCTCGGGTCGCGCAGCAGCAAGGATGGCCGACGCTACGCAGGAAAAGGCCATGACAATTGCCAGCTTCCTTATAAATGTTACAGAGCAAGACATGGGGGAGTCGCCCATCGTCGTCGTTGATGAGGCGTCGATGATCGATATCGTAACCTTCTACAAGCTAACCCAGAAATTGCCGGCGGGCGCGCATCTCGTTCTAGTGGGCGATCCTTTCCAGCTCCCCCCAATTGGCCCAGGCTTGGTATTCCATGCGCTGTGCCAGCTATCAGGCATTCCGACCACCCAGCTTGTTGAGGTAAGGCGTCAGGCTCATGACTCGGCGATCCCCGGTGCTGCAGCATCAATAAGAGACGGGGTGTGGCCATCGCTCAGCTCTGATGAAAAGGGTGAGGTCGTGTTTCTACCTTGCCCGGCAGATCAGATCGTAGGAGAGACCTTACGCCTCTACAGTATCGATCCAGCTTCCACCCAAATCATCTGTGCCACACGTTCTAGCCCCTATGCGGGAGTGGAGGCGCTCAATCGAGTCTGTCACCTTCGCTATGCGGGCAACAGTCGCCCTCTCGCAGCAGCTAACGCTGACTCTGGGGAGATCGAGAGCACTGGCTTCTCGGAGGGAGACCTGCTGATGTACACCAGCAACGACTGGTCGCGAAACCTCCAGAATGGTCGCCTTGGTCGATTGTTGGAGGTTTTTGATGAGCCGCGCAACGTCAATCTGGGTACCGAAGAGAAGCCCAAAATGCGTACTGCGCTGGGTTTGGCTGAGTTTGAGGGCGATCGCCACTATGTTCTGGACACAGATCTGGACGTCCTTCTGCACTCGTATGCCATTACCTGTCACAAGAGCCAGGGATCGCAGTTCCCGCGTGTCATCATTCCGCTGGTGCCCTCAAAAGTACTGGATCGTACCCTTGTCTACACCGCACTCACACGCGCCCAGGGCCAAGTCATCTTCGTAGGTGATGTAGAGGCGGCGAAGACTGCTGTGATTGCGCCGCCAAAGGCTTTCAGCCGTAAGATCGGACTGCTATCCATGCTCCAGGACGCAATGGCAGAATCGCCCTTGGCGGCGTAGACGTCGAATTGAAGCTCTAAAGCAGAGCCCTTGAGTCCCTCAAGCTCAAGAATTCCCGTTTGGGAGGGGGTGAGTTCACTTGTCTGCTGAAAGCGCGCCAGAAGAATTTATCTTCTGGCCTCTATCCCCAGGAGGTTCCGCTTATGCCAAGAATCTGTGGCTGCTTTAAAACGCGTACGGATTCCGTGACAGGCAAGAACTTTACGTCACAACGATGTAAAGTGATGCAGTTCTCCTCGTGATGGTCAAAAGCCATGAAATCTTCGCGTACTACAATTTCTCTGACGCCCGAACAGCTTGAGCAGCTGCAAGCTCTAGCTGACCAGCATGGGTTGTCGCTTGCCTGGGTGATTCGACAGGCCATTTCTGAGTTTCTAGCACGCTTGGAAAAGCCTGCCGATTTCAACCCGCTTGCATCGCGCAAGGAGGGTTGATGTATACCGACTACCAACGTGCATATTTGGCCCATTGGTTGGCACTTTCACGTTCTGATGAGCAGGCCCTTACTAAAGCTATTGCCAGCGCCAGGGTCGATATGAACCCTCACCAGGTTGATGCAGCGCTATTTGCCCTGAAATCTCCATTGTCCAAAGGTGTGATTCTGGCGGATGAAGTTGGCCTAGGTAAGACCATTGAGGCGAGTCTCGTTCTGGCGCAGAAATGGGCCGAACAGCGCCGTCGTTTGTTGCTGATCGTGCCGGCAACACTACGTAAACAGAGGCAACAAGAGCTCTTCGATAAATTTGCTCTACCGTCGAAGATTCTGGAAGCCAAGGATTTCAACGGGGCCAAGAAAGCGGGGCTTAGTAATCCTTTCGATAGGGAAATGGCTGGAGATCCAGCTATCGTCATCTGCTCATACGAGTTCGCCGCCCGCAAGGAGGTCGAGCTGGCGCGTGTCCCTTGGAATCTTGTGGTTTTCGATGAAGCGCATCGCTTGCGCAACATCTACAAGAACGACGGGGCAAAGATTGCTAAGGCTTTGAATGATGCCTTGGTTGGCTGCCCGAAGATGCTGCTGTCGGCTACTCCGTTGCAGAACAGCCTCCTAGAACTCTATGGTCTAGTCTCGGTCGTGGATCCGCACCTTTTCGGCGACCTGCAATCTTTCAAAGCTAGGTATGGCCGGCCACGAGTTGACGACGCTGAGCTTGAGTTGTTACGGCATCGCTTGCAAAGCATCTGTAAACGTACGTTACGACGCCAGGTGCAGGAGGAGGGGGGGATCAACTTTACCCGCCGCTATTCCATGACTTCCACCTATGTGCCCAAGCCTAATGAAACTAAGCTGTATGAGCTTGTCTCGGAATATCTGCAGGACGAGCGAAACTTGGCCATCAAGCCGCAGGCCAGGCATCTGGTGACACTGGTTGTCCGCAAGATTCTCGCCTCTTCAACCCGCGCATTGCGTGGCACCCTGCAGCGCATGATCGAAAGGCTAGAGCAGAAAGCGTCGCTTGCTGAAGCGCTTGCCGATTACGAAGAGCTCGGTGATCTTTCAGATGCCTCCGGCACCGAAGACGAAGACTTCATTGACCCCGCGGCGCTGCAATCTGAGATTGACAGGCTCAAAGGCTTTCTGACGCTAGCGGATAGCATATCTAGCAACGCCAAATGCGACGAGCTATTGACTGTTTTAGAGAAGGCGTTCGACTTTGCCCAACGTTTAGGCGGAGAACGAAAGGCCGTGATATTCACAGAGTCAGTTCGTACTCAGGCGTGGTTGCTTGAACAACTCACAGCTGCAGGCTATGGCGGGCGTGTCGTCCTGCTAAATGGCACCAATAACGACAAAGATTCTTTGACGACCTTGCAGGCATGGCAACAGCGGCACGCTGGTTCGTCCCGTGTTTCCGGTTCTCCCGCCGCTGATATGAAAGCGGCATTGGTGGAGCGTTTTCGCGATCAGGCAAGCATCATGATTTGCACCGAGGCAGGAGCGGAAGGTATCAACCTGCAGTTTTGCTCGCTGCTGATCAACTACGATCTGCCCTGGAACCCTCAACGAGTCGAGCAGCGCATCGGTCGAGTGCATCGTTATGGGCAAAAGCATGACGTTGTAGTAGTCAATTTCATCAATGGCGCGAACAAAGCTGATGTACGCGTTTTTGAGTTGTTAAGCAAGAAATTCAACCTGTTCGAAGGCGTATTTGGGGCTTCCGATGAGATCCTTGGGGCGATCGAGTCTGGTGTGGATATCGAGCAGCGTATCCATGCCATTTATCAGAAGTGCCGCAGTAACGATGAGATCGAACGGGAATTTGACCAGTTGCAGGAGCAACTGCAGGCGCAAATAGAAAGTCGCAACCATGATGCGCGTCGTTCCTTGCTGGAGCACTTTGACGTGGATGTCATCAAACGCCTAAATATGCGTCGCGAGCAAACTGAGAATGCGCTCGACGAATATCAAAAGCATCTTCTGCTGCTTGCACGGATGAGCTTGCCGGACGCGAACTTTGTAGGACAGAGATTCGAACTGGACGGGCAGTGGTATGACCCGGACTGGCAGTCGGTGGAACAGACGGAAAGTCAATTTTTGCAAGCCAATGATGGTTTAGGCAAAAAGCTTATTGAGCAAGCTATCTCCTGCCGTCAAGGCGGCATTGCCGAGGTCATATTCCAATATGCGCCGGCGGACAATGGCCAGTATTCCAACCTGTTGGATTTGCTTAACCATTCAGGGGAGCTTGCGGTGGAAAAGCTAGTGTTCGACACTCCCAAGCAACAATACCAACATTTGCTTCTTACTGGCCTAACGGATCAGCAGCAGCTGCTTGATCAACGTACCTGCGAGCGTCTGTTGAGTCTGCTGGGTGATGAAACCGACTGCGAGCCGACGATTCAACATGAGCTCGATCTGGAAACTAATCTTGAGGTCTTGCGTGCTGGATGTTTGAGCGAAGCACACGCACGTAACGAGCGTTTTTTTGAAGAAGAGACCGAGAAGCTAGAACGATGGGCTGAGGACAAGCGTATCGGGTTGGATATCCGCGTCAAACAGCTTGATCAGGAGATCAAAGAAGCTCGCAAAGCCGTGCGCCAGTTAGAAACCCTGCAGGAGAAAATGAGTGCTAAAAGGGCGTTGAAAAAGCTCGAACGGGAGCGCGATGACCTCCTGCTGGCGTACCACGAGGAGAAGAAAAAAATAGAGGAGGAGGAGGATCGTCTACTGGAAGACATTGAGGAGAATCTAGAGATCAGCATCAGTCAGGAGCGGTTATTTACGCTTCGCTGGCGGCTGGAGGCCAGCGCATGATCAATACCACGGAATTGGTGCGCGAACTGATTTATCAGATTCGCTTAGGGGAAGATTCTGCCTACGAGTTCAAGGCGATAACCTTGCGCGGCGACAAGGTGAACGATCCTCATCGAAACAGCATAGCCGACGAGTTGGCGGCCTTCGCCAATGCTAGCGGTGGAATCCTAGTGTTGGGTGTCAATGACAAAACCCGCGAGGTCGAAGGCATCGAGCTGAATGACTTAGATACCGTCGAGCTATGGCTTACCAACCTCGTCAGTCAACTGGTTGAGCCCGCCATTGCCATCGAAACCCGACTGGTGGAAATCCCTGACCACCAAGGCCAAGCCAGGGCATTAGTTTGGGTGCGAATACTTAAAAGTTTGTTCGTACACCGTAGTCCGGGTGGTTACTGCCACCGTGTAGGATCGAGTAAACGCGACATGTCGCCGGAATTGTTAGCTAGGTTGTTCCAGCAGCGGAGTATGGCGCGTCTAATTCGGTTCGACGAACAGGTGGTGCCCGGTACCAGCGTTGAAAATATTGCGGCTGAGCTAAAGGCGCGGTTCATCCGTGGCGACCTGCCGGCAACCATGCAAATGAAGAAACTCAATCTACTGCGTGAAGACGAAAACCATCAGTTGCACCTAACCGTGGCAGGTCTATTGCTGTTGACTCAACGACCTGGCGACTTTCTCTCCTCGGCTTATGTGCAATGCGTCGCTTATTCCAGTGACGAGCGGAATGCTGAGTATCAGGTCGATGCTCAGGACTGCGATGGCCCAGTAGATGAGCAGATTCAGCAGGCATTTACATTCGTCCGCCGTAACATGCGCGTCGAAGCGGTCAAGCGTCCAGGCCGAATTGACATACCGCAGTATGACCTCGGCGCCGTCTACGAAGCCTTAGTCAACGCTGTGGCTCATCGTGATTACGCTATGCACGGAGCACGTATACGCGTCCATTTATTCGCTAATCGCTTAGAAATCAGCACGCCCGGCGGACTACCTGACAGCCTGACCGTGGATAGCATGGATACCAACAGTATTAGCCGTAACGAGACCTTAGTTAACTTGCTGAGCCGCTACTACCCGGCAGACCCGAGCACCCGTCGTCAGAACATGATCGAGCGACGTGGTGAGGGCGTTCCTACCATCATGGCTGCCAGTGAGCGCCTGTCGTTGCGCCGTCCACATTATGAGCAGGCTGATAATACCGAGCTCAAACTGACTATTTATGCTGCCAGCCGTGAGCGCAATGGCTTGCTGGCGCAATTTGCCGAAGACGAAGAACACACTGATGACTGATAAACCCAAACTCGAGCTGACTTGGATTGGCAAAGAAAATCGTCCCCGGCTTGAGCCGCGTATCTTGATTGAGGATAAATCGCTGTCGTTCGGTGCCGAAGCTTTGTTTCCGGCCCAGGGCGACCTGTTGGCTGAGCCGGCTAGTGAGGTCTTCCAGGACAATCTGCTGATTCATGGAGATAATCTACTAGCGCTCAAAGCGCTGGAGGCAAGATATTCAGGTAAGGTGAAGTGCGTTTATATCGATCCCCCCTTCAATACTGGGGAAGCCTTTGATAATTATGATGATGGGGTTGAGCACTCTCTTTGGCTAACGCTGATGCGTGATCGGATCGAGTACATTCATCGACTTCTTTCGGTAGATGGTACTTTAGTTGTTCATATCGATGACAATGAACTGGCTTATCTTATAGTGGTTCTTGATGAGATATTTGGTCGAAAAAATCGAATGTCCATTGCTACATTTAAGCAGGGTGCTGCTACCGGTCATAAATCCATCAATCCTGGTTTAGTCACAACAACTAACTATATAATTATTTACGCTAAGAATAAAGCAAGCTGGTCTCCGAATAAGGTTTTTACAGCAAGAGAGCGGGATAGTCGCTACGCTCAATATATTGAGAATTTCGATGAGCCCTATTCTCAGTGGCGAAGATGTCCATTGGCCCAAGCTTTTGCAGGTTCTATGGGTGTAGCACCAAGGGATTTAAAAAAACAACTTGGCTCAAGTTATGAAGGGAAGCTGTATGAGTTTGTGGTAGAAAATTCTCATAGAGTGGTTCGTACCGCAAGGCCAGACTATAAGTCTGTCGGTGAGTCTGTAAGGGGCGTAATTGATAGATCCAAAGAAGATCCAGAAACAGTGTTTCTTTTGAATCGTAACAACCATTCTGACATGTACTTTCAGAATGGGGAAAGATGGTTGTTTTACAAGGAAAAAATCAAGGTAATTGATGGGCAAAGCGTTTCAGGAGAGCCATTAACCAATCTTTGGGATGACTTGTTGTCCAATAACCTCCATAACGAAGGCGGAGTGGCTTTTCCTAAAGGAAAAAAACCTGAGTCTTTGATTAAGCGTGTTCTGGAACTATGCACTTTGCCTGGTGATATTGTTCTGGATTCGTTCGGGGGCTCCGGAACCACTGGGGCAGTAGCCCATAAAATGGGGCGCCAGTGGATTATGATCGAGCTGGGCGAGCACTGCTACACCCATATTGTGCCGCGCTTACAGAAGGTGGTTGACGGTTCTGATCAGGGTGGTATCAGTAAGGCGGTCAATTGGCGGGGAGGCGGTGGCTTCCGTTATCTGCGCCTGGCGCCTTCGCTATTGAAAAAAGATCAGTGGGGTAATTGGGTTATCAACCCGGCATACAACGCAGAAATGTTAGCTGAGGCTATGTGCAAGCATATGGGGTTTGAATATGCGCCGAGTCAAGATCACTTCTGGATGCATGGACATAGCAGCGAGAGCGACTTTATCTATGTGACCACTGGCAGCTTGAGTCATGATCAGTTGTACCGCATCAGCGACGAGGTAGGCACCGAACGTACGCTGCTGATCTGTTGCAAGGCGTTCATGGCCGACACGTCTACTCTGCCCAACTTAACGCTGAAAAAGATACCGCGCGCGATTCTTGGCAAGTGCGAATGGGATCATGACGACTACAGCTTTAGTATTAATCTTACTGCTGAGCCCGATGACCAAGCGCTCGAAGACGAATAAGGAAGTTAGTCATGGCCGAACGAATCGATTGTCGGAAGGTAGCTAATCAAATCACTGCGCGGTTGTCGCTGCGCAAGCCGCAACGGGAATCGCTGAACATTCTCGTGGAACTTCTAGATCAGCTTCCGTTAGGCAAAGAGCCGGACATGCAGCACTGGCTGCAAGTGATCCAAGGGCATTATCCGAGTATGCTGGCGTTCGAGCGCGCCTTCCCTTCACTATGTTTTGCTTTGGCGACCGGGGTAGGCAAAACTCGCTTAATGGGGGCAATGATCGCCTGGCTATTTATCACTGGGCGCAGCCGTCACTTTTTAATTTTGGCGCCCAACCTTACGATTTACGAAAAGCTGAAAAAAGACTTTAGCTTTGGTGAACCCAAATATGTATTTACAGGGATTACTGAGATGGCGGGCACGCCGCCAGTGATTATTACGGGAGATGACTACGAAGATGGTCGGGGCGTGCGGCTAGACTATGCGGTTCCCAAGCCGTTGACCATGCAGGGCGACCTGCTAACGGTGGAGGGAGCGCTGCATATCAACATTTTTAATATCGCGAAGATCAATGCTCGTGATAACAAAAAGGGTGCAGCGAAGTCGACGGCTGCCAAGGTACGCCGTCTACAGGAGTATCTGGGAGAGTCTTACTTCGATTATCTGGCTGGCCTGCCCGATCTGGTGGTGCTGATGGACGAGGCGCATCGCTATTACGCCGATGCGGGCGCCAATGCAATCGACGACCTTAAGCCGGTGCTCGGTCTGGAGCTAACGGCCACCCCGAAGACCCCCGGCGCCAAGCCTAGACCTTTCGGCAACGTGGTGTATCACTACCCGCTTTCTAAGGCCCTGCAAGATGGCTATGTGAAAATACCTGCCGTTGGTACTCGGCGGGATTTCAAGAGCGAGCAGTACGCTCCAGAAGTCCTGGAAGCCATCAAGTTGGAAGATGGCATCCATCACCATGAGTTCGTTAAAGTTGAGCTGGAGAACTACGCACGCAACCAAGGTGTCAAGACAATCAAGCCGTTCATGCTGGTGGTGGCACAGGATACCGCTCATGCTTCTTCGATCCGAACTCTGATCCAATCAGAAAAATTTTTCGGCGGGCGCTATCGTGACCGGGTGATCGAAGTGCATTCAAACCTCTCAGGCGCAGAGTCGGATGAATCTACGGAGCGGCTGTTGGCGGTGGAGAATGACGAAACTACCGAAATAGTCATCCACGTTAATAAGCTCAAAGAGGGTTGGGACGTCACCAACCTGTACACAATTGTGCCATTGCGCGCATCGGCGTCGGAAATCCTCACCGAGCAGACCCTAGGGCGGGGTTTGCGTCTCCCCTACGGCAAGCGTACAGGTGTGGTGGCGGTGGATCGGTTGTGTATTGTTGCCCATGATCGCTTTGAGGAGATTGTTGATCGCGCCAATCAGGACGACTCGCTCATTCATGAAAAAGTATATATCGGTAGCGAAAGTGGGGCGGATGTTCCTCAGAAAAAGCCCCAGTTATTACCGTCGTTTCCGTTGACTGCACATATCGCGAACGATTTCGCAGCAACACCCGCTGCAGAGCTCCGGGGCAGGTATGAGGTTCAGGTAAAGAATGCTGAAGAAGCCAAGGTTGTGGCCATTACCCTTGAGGCCTTGCAGGAGGAGGCCCGCAAGCTCGGCGCCAGCTTAGAGTTGCAGAGTAAGGAAACCCAGCAGCGCCTCGTCAAGAGAGTGCAGCGTGCGCTTGAGAGCCAGATGCCTCTACAGCCTCAGTTGAGTGGACTTGAGGATGCCGAGTCCCAGAGCGCTGTCGAGCTGCAAGCATTGGTGCTAAAGGTCACGGAAAAAATTGTTGCTCTGACAATTGATGTGCCGCGTATTGCAGTATTACCAACACGAGAGGTCAATTATCACTTTGAAAATTTCGACCTGCAAAGACTGGAGAAGATTCGCTTCGAGCCTGTGACCAAAGAAATTCTCTTGCATCACTTGGAAAACAACCAGAGTGCCACTATCCAGTGGGATCGCCAAGAGGCATCCGAGGCTCGCTTTGAGGACTATCTAGTACGCCATTTGTTTGCTAGAGACGAAGTAGACTACGACCAGTATGCCGACCTGCTTTACAAGTTGGCGGGACAAATGATAAATCACCTGCAGAGCTATCTAGGTAATGCCGATGCCGTAGAAAATGTTCTGCTCTACTGGCAAAAGCAGCTGAGTGATTTCATCTGGTTCCAGATGCAGGAAAACGTGCGCACCACTCCAACGGACTATAGAGGAAAAGTTACTCAGGGATTTGACGTCCTCAAACCGGCAGCTTATACCCTACCTGCCGGTGATATTCCTCGTCATTTCCGAGCGCCGATCACCGACAAACGCTTGGTTCGGCAAATGGTCTTCGAGGGGTTCCAGCGTTGTTGTTATCCGTACCAAAAGTTTGATTCAGTCGATGGTGAATGGCGGCTTGCACAAATTCTTGAGGACGATCCTCAAGTAATTAGGTGGATGAAACCTGCATCAGGGCAGTTTCGAATCGAGTATCTCAATGGACGAAATTACGAGCCAGACTTCGTTGTAGAAACTCAAAGTGAATATTTAATGATTGAGCCAAAGCGAGCAGATCAAATAGGCCTAGTGGATACTCAGGATAAGGCTCGCGCAGCTGAGCGTTGGTGCGGGTATGCTAACGAACACGCAAAAAGTAATGGTGGTAAGTTTTGGTCGTATCTACTTGTGCCGGATGAAGAGATCAAGCTCGGTAGTAGCCTTTCATGGTTTAAGGGGGCTTTTGACTTTAAATCGAATTAGGGTTATTGACCTGAGTGCGGTTGCTGGATCTGTACAGGCCAAAAACTTCTAAGTTCAGGCATGGGTGGCCGCACTTTTCCTGGGATAAGAATGAGCTATGGGCGAAGGCCACGGTTACCGTTCTGAGACATCATTACAGCGATGCTACGATTCGCGTACCACATGCCTGGCGAGATGCATCAGATCATTGATACCCGTGGCCTTCGATCTCTCAAGGTAAATACCAGTGATACCGACTGCGCGTGGGCCGTAGCAGTCGCAACGCAAGGAGTCACCCACCATGATGATCCGGTTCTCGCCAAAAATGCTACTGAGCTCAACGCCAATCAATTTGCAGGTTGCGCTGTACATCAATGGGTCTGGCTTAGTCGTGCCAATTTCATAGCTAAAACCAAAGGCGTCTAGGTTCGGAAATAACTTCCTGACTGCACGACCGTATGGAAAGGCAAGGTTGCTACACACCGCCAGGAGGAGCCTGCGCTCGTGCAGCAGAGCGACGGCTTCCACTGCGTCAGGAAATGCCTCGATAGAGCTAACCTCCTGCTCCAGCGTTTCTGTGATTTCGGCCAGGCGCGAAGGATGGACGTCGATCCCCAGATGTTCCGCCGCTTGAGGCAATTCTCCGTTAAACGTCATCAAAAACTGTGCATCATCTGGCTTTGGACATCGTCCATTGCGAATGCCTTCTTTCAAAAGCTGCCTATACGGATGCTTGCCTGCCTTTATTTGCAAAATCGTGCCGAAGGCATCCAGAAGAACCGCTTTGTATCTCATGATACGTCACCTGACTCTAAAGGAGCGATCTAGCCAAAATAGATGTCACTGATCCCAAGCGGGCGCAACTGCGCGGCTCTCGCCGTGCAAGCGTCCGCTGATTTCCTCAAGCCTCTGCCCAGAAGTATGTAAATGGTGCTACGCGTCTCGAAGATGCCATCTTGGCTGTAGGACGTTGCAAATCCTGACATGACGCTGTCACCATCGCGAAGTCTGTGGCTGCTGTCGATTTGAACGTGGTGAGCGTACATGACCATTGGAATTATCGGCTTCGGCTTCGGCTTCGGCAGCGGCATAGCGTGATCTGCGCTGACTACATCAATCAGCACCCAGCCAGAAAACGCACACCAAGGTTGCATGCCGCATAGAGCGTTTCCACGATCGCAGAGGCAGACGGCAAGGAAGCTCCCACTACAGGCTGGCCTTTTAAAGCGATCATTTCAAAAGTCGGAATCAATTTCATCGTCATTCCACCGGTAAGGACAGTAGCTCGTAAGCGTACGGGGAATACGCCTTGCGCAAGTCAGCCCGGCATCCACTGATGTGGCAGTAGCTGCTCGATCTCACTAGCCTTCTGCGTCGGCAGCCGCATTAGTACATCCTTGAGATACGCATACG
>Ga0308167_1002233_pt1 | contig 18671 bp, 23 predicted proteins | sample PhyCR1_2_FD_202138 | JGI IMG/M metagenome (GOLD analysis project Ga0308167, IMG submission 202138) | Phyllosphere microbial communities from UC Gill Tract Community Farm, Albany, California, United States - DLSLRC.R1 | ecosystem: Host-associated > Plants > Phyllosphere > Unclassified | place... | reverse complement strand
GTATCGATGCCTATGCCGCCAGCGATGCCGCCGAGTGCTTCGCGGTGTTATCAGAATACTTCTTTACCGCGCCCGAACTCTTAATGGAGCGCTTCCCCACGCTCTATGGGCTTTACCGTGGATTTTATCAACAGGATCCGCTGCTGCGGCTGACAAATCAGGCCACAACTGGCGATTGAATCAGCCGATTGCTGCAAAGCTAGCCACTTGAAAGCAAAACGCTTTCTGGCTGTTGACAGCGTTCACCGACGCCGATAATATTCGCCTCGTTCACACGATTCCTCTGTAGTTCAGTCGGTAGAACGGCGGACTGTTAATCCGTATGTCACTGGTTCGAGTCCAGTCAGAGGAGCCAATTTAAGGGAAGCAGACGTTCACTGACGTCTGCTTTCTGCATTTCTATCAGTTGGTTATCCCCTTCTTCAGGTTCACCCTCGTTCACTAAAAACCACTCGAAGCCATACCCATTTACTGGTAAAAATGTTGGTAATGGTAGTTCGATTGCATTTTTACCAACAAGCGGGGGATGCCGTTATGCCACTTACTGATACCAAAGTAAAAAATGCCAAACCCCTTGATAAGGAATACAAGCTGACCGATGGCTTTGGTATGTTCCTTCGCGTTATCCCTAAAGGTTCCAAATACTGGCAAATGGCTTACCGCTTCGACGGAAAGCAAAAAATCTTCTCCATAGGTGTCTACCCTGCTGTTTCACTTGCTGATGCAAGACAGCGCCGTGATGAGGCCAGAAGGCTTCTTGCTCATGGCATTGACCCAAATGCAAAGAAACAGGCAGAAGTTAAAGAGCTAAAGGCCAAGCGTGATAAGACACGCTGCTTCACTGTGGTAGCAAAAGCTTGGTTTGCCACGAAAACAAAATGGTCGAAAGATTATGGCGATTCCGTATGGAAGCGCCTTGAAACCTATGTCTTCCCGGCGATTGGAGATAAAGATGTTGCCGAACTGGATACGGGTGACCTACTGGTTCCAGTGAAAAAGGTTGAGGCACTTGGCTATCTTGAAGTTGCCATGCGCATTCAACAATACATCACGGCGATCCTCCGCCATGCTGTCCAGCAAAAACTGATACGCCATAACCCTGCCTATGATATGGAAGGTGCAGTTCAGAAAGCTCAGACTGAACACCGCCCCGCACTGGAGCTGGAAGAAATCCCTCAACTACTGAAAAAAATTTCCGAATACAAAGGTCGCAGGTTAACCATACTGGCAATCCAGCTCAATCTGATGATTTTCATTCGCTCCAGTGAACTTCGTTTCGGCCGTTGGGCAGAAATTGATTTCAAAAGTAAGTTATGGGTGATCCCTGAACAGCGTGAAGAGATTGAAAACGTCAAGTATTCGACTCGTGGTGCCAAAATGAGGCGTAAGCACTTCGTCCCCCTTTGTAAGCAGGCCATGAAGATACTGAAAGAGATCCGACAACTGACTTATGAAGAAGGCCATGATGACGCATTAATCTTTACTGGTTGTTATGACTCGTTTAAGCCCATGAGTGAAAACACCATCAACAAAGCCCTTCGCAATATGGGCTATGACACGAAGCAGGACATTTGTGGTCATGGCTTCCGCACACTGGCCTGTAGTGCCTTAATTGAGTCTGGCTTATGGTCAGAAGACGCTGTAGAGCTTCAGATGAGCCATAAGGAAAGCAACAGCGTCCGAGCTGCTTATACCCACAAGGCCAAGCATCTTGACCAGCGCCGTCTGATGCTCCAGTGGTGGGCTGATTTCCTTGATGCAAACCATAACGGTATGGTCAGGCCATTTGAGTTTGCAAAAATCTCGTCATAAAATTCTATGATTAAGATCATCTCTAAGCAAAAACATAGGGGGATTTTCTTGTCTTATCTAACTGATAGAGTTAAAGTTTCATCTAAATTTTGGATTAAAATTAGGGGTATCAATGGAGCTGGAAACAATTGTAAAAGTTGCTGCCGTCTGCGCGTCTATTGCTGCATTAGGTAATTTAGCTACTGCAATTTTCTCTTATTTAGCAACGAGAAAAACCACAAAAAATCAGCGAGAGTTAACCCAGAGACAGATCATTCTTCCACTTTGGAACTACATTTCCGCATTAAGTAAAATTAACCCTCAGAATCCTGTTACCCCTGATGCTGTCAAAAACATTAATGCATTAGAGCTTGTAGCCCTCTGTTGCGAGGCTGACATTGTTGACGAAAAAGTTATTATCAGAACCTTCTCTGAACAGTTCATTCAACATTTCGAAGACATCAAGAATTGTCAGGATATTGGCGATGGGCGAAGTGGCACTACGCTAATTAAAGAAAATAGAGCTGCAGAAGAATTTTATGATCGTCTTAATGAAGCAAGAAAATCGATTGGGAGAATAAAATGAACGACGACATTGGAATAAATACCAAAAAAGCGGTGCAACAATTGTTGATGGCTCTTAAGCTTGAACACCCTGAAATATTAAAAAACGGTGGCAACATCCGCTCTGATGATAATAAAGATCTCTTAATTTCCATTTCAAAACTTAAGGTGGCATTGGAAAGCCTAGGGGGATTAGAGTCTTTTAAATCTCTTTCGGTCTCCGCTCTGGGGGCTGGCGACCCTTGCCCTAAGTGTAAAGGGACTGGTAAAATTTAATCTATTGTAATAAAAATCCTCTTTAATCAGTGAGGGGCTGAAAAGGCCCTTCACTACAACAATATAAATAAAAAGATAGATGATAATATTTCATTTACAATATCATGAGTGAAAGGGGGAATTTTGACAGAAGATAACATCATAACAATAGTAGGAACTATAGTTACAATACTGAGTATGGTGATTACCATATGGCAAGCATCAGAAGCACGCAACTACAAAAACCAAATAAAATCAGACATACGAAAAATAAATTTGACTAACATTTCTGACTCATTGAAACGAGCACAAGAAGAAATAAGAAAGCTCCCCACCACCGCTCAAGATATAAAACGGGGAATGCGGCCAATTGAATTGATACGGAAAACACGAGAGCATTTTGATATAGCCTTAAGCACTATAAATGCCAATGGGCCAGATGCAATAATTCGGACGATAATTGTCGAAGCTCAAAAAAGGCTGAACTCATATGAAATCTCAATGAATGGCGGAAACCCTAATCCTGAAGACGTCCATGAGCTTCAGAGTAAAATGCAAGACGCTGTTTCTACAACCAGTACAATAATCTATCAAATGGAGGGGAAGGTATGAATATTGAGGATATTTATAAAGAACTTGAGAAACTAAAATATCATGTCCGTATTCTTGGCGAGACTATCGATTATCAGACCCACCCCGTAGAGTATTTAATTCTTTCAATGGATTGGAATGATAATGATATTAATAGCGCCCATGATATTTTCGAGAAATATGATCGCAAGTTAGATAACAAGGAGAACATAGAGTGGTCTGAATTCGAACATGAGTTGAGAGATAAATTTAATATAGGCTATCAGACAGTCAAACAAATAGTAATTGCATTCTTTAATAACCACCAATGGACAGACGTTTGCTATGGATATGCTATGAGTTTTGAACCTCATACACCTGTAGAGTTTCATCAAATCACAAGGAATAATAAATAAACTCAGATATACTCTCAGATTTAAAAAATGAGAAAAGGGCCTCTCGGCCCTCTACCATCCCCTTAAGGGAACTACCCATTGGGTGGGATACATATCCCCACACTTGGGACAACTAAATCAGCCCATAGGGCTGTAAACTACTCCCCATATATGGGGCAATCAGACACTTCATTGAAGTGAATATTCACAAGGAACACTTGTTAAGTATAATATTAAATGTCGAATGTCAAATATATTTAACTATTTTTAAAATAATATCATAACCACCAACCACAAATAAATTTAATATCTGGAGGATCAAACCAAATTCCTGACGCCTTATCTTTTTTATACCGTAGGTTATATTTCTGAATGTCAGGAAAAAATACATAACAACTTTTCGTTATTATGGTTATCCCTGCCTTCCCACCATATCCTCAAGAAATCTTTTCCCTCGCAATTTAATTATTGCTTTAGCCTCCGCATTAATATTCGATGATTGTAATATCAGTCCTAATATTAACTCTTTATCCACCTCTTCTACTTTACAGCCCACAGCTTTAGCCACTTCAGCACCAAGGATGATCTTCAGGCGTGTCTCCGCGCTCTTGGATAAAGATTTCTCTTTGGTCTTGAGACGATTCAAACGCATCTGCGCTGATGCTATTTTTTGCTTAATTGTTTTTTCTATTCGAGGTTTTCTGCTTTTATCATTACCTTCAAGAACATCTCCCTGTTTACTCATCAGAACTCTTCTCCTTTTTCCATTCACTCATATAAAATGAAAGAAGTATATAAAAAACATCATCATTTCCATTATCAACGGTATGCCAGAACAGTTTGCCGGGGAAGAAACCGATTAAGTTCGTCATTGAGATATTTTCTTCAAGATAAATGAGTGAATAGAGGTAAGCATCAAGAGATACGCAAAATTTATAATAAGCAGGGAAAGATATGTTGTCATAGCGTTCAAGAAAGTAATCCATAAAGCAACAAAAATAGAATAGCTCATCGTCAAAGTCATCATTGTTAATTTGTATTCGTTTTTCAAATCCAGTGAACGATTTTTTCATCTCTGCTATCTTATTGAAATCCAGCCCCATGAAGTTAATGTATTTATTTGTCATTTGTTTATCCTTTTGTTGTTTTAATGATTATCCTTTGCAATACAATTAAAAAACAAAAAGGTCAAATAAATATAATTTTTAGCCCTAAAGCAGCATTTTATTATTGTTTCAGACAATCATTCGCTGAACAGGCTTGACCTGTTAATGATGGATTTATTCATAAAAAATGGTGTTTTTGTTTTAAAGTTTCCATGAGGCTCAGTGTAAAACGAAATTGTGCAACACCTTTCTGAAAACACACTGGATTTTTTAAGCCCCTTACTCACCCCGTTACTTATTTTATCAAATCAATGAAAAAAATTTTATCTCTTGTTTTTAAACTCTGATTTTTGGTCTCAACCTGTGAATTGTGCAACACGTAAAATATTTTTTATTTTCACTTTTCTATCTTAATTCAGCTTTCCCGCCTTACGGCGGGAGACTAATTTAACTACTTTTGCCCTTACGGGCGCTATCTAAAACCCAACTATTCAATATTATTACTCTACCTCAACCGTTTATCCGATTCTAGCCCTGTTAATTTCACAGGCATTAAAACTAGCGTTATTATTTAACTATAGAAAAACTTTTTACATTGTCGTTATTTTTAGCTCCTTTAGGAGATATAAAAATAAAGCAATGCCCACCTATACACTCACTTCGTGAGCGTGTGGGGTCTACCGACGGTTGCTGCCGCAGGCTAAAACCAAGGTCAACGTCAACACCAGAGTTTTTCTTACGAAAAACTAAAACCAGCATAGTCGCATTGGAGATTTATATTTTGGTTTGATATTTAATTTTATATTGGGGTTGTTTCTATTGTATGGCTATTTTTCATCTGGATTTTAAAATTGTGAAACGAAGTGAAGGCAGATCTTCCGTTGCGAAGGCTGCTTATCATGCTCGTACACGTATAACAGATGAAAGAACAGGTGATACCTATGATTATAGCCGCCGTACCGATTTATACGGACATGTCATATTAGCACCCGTTAATGCTCCTCAATATATTGTAAAAGACTCCACAGCATTGTGGAATGAAGTTGAAAGAGTCGAGCGTCAACAAAATGGTCAAACAGCCCGTTATTTTGACGTTGCCATTCCTGCCGAGTTAAATAATGAAGACAAGAAAAAACTTGTCCTTGAATACTGCCAGAAAAATTTCCTTGATAAAGGCATGATTGCCGATATCGCTTTTCATGATCTTGATAGCGTTAACCCACACGCTCACGTTATGTTGACATTAAAAACCATAGGCCCGGAAGGCTTTGGTAAAAAAGAAAGAAGCTGGAATGACAGAAAAATGTCTGTCCTTTGGCGTGAATCATGGGCATCAATGGCTAACAGCTATCTTACTGCTGCTGGTTCATCAGAACGTATTGATCATCGTACCCTTCAGGCCCAGCATGAGGAAGCTCTATCCAATGCGGCGACTACTCTGGACAATGAAGAACAAGCGCTATGGCTTGCTAAAGCCGCTGAAACAAACCGCCCTGCCATGAAACGCATTCACAGCGCCAAATGGCGTAATAAAGCAGCTCAGGAGCAAAGATCCGCAGATCAGGCTGTACGTGATGTAGCCAAACTGGAAGCGATTGAAATCTATAAGACCTTCAGCGAACTTGACCTTGAAATCGTCGTTGATGTCAGAAGCTTCACTGTAGCTGTTGTTGCCGAACCAGAACAAATTGTATTACCTGAAACGCACTCCGGCTCTTCTGCTGATGAAACTCAAAGACCTGTATTGGTAGCGCCAGCTCCTCATACTCGTATGCGTGGCGTAAAATCCTATCGTGATAAAACAAAAGTCAGCAAGGTTGCTACTGGTAAGAAACCATCGGTTAGTATTTCTGATTCTGGAACAAATACTATTCTGGAAAATACTTCGTCTAAAACCCAAAACAGGGCATCCATAAACGCCCCTGAGCGAGTTAAAAGGAAACAGACTACTCCACGTCAGGATAATATCTTTAAACGCTTTACAGCTCTTTTAGTTGATTATATCAGGAATAAATTTATATGGGCTAAAACGAACAAAACTAAAGTTGATATTATCAGTGAGGAACATGATAAACGTATTGCTGATAACTATGTCTTTGATGAGGTATTAGGCCATCGTGTTTCTCGCGTTGAATATGAGAAACAAGCTAAATTTAACCACGATGACTACAAGCCAACACCGGATGAGATCAGCCGTTTCCCAAGTCGTCAGAATAACGAGCAGAATAATACCAATAGTGACATGGGTCTTATCCCATCCATAAATGAAAATAAAAAAAATAATTTACTACGATTGAGACCATCCAGCTATCGTGTTAATAAATGATTTTATTATCTATTAATCATAATCCGTAATAAATTGCTGAAAATCCAGTATAATTCACTCGTTATTTCTCAATCAGTTAGCTATTAAGTTTACATTTACAGGTTTTATATTCAACATCCAAAATGGCAGATACACTTTTAGATGAATTCCCTAATGGTTTTAACTTTGAATATAATGTTCTTAATTTCCTGATATCTTTAACCTTCCTCATCTCCCTGATTAATTTTATTGCATCCTTTTTATCAACACCGGCTACTAACTGATTAGCATGTTTTATATACTCTGCATGATTTTTATCACCTTGCTGCTTTAATGTATTTATTAATCCTCTAATTTTAAAATACAACGTAAGAACATCCATAACATTTTCTTTTTCAATCACTTTTTTCTTCAAATTAAAAAGACACATCCTTATATTATCTTTTCTTTTTTGTGTTGGCCTAAGCTCTTTGATTACTTTTACACCATGTACAATTTTGGACTGACCATTCCTCAAAATACTTGATTTCTTCCTATTTAATCTAACCCCACTTTTGAGCGCCATTGACAATATCATTGCTTTTATTTTTGAAATATCTTCATTATTAACATCAGATTCGAAACTAATAGTTATGTCATCGACATATCTCGTGTAATTTCCGCCTAATTTTCCGACTGCCTCACTGATAAGAGCTTCTTCTTCTAAAAATATCAAGTTGGCAATGTCAGTACTTAACTTAGTTCCTTGAACAAGTGAGCCTTCAAGTGTTGATAGATTGGCTATTAATGATGAAACTTCAGGAGAGAAGTTCATGTAATATTGAAATGCTTTAGCTATCAGCTCCTCTTTTATAGAAGGAAAAAAATCCTTCATATCTTCTTGAATAATAATTGATTTATTACGGTGAGATATACAATCATCTATATAGCTGACTCCTTTCCTACCGCCAGTAATATACTTCGGAAGTGATATCTTCGAAAAAACACGCTGTTTAATAAGCTCATGTATCTTTAATAATTCACCAACCACTTTATACGTCGTTCTTTTTTTACCTTTTCTTATTACCGGTACCATTTTGAAATAACTTTTTTTGTTTTTTAAAAGATAAGTGAGCCTCTCTTCATTTGTTTCCAGCATTTTGAATAGAGACTCTAAATTAGCAAGTGGTCTATTTGAATAATTCCAATTTTTATGCATTAACTAATGTATCCATTATAGTTTTTTTGAGCATATGATTGATTTCAGAAAACTCATCATTTGTTTCTTCATTTTCAGAAAGAAGGATGATGATATTTAGAGGGATATGTAGCGCTAATGATATTGTTTCTAGCGCTGAAATAGTAGGGTCTCTTTGATTATTCTCTATACGGGATAGATAAGATTTAGTTAAATCTGTTCTATCTGATAGTTCTTGTAAGGTGAGCTTACGTGCTTCACGGCATAGTTTAATGGTTGAACCAATATCTAACATAGTGCACCTCAGATAATGGGATTGACATGGCTGGCTGCTCGTTCAAAAAATGGAGATGGATACATAACAAATCCCCTTAGTAGGTAGATATCAATGAAAATCAGAATCACCGCTCAGAAGTTTAATTAAAGCAAATATCTTCGCGATATAAGAAAGATAATCTAAGGCTGTGTGGCCTTTAGAATTACCCTCGATTCTCTTTTCAAGGGTCAGAATCGCATCATCCAGTTCTTTCAAAGAGCTATTGTCTACAGTGTGTTTGCTCTTCTCACGCACTCGGCGCAAAGTATCTAAAACATCTTTCATAAAAACCTCTCATTTTAACAACACGATGCAACTTGCATCCCCGCCAAAATGTCTTGTGGATCGTGTTGCACACCGTAGACAAAGCCAGCCAACACCCATCCAACACAACTGATTGGATACCCCGCCATTTCAGCATTAAACAATGCCGTATCGTAGATATACGAATGCAATATACATTTCGCATTAAGCTACGATCACAATGAAGAGGGACATGGGCCACATCTCGTATTGGAGAAATGGTTGACTGAAAGTTTCACTCAGTCCTTTACCGATCCTAGAGGTTTTTAAAGAGCAAAGACAAACGAGTTCGTTCGTCCATAGTCAAATGATAGCTAGTTGTTGCCTGTCAGGCAACATGTTTTGTATGCTATTTTGGAATAAAAAATATTTTTTTATGCAAAAAACCACGCACAGATCCGCCGACATGGTTTCTTTGCATCTACAGTAAGGGGGTTTTACATCCTTCTCCTGAATACAACATTATCAGAGAAGATCGCCTTACCAGCTATAAACCCAACAGCCGCAATTATTGGTAGGCTGATGGTAGCTCCCGCCATTCCTGTAGACATTCCGATTAGTATAGAAAGGCCGAAGGTCAATGATATAACCACGAAAGCATACCAGCCGGGGTAGGCTCCATATAAAACAGTCGCCATGCAGCCGGTGCAGACATGCACACCGCGCTGGCTTTCTTTCAGGCAAAACGGACACTGGATTATATTGTTTTCCATGATAGCCCCCTTAGATCGCTTTCCAGCCATTGCTGGTTTTAACAAGATTAATCATGCCCTCTTCAGGTTCATTCATACCCTTGACGCTGGAGAACGCTTTCTTGTCCACCCATGAAGGAACATCCGCCAATTTCCATGTATAAGACACTCGAACAACTTTCTGATTACCGTTTCCCGGTTCGGTCCATTCCTTTATCTCAGAAACTTCCCGATGACCGACACAGGCACCATTCTCACGGTCCCAAAACTCAACCTCTTGGCCTTTATCTGTTACTTCCAGAACATCAACATTGCTAAAGCCATTTGCCTGTTGTGAAACAGTGAGCAGCCCCTGTTCAACAAGACCATTCAGGATTTCATCACTGGCACTGTATCCGGCAGAACGGTAGCCACGGTTAACCTTAACCGGAAAACCTTTGTTGAATACAATGTCGTTGCCCTGCAGGGAGTAGCACAGCTTTGATTGTGATATTTTCGCGTTGATCGCTTTTTCAAAGTCGCCCTTCTCACCACATCCCGCCAGAAAAAGAGCTGTGCCAGCAACGAGTAAAATCTTCTTCATCTTCCTATCCATCCCGATAATCAAAAATGCTGTTATGTAGAGGTAGCCTGCTGCGCACCAGTAGCCGTTACAGCTTGCTTTGACAGACATAACGAAGCAAAACCACCCGATTAACCAATTGATAGGATTCAATTATTTTTGTGGTTCGTCATATCGTTTGTAACGATCAAAAACAAAATAACGATAGATATTACCTATCGTTAAATTTTCATCGATCGATAAAACCAATTAAAATACCGATCGATAAATCATCTTCAATCGTTATAATCTATCAATAGGTTATTATCGATCTGCAATACCGATCATTTTCTTGATAGAGGAATCGTTAATGAGTAAAGTAAACCAGAGGGCCACCAGACAGTTTACGAGCTAGTTCAAGGGATAGAGCGTTGAACCATAAGACAAGCGGCTAATGTCGATTTATGGCCTTTAGATAGCTTTGATTAATGCAACATCAGGGAAAGCCACAATGAAAGATGCCATTAGCTGATTGGATAAAAAGGTCATAGGCTTCTTTCACTATCAATTGACACAACTTTTTTGATGACCAGCGACAATACACCGCTGGTTATGAACTCTTTACACCTATTTTTACGTTTACTGCTTATATGGAGTTAACATGAAAAAACTGTTTATCGCTGCGTTGGTGATCCTGCCTCTTACCGCTTGCACTACTTATGGCAATAAATCCCTGAAAGACGAATCCCAACAAACCGTAAAAGCCAAAATCGTTAAAGGGAAAACTACTCAGCAAGATGTTATAAACGCATTCGGGGAGCCACAAACACGAGCTACAAATGATGGTCAGGAAATGTGGTCCTACTCCAGCATGTCAGGCGAGACTCAGATCTCGAACTATATTCCCGGTTTGGCTCTACTAAAAAACAGCAACACAGCGCACATGAATTCCTTAGAAATCTGGTTCAAAGGAGATATTGTTGACCGATATAATTTCAGTCAGACAGCGAGTAAGATTTCGCGTGGGTTGCTGGATTGATTAATTTACATAGTAGAAAAAATCTTATAAATTAACAAATAAAATAACATACCAAAGGAAGTCGAACAAACATGACCTCCTTCGGTATTTTTATAGAAATTACCAACCATGTAATAGCTTATCATATAAGCAAGCTAACTTTTTAAAATAACTAGCATAAGTTGATTTATCAGGATTCAGTTTCTCTTCGTTATTAATTAAAAACTCTTTAACTAATTTCAGATCTAGCTTATTCATCAGAAAAGGCAGATGGATTGCTGCTACTTCTGGTGTGGTATGCTCGATAATATATCTAGTATCTTTATCCTTAAATTTTCTTACAAACGTCCTAAAATATCCTTTACATTGATAACTTGTGTCATTTCTTAAAACCCATTTATCCAAATTATATTCAGATTTTTTATATTGTGCTTCATCAACAATGCCTATTTCTTTAAGATATTTAAAAACGGTTATATTCGGAGAGAATCGACCCGCATTGGGAATAACATTCTGTAAAATGCTATTTGCATTATATGAATTATCCTCATGTAAAAGGTCGTGAAAAAGATTTATATTGTTTATTTGTGTATAACCTAGCTTGCCAAGCTCTTCTTCTTTTTTACGAGCCTCAGCAACACCAACGCCGACAACAAACTCTACATCATCATGTTTTTCAACCTCATCGATGTCAACTACATAAATTTTTGATTCTGTTGAGTTTGACTTAACTACCTCATATAACTGCTCTTTGCAATATCGAAGAATACGGGCTGGGATTTTTCTTTTATTTGTCTCAATAGCTTCATAAACAGGATTTAAATCATCAGTTCTAACTAATGTTATTGGTATCTGTGTTCTTTCGATCGTTGTAAAAGTTTCAGATATTGAATAGTCGGTAAGTCCTTCCTCTCTATCAATAAATATTAAGTTATTGCGTAACTGTGAAATATTATCCTTTCCAATACATATTGAAATTGCACCAAGTAAATCAGTAATGTTTTTATCAGAAAGTGAATAGCCTATAAAAACAACAGGGTGCTCCACAAATATCGTTATCAGCTTTGCTGCTAGGTAAGGGTTTTTATTATTAAATTCATTATAGTCATGATCAGTTAAGATAAGACTTTTAGGCTTATGTGCACTACCGTGTATTTTATATATTTCTGCTATTGATTGCGGATTGGAAAACAATAACTCATTCTGTCCAGTATAAACTTTATAGTCTGGGAAAAGCAGCTCAAGAAAACAGTCCCAGTTGGTTGTTATTATTCCATCAACATTGAGTCTTGAAAGTATTTCAATTTCGTCCTGATGCTCGCTATCCTTGATCGGGACTTCTAATGAAGTAGCGAGATAATCACAGATTTCAAAACGTAACGCGGATGTATTATCGGTAACTTTCTTACTATATCTTTCACGACTCCCAGCATATTTTGCGTCACTCCACCACGTAGTATTAAAGTCTTCAGCAATGAGTCTTGCTGCTGTAGGATAAGTTGAATCCCCTGCTGCGAGATAATACTCGAATGGTTTTCCTGAAACACAATAATTATCCAAAAGCCCTTTCCAATCTTTGATTCCTAAATACCGCCGAGAGAAACCAGAACCAACAAATAGGAATGGACCGGAATTTCTTGTTTTGAAGATTCTGATTAAAGCTTCTTTTAAATCATTTGCGTCCATATCAGCACCTTAAAGAAGATGAAAACTTTTAACCAACCATAACCACTTGATATAAAATAATTTTCGAAAATTATTGCTAGACGTAGTCTCTGCCGAACCTTGATACGAGGATGTTAAGCCTAATAGGCTGATTTACATATATAATCATATAACTCTGCACATCACAACAGAGATCTTAAGTCTATCATTGGCCTGAGCTAATATCTCATAGAGATCGCCCTTCAGCTCATGTTCGGACTCACCGTTACCAAACATTGCCACATAGACATTGTTCAGATTCCGCATGTGCGCAAGGTTTATAGGTTAACGAACTCGGTCACTGAACGTCATCTTTGTGAAAAGTCCGCTCCATGAATATTGTCCCAATCTAAAGGTTCTTCTGGATATAGAAGCATTTCTCCCTTGGTAGCAACAGCTCCATCCGTATTTTTATCCATCATTTTCTCTTGGGATTTTTTAGCTTGTAATCTTGCGATTAACAAATCAATATCCTCTTGGTCATTAACATATTCTATCACTGACGCAATTGACCTGCTTTTTACTTCAGCATTGCTATCCGTATCGCGAGTACTAACAGTATTTTCTGTTTGTTCTTCCATTACTTCTTTCTTTTTTATAATCTCTGAAACAAAGCGAGCACGATCACCATTGAAGACAATAGCAGGGTTTATGAAATACCAGTTTTTTTCATTAGTTTTAGCAATAATGCGTTTCTCTATAAGTTCTTTTATACCCCGGTAAAAGATAGACTCAGACAAAGCAAAGTGATCTATTTTGTCTGCGAGCGACATTGCTTTTTTACAACTCAGATAAAAGTGATCTTTTCCAATCGCATCCTGATATATACGTAAAAAGATAAAAAATACTTTGTATGCTGTTTTCGTTAAATCAAAGTACGCTTTTATCTGAGAGGTGTAGAGCTTAATGAACTCTTCTTTATCGACCTGTTGTGTATGTACGATATTGGCAAAATAAGTTTTGCTGGTATCCTTCCTTTCAATAAGTTCTGTTCCTCTTGAAACAGTCAGGTTTCTCTTTCTTGTTTCAATCTTTAGCTCGGTCTCAAAACAAAAAGGATTTAATCCTAAATCTAAATCAACTTCTATTTCATTCATTTTATTCTTGCCTCTTGTTATTTTATTTATAATAAATTAAACACCATGCACAAAACTGATATCAAGTTTTTTTGCATATTTTTTTGCGAAAATATTTTTAAAATCGCAAGTATTCCAGTGACTATAATTTAAAGCTCAGTCATTTTTAATCTATAAAATGACATAGAAACTGACTGCACAGTCAGGAAAGCTCACTGTACAGTCAGGAATACTGACCACAGAGTCAGGAACACTGACTGTACGGTCAGTCGCGTATTTTCTTCATAAGCCTTATACCGCAAGGGCTAGAAGCCGATTTTGTCTTAATTTAATTTTGCAAGAAGTAAGAGATAATACTTAAGAGGATATATAGAAACCGGGCGATTTTCATGATCGCCATATGGGATTTAGATATTAAAATGATCAACAATGTCTGAGCGTAATTTATTTCACCGTTTTCCTTTCTATTGCACTAACATCTTTTTTTGAAAATCACCATCCACTATGAGCTAACGCTCATGTGCTGAAGCACGGCTACGCCCTAACACTGAAATTAATATATTTTCATCTTGATAAGGTAGTTTTCATATTGGCTAGGAAAGTCGAAAAGGATCGGATTTAGATCGTTTCATTATTCTATTGTAAAACCGATCCCATGATAGAGTTTAGTGTTAAGTCTATAAAATAGGCTATTTACTCTTCAACGTATGAAATATATTCACAGAATCAGCACTTAGTGATTGTTCAAGACAATCACATTGCTGGAACAGGGTTCACCCCCCTGTTGATGATGGATTTATCCATAAAGAATAGCGGCGTAGCCGCCAGTTAAATACGTTATTGTGACTGGTTATTACTTGTCAATAAAATCACTGGTAAAACCCTGTCACGTTTCATTTTCTCCCATATTTTTTGTTGCCTCTCGCCCCTTAGATCTTGTGCCCTTTTCTCACCAATCTCCAGATAGTATTCTTCACGGCGCTCCGCTACTACCTTGCGGAACTTCTTCAACAGTTGATTCAAGGTTTTTAAATCAGTTTTAGCCGCTTCAGATTGGATTTTCTTATACATATACATAACGTGAAATTCATCAATCATATTAAATATCTTATTTTTATTATTCATTTTATTTCCCTCTTTCGAGGGAATGATCATTGCATCTGAACATCAAGCAACTGTCATTTTTAGCTTCCAGTAAACAGGATCTTCATTTTCATCCTGATTTATATTTTTCGAAACAAGTTCAATGATATGTTCTTTATGCCAATACAAGATCGTTTCTTTTAAATCTCTCCTGCTGATACCAGATACATCATTTTTGATAGAGTATTTTTTCATTTCACTAGTTATCAAAACATCATATATGACGCTTGAAAGGAACCCATCGTTCAAAATATCGATTGCTGTTTCATGATGTTTTTCATAAATGGTATATATTTCATCACAGTATCCTTGTAAGATGTTAGCAATAAGTTCGTTTTGTTCTTTTTCACTTTTATTTAATATAATCTCTTTCATCTTTAATCCTTTTATTCTGTTAATGGTCAGTAAAACACTAGTTGTTATAAATGATATTAGTGATGACACAGCCATACTCCAGCCCAAAATCATCTACTAGCTCGTTATTAATAAATCGATTTAACTCATCAAGTATATTCTCATCATCCATGATTTCTTCTACTGAATATCCAGTAATAGCAACAAATATTTCACAACGTTCTTGAATAGTATTCATTACTTCTGGAGGTCCATTACACAACACGCTTACAACTACAGATATTTTATTTGTCATAGAACTTTTTTCGTTGTTGTTTACCATTTTTATTTTCCTCTTATATCTTTTGTTAGCCCCTTACGGGGAATGGTTATTTTTTACTTTCTAAAGTTTTCTGAATACTCGACTAACATGGCAGCGACCAGTTCAAAGTTAACCTGATTAATATCACCACTATTCCCTTCCTGAGCAGTGAATCTTTCAAAGTTGTTCTGGATATGGTCTATCACATGGATAATAAATGGACTCATAAAATCTGGATCATCCAAATAATCATTGGCGTCACCATCCCCATTGATTTCCATGAACATATACCAACTTGCGACAAACGATCTGCATGCAAGGTCATAGAACAGTTCAGTTGATTTATTAATACTTATTTTTTCTTTAGACATATTTATACCCTCATAGTTAAATGCTTATTTAATTCATTGTGTTTTTTATTAGCCCCTTTCGGGGCCGAATACTTTGCTGTTAGCTCATGCCAAAAAGCAATGCCTTTATATGGACACTTTTCATTTCCAATATAACTTTATCCATGTCAACATAAATCAGTCTTTCTCTTTTACCAGCTTCTTCCATATATCCATTAAAACGCTTAGCCAGATGATCTTTAACATGTGAAAGATACGATTCCGTTCTATTATTATCTAACATAATAGATGCGACTAACTCATGATCCCCTTGCTCTTTATATATCATCATTCCAGCCACATAAAGATACTTTGTCATATCATAAAATGTTTTTGTGGATGACTTTTTGATACTTTCCATTTCTTGATCATTCATTTTACTTCCTCTTGTTATTATTAAAATATTTGTTACTCAGATACAGGACGTGAATCAGAAATGATTTTCTCAATCCATGCATCAATCTCACTTTCTATAAAGGCAATAGACCTTAAACCCGTTTTAACCTGTGATGGAAAGCGACCAGCCTTAATAAGTGTATAAATCCATGTCTTTCCAAATCCCGTTCTCCTTATTACTTCGGACAACCGAATAAGTTTTGGATGTTTGTCTGCTTTGTTTTGAACCATGTTTATCTCCTGTGTTATTCGATGGAGATAATTCTAGGATTTTGGCTGATTTTAAACTAGGGATGTTCACCAACCGTGAGTTTCGCGGAAATTTTTGGAGGGGTACTCTTTATAGGGACGTTCGCAGGTTGTGAACATCCCTTGTGTTTACTTTTTGTTTTTATCCGAGGATTTATCGTTAAGTGTTATCACGTCAACGATACCCCAATCCTTTAACACATTGTTTTTAATATAAAAATCATTTAAAACTTTGAAGTACTCATCGTTATCAAGATAACTTTTTGCGTAATGATAATCAGTATCTTTGATGTTCTCACTACTTCTGATCCCATTATTACCATGCAGGATGTCAGCTAAGATGTTGAAAGGTATGTTCTTACCTTCGTTATAGAGCTGTTCCCATGAGATCAAATCCATCAAAGGGATGACTTTGTAATCAAGTATTCTTTCAAAGGTCTTATGACCAAAGCGAAAAGTTCGTTTAGGTGGTTTTGCCGTTTTAAGGTGCTTTTGCCATAGAGCAATCAGTACTTTCAGATGTTCTGCGAGATCGTCACTACTGGCTTCTTCCAAGTCAATTTCAATCAGCATCTTGTTAGTCGGGTTCATCCCTCCCTGTTTCAGATATTCAGAGATGTAGTCGGAACTCACTGCAACAGGGTCTGTTTGCTCTGAAGTCTCCAGCCGATACATAGCCCGCCCATAGTTGAACAATACGCCTCTGGTCATCGGCCTGACAGCATAGCTATGTGACAGTCTGTGATTGTCTGAAATCCAGTCCGATAGAAGTATCACATCACCACATCTGATTTTGGCATCATGGTATATAGCTTGCATTTGATTATCTTTGCCTGCTGTTTCCCATTGCTGCCTCGTTTTGTAAGCAAGCATCCGTCTTTCAAGCTCTGCATAGATTTGTTCTAGGGTGAGATCTTTCAGGCCATCATATCGGCGCACATCAAACCAAGATAAGGCTGCCCTGATATCTTCCATTTCCTTTTGTGTAGTCATTGTTCTACCGATTGCTTTCATGTTTCATAAAAGTTAACCCATTCAACATGATAGAGAAAGTGGAAAAGAGGGGGCGGGTTTTCAAAATGGTGTGAGAGCAGAGAAGTGATCTTGGATGTAAGAGCGTTCATCTTGACTAATGATTATTTCTTTACTAAAAAATAACAAATTGTTTTATATCAATTATTTTCATAAAAATAACGACAATATTATGTTGATAGTTAAAATCAAACAAGATTCGTATAGTTAGATAGTTATTGTAACAACGAATTGATTTTAATTGACATTTTATTGATAAATAAACAATAATGATGGTAAATATGTTGGTAAAAATATATTTAACTTAAACAAAGTCAGTAATAACAGGAGATACAGATGAAGTTCGAGTCCAGTCAGAGGAGCCACATTTAGAGAAGCCCGTTCAGGGAAACCTGAGCGGGCTTTTTCTGTTCTGCGCTATGGTGTTTCCAGATCAATCACCACTTTACCTTTGGCCCTTCCCTGCGCCAGCCAGGCGAGCCCCTGTGCACTTTGCGTAAACGGCAGCACCCGGTCAATCACCGGCCTGAGCTGCCCGGCTTCCACCCGCTGTGCAATGTGCTTCAGTTGCTCACCATCGGGCTGCACAAACAGAAAGCGATAATCGATGCCCTGTCTGCGTGCGAGGCGTTTAATTTTACGGCTCATCAGCCAGAACAGCGCCGTCAGCACGCGGTTCAGCCGCCGTTTGCGGGCGAACGCCACATCCAGCGGCCCGACCAGCGAAATGATCTTCCCGCCAGGCCTCAGAATAGCGAGCGATTTTTCAAGCGCGTCGCCGCGCAGGGTTCCCAGCACCAGGTCGTAATGACGCAGCACCTCGTCGAATGACTGCTTTTTATAATCGATAACCTGATCGGCGCCGAGCTGGCGCACCCAGTCAACATTCTCCGTGCTGGTGGTGGTCGCCACGGTTGCGCCGAGCGCTTTCGCCAGCTGAATCGCGATGCTGCCGATGCCGCCCGATCCGGCGGGAATAAACACCTTCTCACCC
>Ga0308167_1002219_pt1 | contig 18812 bp, 16 predicted proteins | sample PhyCR1_2_FD_202138 | JGI IMG/M metagenome (GOLD analysis project Ga0308167, IMG submission 202138) | Phyllosphere microbial communities from UC Gill Tract Community Farm, Albany, California, United States - DLSLRC.R1 | ecosystem: Host-associated > Plants > Phyllosphere > Unclassified | place... | reverse complement strand
GGGGGGTTCCCGGGGGCCCCCCCGCCTCCTGTTGCGTCAGGTGCGTCCGGACAGGACGCCGGGTCGCTACGCGCGACCGCGGATCGTCCGGAGCAGCCAGCCGATGACCGCCAGCAGGATGAGCACGATGCCCACCCAGAGCAGGAACTTCAGCGCACCGACGAAGATGCCGCTGAAGAGCAGGACGAGGCCGACGATGATCGCGATGATCAGCAGTGCGGGCATGAGGGTCTCCTATCCCTGGAACGAGACCGAGCAGATGCCCGGACCGTCAGGGACGCTACTCCTCGGCGTGCCGACGCGTTCGCTCAGCCGACGAGGTTCTGCACGAAGACGTGCGGCGTGAAGCCCGTCAGGTCGTTGATGCCCTCGCCCTGCCCGATGAGCTTGATCGGGATGCCGGTCTTCTCCTGCACGCTCAGCACGAAGCCGGCCTTGGCCGAGCCGTCGAGCTTGGTGATGACGAGGCCGGTCACGCCGGCACCCTCGATGAAGGCCTGGGCCTGTGCGAGGCCGTTCTGGCCCGTCGTCGCGTCGAGGACGAGCAGGACCTCGCTGATCTCGGTCTGCTTCTCGACCACGCGCTTGATCTTGGTGAGCTCGTCCATCAGGCCGGCCTTGGTGTGCAGACGCCCGGCGGTGTCGATGACGACGATCTCGGTCTGGTCGCGGATCGCCTTCTCGACGGTCTGGTACGCCACCGACGCCGGGTCCTGCCCGGGCTGCGACGGACGGACGACGTCGACCCCGGCGCGCTGGGCCCAGGTGGCGACCTGCTCGACCGCCGCGGCGCGGAACGTGTCCGCCGCCCCGACGAGCACCGTGCGGTCGTAGGTCTTCAGGAACTTGGCGAACTTGCCGATCGTCGTGGTCTTGCCGACGCCGTTCACCCCGACGACGAGCACCACGGCGGGCCGCGCGCTGAGCTTCAGGGTGGTGTCGAGCTTCGAGAGCCGTTCCTCGAGGATTTCGCGGAGCATGCGCTGCAGGTCGGCGGGGTCGGTCGTGCCGTACCGGTCGACGCGGGCGTGCAGGTCCTCGATGATCTCCTCGGAGATGTCGGGCCCGAAGTCGGCGCCGATGAGGGCGGTCTCGAGGTCCTCCCACGTGGTCTCGTCGATCGTCTTGCGCTGGAAGAGGCCGCGCAGCCGTGAGGACAGTGACCAGGAACTCGCCATGCTCCCAGCTTAGAGCGCGGCACATGTCCGCTGTGCCCGGTATGCTCGGGAACACGAAGGGGAGTATTCCCTCTCGGTGACCCCGTCAGTACGGTCCGGAACGATCCGGCCCCGGGGCGCCGGTCGTGCGACACCGGTTCCGGTGCCGTGCGACGGAAGAGACCTTCAGGCCTCGGCGTACCCGCACATCAGCGGCGCGCCCTACCTGAAGGAAACCGTGGACGTCCCACTCTTCGTCTGGCTCATCACGATCGCCGGCATCCTCGCGCTGCTGGTGTTCGACTTCTACTCGCACGTGCGCACGCCGCACGTGCCCCACATCCGCGAATCCGCGTTCTGGTCCGCCTTCTACATCGGGCTGGCGATCCTGTTCGGCATCGGGATCCTGGTGTTCGGCGGCGGGCAGGCCGGTGGTGAGTACTTCGCCGGCTGGCTGACCGAGAAGGCGTTGTCGGTCGACAACCTCTTCGTCTTCCTCATCATCATGTCGAGCTTCGCCGTGCCGAAGGAGTTCCAGCAGAAGGTCCTGCTGGTCGGCGTCGCGATCGCGCTCGTCGCCCGTGGCGTCTTCATCGCCCTCGGCGTCACGATCATCGAGAACTTCTCGTGGGTCTTCTACCTGTTCGGTGCGCTGCTGTTCTGGCTCGCCTGGTCGCAGGCCCGCAGCGGCAACGACCACGGCAGCGAGGGCGAATCCCGGCTCATCCGGATCCTCAAGCGCATCATCCCGACCTCGGACCACTACGACGGCGACCGCCTGACCACCCGTGTCGACGGCAAGCGGCTGTTCACCCCGATGCTGCTCGTCATGGTCGCCATCGGCCTGACCGACGTGCTCTTCGCGCTCGACTCGATCCCCGCGATCTTCGGGCTGACGCAGGACGCCTTCATCGTGTTCACGGCGAACGCGTTCTCGCTGCTCGGCCTCCGGCAGCTGTACTTCCTGATCGCCGGCCTGCTCGAGCGCCTCATCTACCTGGGCCAGGGCCTGGCCGTCATCCTGGCGTTCATCGGTGTGAAGCTCGTCTTCCACGCCATGCACGTCAACGAGCTGCCCTTCATCAACAGTGGCGAGCACATCGAGTGGGCGCCGGAGATCCCGATCTGGTTCTCGCTGGGCTTCATCGCGCTGACGATCGCGGTCGCCACGACCGCGTCGCTGGTGGTCTCGAAGCGCCGCCAGGAGCGCGGGCTCACCCCGACCGGCCAGCCGAAGGAGTCGGTCGAGGCCGACGCGAAGTAGCCGTCACCACCTGACGGACAGGAGGCGCGGGGCCCGCTGGCACCGCGCCTCCCGTCTGTCCGGGCGTCGTCCGGGCGCACCGAGTTTCGGCCTGAGCGACAGTTCACGTGCTCCGCAGCACGTGGCGTGTCGCCCAGCGTGAAACGCCGGCCGCGCCGCGTATGCCGCGCGAGCCGCGCGCGCGTCAGACGGCCTGGCGGCCAGGGGCCGCGTCGAGCAGATGGGCCAGGTGCTCGGGGACCGAGCCGCCGCGCGCCACCGTCGCCCGCGCCCACAGCCGGCCCGCCCGGTACGACGACCGGACCAGCGGTCCGGCGAGCACCCCGGCGAAGCCCATCTGTTCGGCGATCTCACGGAGCTCGACGAACTCCGCAGGGCTGACCCAGCGCGCGACCGGCAGGTGCCGGGGCGACGGGCGGAGGTACTGCGTCAACGTGATGATGTCCGTACCCGCGTCGTACAGGCGCTGCAGGGCGTCCTCGATCTCGACGCGCTCCTCGCCCATGCCGAGGATCAGGTTCGACTTCGTGACCAGTCCGGCGTCGCGGCCCTGGGTGATGACGTCGAGGGACCGTTCGAACGTGAACGCCGGCCGGATCCGCTTGAAGATCCGCGGGACGGTCTCGACGTTGTGGGCGAAGACCTCGGGGCGGGCGTCGAACACCGGGCCGAGCTGGTCCGGTCGCCCGTTGAAGTCCGGCACCAGGATCTCGACGCCGGTGCCGGGGGAGTGCTCGTGGATCGCGCGGATGGTCTCGGCGTAGAGCCAGGAACCGCCGTCGGGCAGGTCGTCGCGTGCGACGCCGGTCACGGTCGCGTACCGCAGGCCCATCTCCGCCACGGAGTCCGCGACCCGGCGGGGCTCGTCGCGGTCGAGCGGTTCCGGCTTGCCGGTGTCGATCTGGCAGAAGTCGCAGCGACGGGTGCACTGCGAGCCGCCGATCAGGAAGGTGGCCTCGCGGTCCTCCCAGCACTCGAAGATGTTCGGGCAGCCGGCCTCCTGGCAGACGGTGTGCAGCTGCTTCTCGCGCACCAGGCTCGACAGCTCGCGGAACTCGGGGCCCTGCGTGGCACGGGTCTTGATCCACGCGGGCTTCGTCTCGATCGGGGTCTCGGCGTTCCGGGCCTCGACCCGGAGCATGCGGCGGCCTTCGGGGGCGAGGGTCATACGAGGGTCTCCTGTCGGGCGGGCGCGGTGCTGGTGCTCGTGCTGGTGCTCGTGCCGGTGCTGGTGCCGGGGGCCGTCGTGCTGATCCGGCGGCCGCTGTGCATGCCGTCGACGGCCTGTCGGACGCGGTCCGCGACCAGGGGTGCGAGGTCGTCGACGGTCACGTGGGCACGACCTGCGAGCGCCGCCGCGGCGCTCAGCGTCGTGACCCCGGCGTCCGCGATGCCGCACGGGACGATCGCGGCGTAGGCGTCGAGGGCGTTGTCGCAGTTGATCGCGATGCCGTGACTCGTCACGCCCTCGGCGACGTGCAGGCCGATCGCGCCGACCTTGGCGGCGGGGGAGCCGTCCGTGCCCGGCACCCAGGCGCCGCTGCGACCCGCGACCCGTTCGGCGTGCACGCCGACGGCAGCCGCGGCGTCGATGACGACCTGCTCCAGGTCGCGCACCCAGGCGACGACGTCGAGGGGTTCGGCGAGCCGGACGATCGGGTAGGCGACCAGCTGCCCCGGGCCGTGCCAGGTGATGCGTCCGCCACGGTCGGTGTCGACGACCGGGGCGCCGTTCGTCGGCAGGTCGGACGGTTCGGTGCGGCGTCCGGCGGTGTACACGGACGGGTGCTCGCACAGTACGAGGGCCCCGGGGGAACGGCCGGCGACGACGTCGGCGTGCAGGTCCCGCTGCAGGGCGAGGCCGTCCGAGTAGTCGAGCAGGCCGTGGTGGCGGACGATCTCGAGTTCCGGCATGCGGCGAGCGTACGACAGTTTCTGGACGGCGTCCAACAACACCGTGCTTGACCTCAACAATGGTTGAGATGGTCCGATGAGGGCATGGACATCCGACAGGTACAGCTCGCCACCCGCTCGCTCGCCGACACCGCCCGGTTCTACGAACGGCTGGGGTGCTCGGTCGAGATCGTCGACACCACGGTGCGCATCGTGGTGGGGTCGACGCTCCTCGTGTTCCGCGAACTACCGGAGATGACCGGAGCCCTGCACCTGGCGATCACGATCCCCACGGGGACCTTCGACGCGGCCAAGGCCTGGATCGCCGGACTGACGACGGTGCTCGGTACCGCCGACCAGGACGAGTTCGAGGGGCCGCCGAACTGGAACTCGCGGTCGGTCTACTTCGAGGGGCCCGACCATCAGCTCCTCGAACTCATCGAGCGGCGGGACCTGGAGTCGGGCGCCAGGCGCGTCGGCGCCGGCGACGGTACCGGCACCGACACCGGCAGCGACTCCGACGCCGGCGTCCCGCTCGTCTCGGTCAGCGAGGTCGGCGTCCCCGTGCCCGACGTCCTCGGCGCAGCCTCGGCCCTGCGACGCGCCGGTCTCGAGCCGTACGCCAACCCGCCGGGGGAGTCCTTCGCGGCGGTCGGTGACGTGGACGGTCTCGTGATCCTGGTGTCGCCCGACCGGCGCTGGTTCCCGACCGGTGACCGGAGTCCGTCGAGCGCGCCGGTGGTCATCGACGTGGGGCTCGACGCACCGGTCGGACTGACCGAGGGTGTCCTCCTGCGGTGAACGGGCCGGTGCCGTCGGCGGGAGCCTTGTAGAATCGACGGATCATGGCGCAATTCGGTTCACTCTCCGATCGGCTGACCGAGACCTTCCGCAATCTGCGGAGCAAGGGTCGGCTGACTCCGTCCGACGTCGACGGCACCGTCCGCGAGATCCGGCGGGCGCTCCTCGACGCCGACGTCGCGCTCGAGGTCGTCAAGGCGTTCACCGCATCGGTGCGCGAGCGTGCCCTCTCCGACGAGGTCAACCGCGCGCTCAACCCGGCGCAGCAGGTCGTCCAGATCGTCAACGAGGAACTCGTCGGCATCCTGGGCGGGCAGCAGCGACGGCTCGAGTTCGCGAAGAAGCCGCCGACGGTCATCATGCTCGCGGGTCTGCAGGGTGCCGGTAAGACCACCCTCGCGGGCAAGCTCGGCAAGTGGCTCAAGAAGGACGGCCACACCCCGATGCTCGTCGCGGCGGACCTCCAGCGTCCGAACGCCGTGCAGCAGCTGCAGGTCGTCGGCGAGCAGGCCGGCGTGCACGTCTTCGCTCCCGAGCCCGGCAACGGTGTCGGCGACCCGGTCAAGGTCGCCAAGAACGCCATCAAGGCCGCGATCGACCAGCAGTACGACACCGTCATCGTCGACACCGCCGGTCGACTCGGTGTCGATGCCGAGCTGATGAAGCAGGCCGCGAACATCCGCAAGGCCGTCGACCCGGACGAGGTCCTGTTCGTCATCGACGCGATGATCGGTCAGGACGCCGTCAACACGGCCCGTGCGTTCCAGGAAGGCGTCGACTTCACCGGTGTCGTGCTCTCGAAGCTCGACGGTGACGCCCGCGGTGGTGCCGCCCTGTCGGTGGCCAGTGTGACCGGCCGCCCGATCATGTTCGCGTCGACGGGTGAGTCGCTCGACGACTTCGAGCCGTTCCACCCGGACCGCATGGCGAGCCGCATCCTCGACCTCGGCGACATCCTGTCCCTCATCGAGCAGGCGCAGGGCGCCTTCGACGAGGAAGAGGCGCGCAAGGTCGCGGACAAGATCGCGACCGACAACTTCACGCTGAACGACTTCCTGCAGCAGATGCAGCAGCTCCGCAAGGCCGGCTCCATCAAGGGCATGCTCGGCATGCTCCCCGGAGCCAAGGGCATGCGCGAGGCGCTCGACAACTTCGACGAGCGCGAGATCGTCCGCACCGAGGCGATCATCCAGTCGATGACGCCCCAGGAGCGCGAGCTCCCGAAGCTGCTGAACGGTTCGCGTCGTCTGCGCATCGCGCGCGGTGCCGGATCCACGGTCACCGAGGTCAACGCGCTGGTGAACCGCTTCGAGCAGGCCGCCAAGATGATGAAGACCGTCGCCCGCGGTGGCGTGCCGCAGATGCCGGGCATGGGTCCGATCCCGGGCATGCACGGCGGCAAGAAGCAGCAGCAGGGCGGCAAGAAGAAGTCGAAGGTGGGCAACCCCGCCAAGCGCGCGGCCTTGGCTGCCGGCGCGGCGGCTGCGCCGCAGCAGGCCCCGCAGGGGTCCGGCCTCGGCCTCGGGGGTGCCAAGGGCGGCAAGGCACCGACCGAGGAAGAGCTCGCGTCGCTGCAGAAGTTCCTGGGTCGCTGACGCGGCTCGCGATCGCGACCACCTGACGGACGGGAGGCCCGGTGCCAGCTGGCACCGGGCCTCCCGTCCGTCGTCCGGTCGCGTCGCGACGTTCCTTCCCATTGCACGCGCGATGGAAAGTGGAATCGGGCGTACCTGGTCGAAAGAAACGGCCAGGTATGCCCGATTCGGCCAGGTACGCCCGATTCGGCCAGGTATGCCCGGGGCGGGCCGGTCGCGGCTAGAGCGCGTCGCGGAACTCGGTGACCAGGTGGCGGACCACGGCGCGCAGGTCGCCGCCGTTCTCCTGCGCGACCTGCAGCTGCCGCTGGTACGAGGCGCCGCGCTCGATCATCGTGTCGAGGTGGTGCAGCTCGTCGAGGCAGCCGAGCCGTTCGGCGATCGGGTCGAGCCGCTGCACCAGGTCGTGCACCTCGTCGGTCACGAGCCGCTCGTCGCCGGCGACGTTCGTGATGATCTCGGCCTCCATGCCGTAGCGGGCCGCGCGCCACTTGTTCTCGCGGATGAACCACGGCTGCATGGTGGGCAGGGTCTCACCGGCGTCGAGCCGGTCCGAGCAGGCGGTGACCAGGCACTGCACGAGCGCGGTGACGGCGCCGACCTCGTGCAGGGTCGAGATGCCGTCGGAGACCCGGTTCTCGAGGGTGCCCCAGCCCGGCGACGGTCGGATGTCCCAGCGCAGGTCCTTCACGCCGTCGATGACGCCGGTGTGCGTGAGGTCGCCGACGACCTCTTCGAAGTTCGCCCAGGCGCCGAGCTGCGGCGGGAGCCCGCCGGTCGGGAGCTGCTGGAACATGAGGGCGCGGTTCGAGGCGTACCCGGTGTCGGTGCCGCCCCAGAACGGGCTCGACGCGGTGAACGCCTGCAGGTGCGGGACGTAGGCGAGCATCGCGTTCATGATCGGGACCGCCTTGTCGCGGTCGTCGATGCCGACGTGCACGTGCACGCCCCAGATGAGCATCTGGCGTCCCCACCAGCGGGTGCGGTCGATCAGCGTCGTGTAGTGCTCGCTGTCCGGGGTGATCTCCTGCTGGTCCCACACCGCGAACGGGTGCGTGCCCGAGCACATCACCTGGGCGTCGAGCGGTTCGGCGGCGTCGATGACCTCGCCGATGATGCCGGACAGCTCGCTCGTCGCAGCCCCCACGCGGTCGTGGACGCTCGAGACGACCTCGACCGTGTTGGTCAGCAGCTCCTCGGTGACGCGGTCGTGGTCGCCGAGCCGCTCGTGCACGGCGGCGATGACGGCGGGGGCGCGGGGAGCGAGGTCGCCGGTCGCCCGGTCGACCAGGGGGAGTTCCCACTCGACGCCGATGGTCGACGGGCGGGACTCGGTGAAGCGGATGTCCATGCCGTCCATCCTGCCCGGGTCCTTGTCGGACACGCACAACGAAGCGTTGTCCCGATCGTGCGGATCGTCCTGCAACTAGTTCCACTCCGGGCGTACCGTTGAAATGTTCCTACAGGGAAGAGGTACGCATGCAGTTGGTGGTGCGCGGGACGAACGCCCCGCTCGTCGGAGAACTCGACATCCCGGTCTCGAAGTACCACGCGCACCGCGCGCTGGTGCTCGCGTCGCTGGCGAAGGGGACGAGTGTCGTCTCCGGGGTCAGCGCGACGCGACAGGTGGAGTGGACCGTGGGCACGCTCCGCGCGCTCGGCGTCGACGTCAAGCGTCGCGGGAACGCGTACCACGTGACCGGGCTGGGCGGCCGGTACCGGGCGACCGACGTCGTGGACCACGGCTCGCGCGGTGCCGACGGACTGCTCAACATGGGGTCCTCGGGCACCACGCTCTACTTCATGACCGGGCTCGCCTCGCTGGCCGACCGTCCGATGACCCTGTCGGGCATGAAGTACTTCCAGCGCCGCCCGATCAAGGCGCTGCTCACCTCGCTGACGCAGATGGGGGTGGAGCTCGAGGCGACGAACGACTGCCCGCCCGTCACCGTGCAGCCGAGGCGTCCGCGCGGCGGCGACGTGACGATCGCCGGCACCCTGTCGCAGTGGGTGTCCGGGCTGCTGCTGGTGGCCCCGTTCGCCGAGCACGAGACCCGGATCCACATCACCGGCGGGCGGCTCAACGAGCAGCCCTACGTCGAGCTCACCGTGCGGATGATGCGGCAGTTCGGCCTGACGGTCGAGGTCTCCGACGACTGGCTCGAGTACCGGATCCCGGCGGGCCAGCAGGCCACCCCGCACGACTACGTCATCCCGCCCGACATCGGCTCCGCAGCGTTCGGCATCGCGGCGGCCGGCACCCGCGAGTCGAACGTGCTGCTGCGCGGCATGACGGCCACGACGACGGCCGAGACGGACCACCCGGAGAGCGAGTTCCTGGACCTCGCGACCGCGATGGGCGTGCCGATGCGGATCGACGAGGAGACCGGCTTCGTCCGGATCGAGCACGACGGGTCCCCGCTCCGGCCGCTCGACGTCGACTGCCGTCCGATCCCGGACCTGCTGCCCGTGCTGTCGACGATGGCCACCTTCGCCGAGGGCACCAGCCGACTGTGGAACGTGGCGCACATCCGGCTGAAGGAATCCGACCGCGTGGCGGCGATGCTCCAGCTGAACCGGATGGGCGGCCGTGCCGAGCAGGGCGCTGACGAGCTCCGGGTCACCGGCGTCGGCGCGGCCGGGTTGCACGGTGCGCCGATGTCCTCGTTCAACGACCACCGTGTGCTGATGTCCCTCGCGGTCGCGGCGTCGAGTGCCGACGGGGTGTCCGGCCTGACCTACCCGCGTGCCTACCGGATCTCCTACCCGACGTTCCTCGAGGCGATGAACTCCGTCGGGCTCGACATGTCCGTCGGTGACCGGCTCGCAGCCCAGGTGGCGCGGGACGACCGGATCGACGCCGCCGAGGCCGACGGGGTCCGCACGCACCTGGGCACGCCCCTCGAGACGCCTGCGGCGCCCGAGCCAACCGACCAGCCGGTCGCGCAGCCCACCGCGCAGCCCGCCGTCCCGCAGCCCGCCGCCGCGCAGCCCGCCGCCCCGCAGCCCGCCGTCGCCGTACCCGAGCTCGCCGGCGTCGACGCCGACCCGCTCGTCCTGAGCGAGCGGGTCCGCGCCCTGTCGCAGACCGACCCCGACGGCCTGGCCGTGATCGAGGTCGGCGGTGCGACCCCCGCGAACACCACGTGGAAGGAGCTGCAGGACGAGGCCGACCGGGTCTCCGCCCTGCTGCTCGAACTCGGCGTGCGCACCGGTGAATCCGTCGCGATGCAGCTGCCGAACTGGCGCGAGTTCGTGTCGATCACCCTCGGTGCGATCCAGATCGGCGCCGTCGCCACCCCGATCATGCCGGTGTTCGGTCCCCGCGAGACCACGATGACGCTGGCGCGATCGAAGGCCCGCGTGGTCTTCCTGCCGAACGTGTTCCGGAAGCGCCGCCCCGCACTCGAACTCCTCGACGTCATCGACGAGGCCGCCGCGCAGGACCGTCGCCTGTCGCTCGAGCACGTCATCGTGCTCCGCGCCGAGGCCCGCGGGCAGGGGGACACCCCGACGAACCAGCCGCCGCTGCCCGCCGACGCCCTGGAGCGCGTCGTGGCGAGCGACTGGCACTGGCGCTACTTCGAGAACGCCCTCGCCGCCGTGCACGTCGACGTCGACGAGATCGCGTCGCACGCTCCCGGACCGGACGACGTCTGCCAGCTGCTCTTCACCTCCGGCACCACGGGGGAGCCGAAGGGCGTGCAGCACCCGCACCGCACGCTCGGACTCGCGACCGCCATGCACGTGGCGCAGTCCGGGCTGACCAGCGCCGACCGCATCTACATCCCGTCGCCGCTCGCTCACCAGACCGGGTTCCTGTACGGCATGCTGCTGGCGTTCCGGCTCGGTGCCCCGCAGGTCATCCAGCCGGTGTGGGACGGCCGGGTCGCACTCGAGCAGGCGTTCGGCGTCGCCCGGGCGTCCTTCGTGCAGTGCGCGACGCCGTTCCTGACCGACCTCGTCGACCTGGTCGAGGCCGGTGCACCGCAGCCGGAGTCGCTCCGGATCTTCGTGCCGACGGGCGCCGCGGTGCCCCGTGCACTGGCCCAGCGAGCGAGCACGGTGCTCGGCAGCGCCATCCTCGGCGCCTTCGGGACGAGCGAGACGTGTCTCGGGGCCCTGTCCAGCCCCAGCGACGACCCCGCCGACGCCTACGGCCACGACGGCCGGGCGCTGCCGGGCATCGCGATCCGCATCGTCGACGACGCGGGGATCGAGCTGCCCGCCGGTACCGAGGGCAACTTCGAGCTGCACTCGCCGACGATGTTCGCGGGCTACCTCGACCGCCCGGACCTGACCGACGACGTGTTCACGGCGGACGGCTGGTACCGCACGGGCGACCTGGCGAAGGTCGACGAGAAGGGCTTCCTGTCGATCACGGGCCGCATCAAGGACGTCATCAACCGCGGCGGCGAGAAGATCCCCGTCGTCGAGATCGAGAACCTGCTGTACCAGCACCCGCTGGTCACGGACGTCGCGATCGTGGCGATGCCGGACGAGCGGCTCGGTGAGCGTGCCTGCGCCTGGGTCGTGAACGCCCGCGCGGACGAGCCGCTCGACTTCGCCGGGATGCAGCAGTACCTCGACACGGCCGGCGTGAGCAAGTACTACTGGCCGGAGCGACTCGAGTACACCACCGAGCTGCCGCGCAACGCGGTCGGCAAGGTCCAGAAGAACATCCTGCGCGAGCAGGCGGCCGCGCTCGTCGCGACGAAGGAGAACGAGACACGATGACGATCGTCGAGCAGACGAGCACGGGCTTCGACGAAGCCGCCTTCCAGCAGCTCAAGGCCGAGGTCACCGAGTGGGTCCGCGGCCCCGGCGAGGCGTGGGCGGAGGAGATCGAGCGCACGGGCCGGGTCGCCCCCGAGCTGTTCCAGGAGCTCAAGGAGAACGGGTGGCTCAGCCTCGCCGCCCCGACGGAGCTCGGCGGACGGGCGATCCCGTTCTCGCGCTACCTCGAGATCATGGAGGTCGTCTCCCGCTCGCACGCCTCCATCCGCATGCTCGTGCACGTCATCAACGGCACCTGGCGCGCGATGGCGCCGTACGCGACGCCGGAGCAGATCGAGCAGGTCGTCAAGCCGAGCGTCGCGGGGGACAAGCTCGTCGCGTTCACGCTGACCGAGGCCACCGCCGGCACCGGCGCGGACCTCCGCACCACGGTCCGTCGCGAGGGCGACACCTACGTGATGAACGGCGAGAAGCACCTCATCACGTTCGGCGTGAAGGCCGACCACTGGCTCATCGCCGCGCGCCTCGAGGGGACGAGCGGTCAGGACGGCACGGTCGCGTTCCTGATGCCGAACAGCGGGCTGCCGGGTGCCGAGGTGATCGACGACTCCGACACCATGGGCATCCGCGGCACCGACCACGCGATCCTGCGGTTCACCGAGACCCCGATCCCGGCCAGCGCACGTCTGGGCGCCGAAGGCCAGGGCCTCGAGGTCGCGCTCGGCGGCTTCCTGCTGCCGAGCCGGGTGTCCGTCGCGATGAGCGCCGTCGGTCTCGCCGAGCGGGCGAACGAGCTCGCCGTCGAGTACGCCAACAAGCGCGAGACGTTCGGCAAGCGGCTCTCCAGCCGGCAGGCGATCCAGTTCTACCTGGCCGAGAACTACGCCGACATCGCCGCCGCCCGCGCCCTGGTGCTCGAGGCCGCCCGCGCCTACGAAGACGACCGCCCCGACGCCGGCACACTCTCCAGCGCCTCGAAGATGGTCGCCGTCGACATGCTCGCCCGGGTCACCGACAAGGCCCTGCAGGTGCACGGTGGGCAGGGCTACTGGAAGCGCAACGCCATCGAGCGCGTCTACCGCGACGCACGCGCGCAGCGCTTCGAAGAGGGCACCAACGAGATCCAGAAGCTGATCGTCGGCCGCGCCGTCGTGACCGGCCAGGCCGGGTTTTAGACCGCAACCCAGGACCGGACGGGAGGCGCGGTGCGGGCCCGCCCCGCGCCTCCCGTCCGTCACCCACCACCGTCAGCAAAGGACCGCAGTGACCGACTCCACCAACGCTCCCATCGCACTCAGCTCGCCCATCGCACTGATCACCGGCGCTTCGCGCGGCATCGGCCGCCTGCTCGCGCAGAAGCTCGGCCAGCGCGGCGTCACCGTCGTGGTGACGTACAAGGGCAACGCCGACCTGGCCGAGGAGTCCCTGGCCGACGTCAGGGCGGCCGGCGGCGACGGCATCACGGCGCAGGTCGACATCGAGCAGCCGGAGTCGATCGACGCCCTGTTCGACCTGGTGCGCGACACCTACGGACGCCTCGACATGTTCGTCGCGAACGCCGCGGCCAGCGCGTTCAAGCCCGTCGCCGACCTCAAGCTGCACCACCTCGACCGCAGCTACGCCACGAACGCCCGCTCGTTCGTGCTCGGCGCCCAGCGCGCGGCGGAACTGATGGACCGGGGTGGCCGCATCGTCGTCGTGACGTCGTACGGATCGCTCCGGGCGTTCCCGACCTACGCCGCACTCGGTGCCGCCAAGGCCATGAGCGAGGCGTACATGAAGTACATGGCGGTGGAGTTCGGTCCGCGCCAGATCACCGTCAACGCGGTGAACGGCGGCCTCATCGACACCGACTCGCTCGAGTACTTCTACACGAAGGTCCCCGGCCAGGCGCCGATGGACACCGTCCTCGAGAAGCTCCCGCTGCAGCGCCCCGGGACGGCCGACGACATGGCCGACGCCGTCGACTTCCTGCTGTCGGACAAGGCCGGGTACATCACCGGGCAGGTGCTCTCGGTGGACGGCGGTCTGACGGTCATCGCCCCGCCGTACTGGTCGGACACGACGTCGCCCCTCCGCGACGCGGTGCTGCCGGCCGACGCTCCGGGCGCGGACACCGCAGAATAGGCGCATGAGCAGCGTCGCTTCCGCCCCCGTCGTGCCGGAGTCCCTCCGGACCGTCGCGTCACCCTGGACCCTCGGCCCCCTGCACCTGGCGAACCGGGTGGTGATGGGGTCGATGCACACCGGGCTCGAGGTGCACGACGACGGCGGAGCCGGCATGGCCGCCTTCTACCGCGAACGGGCGGCCGGCGGGGCGGCGTGCATCATCACCGGCGGCATCGCGGTGAACGACGAGGCCCGCGGGGGTCCGGACTTCGCGGTGTTCGGCGTCGGGGGAGCCGACGAGCGGTTCCGGGTGGCGGTCGACGCCGTGCACGACGAGGGCGGGACGATCCTCGCGCAGCTGTTCCACGCCGGGCGGTACGCGCTGGCGTCGGGCATGGTCGACCGGCACGGCGACCCGCAGCGCGTCGTGGCACCCTCGGCCCTGCCGTGGGCGGCCGCCCGCGGTGTGGTGCCGACCGAGCTGACGTCGGCCGAGGTCGAGCGGACCATCGAGGACTTCGCCGCCGCGGCCCGCACCGCCCGCGCGATCGGGTTCGACGGCGTCGAGATCATGGCGTCCGAGGGGTACCTGATCAACCAGTTCCAGTCGCCGCTGACCAACCTGCGCGACGACGAGTGGGGCGGGGATGCGGAACGGCGTCGGCGCTTCGCGATCGAGGTCGTCCGGGCCGTGCGCGCCGCGGTGCCCGAGCTGGCCGTGACGATCCGGCTGTCCGGCGCGGACCTGATGCCCGGCTCGTCGACCGACGACGAGGTCGACGCGCTCGTGCACGACCTGCTGCCGCTCGGGCTCGACGGCATCTCGGTCGGCATCGGCTGGCACGAGTCCCGCACCCCGACCGTGCAGGCCTCGGTGCCGCACGGGGCCTGGCTGGCGTACGCGGCACGGATCGCCGCGGTGGTGCGCTCGTCCGCGTACCCGGACGTCCGCGTGATCGCCTCGAACCGGATGACGGACCTGCGCGACGGTGAAGCCGTGCTCAGCGACGGCCTGATCGACGCCGTCGCGCTCGCCCGGCCGTTCCTCGCCGACCCCGCCATCGTGTCGCGCTCGCTCGCGGGCGGGTTCGCCCTGGTGAACACCTGCATCGGCTGCAACCAGGCGTGCCTCGACCGCTCGATCATCGGCGCACCGGTGTCCTGCCTCGTGAACCCCCGTGCCGCCCGCGAGGTGGCCTTCCCCGCCCGGCCGACCGCGGACCCGAAGCGCGTCGACGTCGTCGGTGGCGGACCGGCCGGGCTCGCCGCCGCGGTGGACGCCGCCCGACGGGGCCACGACGTCACCGTCTGGGAGGCCTCCGACCGCCTCGGCGGCCAGTTCGGCCTCGCCGCACTCGTCCCGGGAAAGGAGGACTACGCCGCCACGGTGCGGTCCGCCCGCGCCGAGCTCGCGGAGCGGGGCGCCACGATCCACCTCGGACGCCCGGCCACGGCTCGGGACCTCGTCGACAGCGACGCCGTCGTGCTCGCGGCCGGGGTGGTCCCGCGGAGCATCGACGTCCCCGGCAGCGCCCTGCCGCACGTGCTGTCCTACGAGCAGGCCCTGCGGAACGGCGTACCCGAGGGCACCGTCGCGATCATCGGCGGCGGTGGCATCGGCGTGGACACCGCGGCGTTCCTGACCGAGTCACCCGACGAGGTCGTCCGGGCCGCCGAGTTCGCGGCCCGCTGGGACCTCGACGTGTCCGAGGAGCTCGTCGGCGACGTGCCGCAGCGGCTCCCCGCGGCACGGCGCACCACCCGACCGGGGTCGCAGGTGACGGTGCTCCGGCGTTCGGGCAAGTTCGGCCAGGGGATCGGCATCACCTCGCGGTGGGTCGCGCTCGGCCGGCTGCGGGACGCCGGGGTGCGGATGGTCGGCGGCGTGCAGGAGTACCTGCGCATCGAACCCGGGGTGCTCTGGATCCGCGACGAGCACGGGGACGAGGTCGGCGTGCCGGCGGACACCGTCGTGGTCTGCGCCGGGCAGGAGCGCGCGACCGACGCCGAGGGCGACGCGCCTGACGGACTCGCCACGGGCCTCCAGGCCGCCGGCGTGCCGTACGCCGTCGTCGGCGGCGCGCGCGACGCACGGAGCGTGGACGCGGTCCGGGCGACGTCCGAGGCCCTCGAAGCGGTGCGACGCCTCGCGCCGTAGCGAGTCGGCTCGCATCACGGCCGGGAATCTGCAAGAATGAACGGTCGAATCGCCGCAGCTCGACCCTCTATCCAGCTGTGAGCGATCTCTCTCGAGCTTTCGCCGTGTGTGCCCCCACGCCCGCGGTTCCAGTTCAACCACAACGAAAGCAAACAGGAGCAATTGTGGCTGTCAAGATCCGTCTGAAGCGTCTCGGTAAGATCCGTGCGCCCTACTACCGCATCGTCGTCGCCGACTCGCGCACCAAGCGCGATGGTCGTGTCCTCGAGGAGATCGGTCAGTACCACCCGACCGAGGAGCCCTCGGTCATCAAGATCGAGTCCGAGCGTGCGCTCTACTGGCTCGGCGTCGGCGCGCAGCCGACCGAGCAGGTCGCGGCCCTCCTCAAGCTGACCGGCGACTGGGCCAAGTTCAAGGGCGAGAAGGACACCGAGTCCAAGGTCAAGGTCGCCGAGCCGAAGCCGGCCTTCCAGGTCGACTCCTCGAAGAAGGCCGTGCTCAAGCCGAAGTCGGAGAAGACGGCTCCCGCCGCCAAGGCCGACGACGCCGAGACCGCCGACGAGACGACCGAGGCGTAGTCCTTGCTCGAATCCGCGCTGACGCACCTCGTCAAGGGGATCGTCGATCACCCTGACGACGTGCGCGTCGCCAGCTCCACCTCCCCACGCGGCGAGGTCCTCGAGGTGCGCGTGCACCCCGAGGACCTCGGCCGCGTGATCGGTCGCGCCGGGCGCACCGCCAAGGCGCTCCGCACCCTCGTCACGGCCCTGGCCGACGGCAAGCGCGTGCGGGTCGACGTGGTGGACACCGATTCCTAGGGAGACGACCCAGCTCCGGGTGGGTCGAATCACGAAGGCGCACGGGCTCAAGGGCGGCATCAAGCTCGAGCTCTACACCGACGACCCGGATCGTCGGTTCACCCCGGGCGCCACCTTCACGCTCCAGGTCCCCGACGACTCACCGTGGTCGGGCAAGACCCTCGAGCTGGACGAACTCCGCTGGTACAACGGTCACCCCGTCGCGTTCTTCGCCGGGATCGACGACCGCACCGCGGCCGAGTCCCTGGCGCGCATCATCCTCTGGGTCGAGCAGGACGCCGACGCCGAGACCGGCGAGGACGACGCCTGGTACGACCACCAGCTCGTCGGGCTCAAGGTCCTGCGTGACGGCGTCGAGGTCGGCACGGTCGCCCGTGTGGACCACATGCCCGCCCAGGACCTGCTCGCGATCGACACGCCGTCCCGCGGCGAGGTCCTCGTGCCGTTCGTCTCGGCCATCGTGCCGGCGGTCGACATCGCGGCCGGCACCGTCACGGTCACGCCGCCGCAGGGGCTGTTCGAGGACCCCGAGGACACCTCGCGCCCCGAGACGGTCACGGACTAGTCCCCGTGCGGATCGACATCGTCACGATCTTCCCGGAGTTCTTCTCCGTGCTCGACGTGTCCCTGCTCGGCAAGGCCCGCTCCGGCGGACTGCTCGACCTGCACGTGCACGACCTGCGGTCGTGGACCACCGACCGGCACCGCACCGTCGACGACACGCCGTACGGCGGTGGCGCCGGCATGGTGATGAAGCCGGAGCCGTGGGCCCAGGCGCTCGAGGCGCTCTTCCGGCCCGACGGTTCGTCGACCCTGGTGGTCCCGACGCCGGCCGGCACGCCCTTCACGCAGTCCATCGCGCGGTCGCTCGCGTCGACGTCGGAGCACCTCGTGTTCGCCTGCGGGCGGTACGAGGGCATCGACGCCCGCGTCTTCGAGTGGGCGGCGTCGCGCGCCACCGTCGTCGAGCTCTCGCTCGGCGACTACGTGCTGAACGGCGGCGAGGTCGCCGCGATGGCGATGATCGAGGCCGTCGGCCGACTCGTCCCCGGCGTCGTCGGCAACCCCGAGTCGCTGGTCGAGGAGTCCCACGAGGACGGCCTGCTCGAGTACCCCTCGTACACCAAGCCCGCGTCGTGGCGCGGCCTCGACGTCCCCGACGTCCTGCTCAGCGGGCACCACGCCCGCGTCGGTGCCTGGCGGCACGAGCAGCAGCTGGAGCGGACGCGGCGCGTCCGTCCGGACCTGCTGCCCGACGCGTAGCGTCACCCGTCTCGCGAAAGCGACAGATCTCCGCGGAACATCCGCGGAGATCTGTCGCTTTCGCTGTTGTGACGGTCCGCGGGCCGCGAGATCTGTCGCTTCCGTGGGGTGGGGACGACGCGTGACGGACTGGAGGTGCGGTGCCAGCTGGTGCCGCGCCTCCAGGCTCGCTACTGGTCGCGCTGGGCGCGACGCAGGGTCAGGACCTCGGGGCCGGCCTCGGTGACCGCGACCGTGTGTTCGACGTGCGCGGCTCGCGAGCCGTCGACGCTGCGCAGGGTCCAGCCGTCGTCGTCCTGGTAGAGCTCGTCGGTCGTCTGCATGAGCCACGGCTCGATCGCGACGACCAGCCCCGGCCGGAGCTTCAGGCCGCGACCCGGACGGCCGTCGTTCGGCACGTGCGGGTCCCCGTGCATGGTGCGACCGACGCCGTGCCCGCCGAACTGCAGGTTCACGTCGTGACCGGCCTCGTGTGCGACGTGACCGATGGCGTGCGAGACGTCGCCGAGCTTGTTGCCGGGAGCCGCCTGGCCGATGCCGGCGGCGAGTGCTCGCTCGACCGTGGCGATCAGGGCCTGGTCCTCGTCGCGCGGCGTGCCGACCTGGACGCTGACGGCGGAGTCCGCGACCCAGCCGTCCACGCTCGCGGCGAAGTCCAGGCTCACCAGGTCGCCGTCCTGCAGGGTGCGGTCGTGCGGCAGGCCGTGCAGGGCGGCGTCGTTCACCGAGGTGCAGAGGTTCTTGCCGAACGGCGACATGCCGAACGACGGGTGGTAGTCGACGTAGCAGCTCTCCGCGCCGCGTTCGGCGATCATCCTGGCCGCGACGCGGTCGAGGTCGAGCAGGTTGACGCCGACGTCGACGGTCTCGAGCAGCTCGTCGAGGACGTCGGCCACGAACCGGCCGGCGACGCGCAGTCCGTCCAGCTCGGCGGGGGTGCGGAGTTCGATCATGGGTCCATCCTCGTCGTTTTGTCTCCCGCGCTCTCTGTGGCAGTATTGAACGCTGTGCCCTGGC
>Ga0308167_1002218_pt1 | contig 18818 bp, 20 predicted proteins | sample PhyCR1_2_FD_202138 | JGI IMG/M metagenome (GOLD analysis project Ga0308167, IMG submission 202138) | Phyllosphere microbial communities from UC Gill Tract Community Farm, Albany, California, United States - DLSLRC.R1 | ecosystem: Host-associated > Plants > Phyllosphere > Unclassified | place... | reverse complement strand
AATTAAACCCACCTTTGACAGCAAAGGTGGGTTTTTTCTGCATATCAACAGATGCAACGCGTGTTAACCCTCAATTATGCAGGGGTTTAATAAGATGCGCACACTATCTGATGATCAATCCGGTAAACTGAATTCCCCGATGCTGACTTAAAATTTCAAAAAAGATACTTCACTGACTCTTAGTGACTTAATGATAAACTCTGTATTGGCTATGGGTTTATATCTTTAGGTTCCATGTCACCGTTGCTGCTAAGGCATTGCACTGTCGTTCAGAATAAAACATCAAGAGAAGCATTAAAGATAGGTAACGTAAAGTACCCCTTTGCTCTTTTCAGGATTAAACCAGTGCATTTTTAATTCCAGGGGTAATTTAGTCAGCAATTCGGGATTCATCAGGTCAGCAGTAGTGGCCACAGCCTTACCACTGGCGGGATCAAAACAGTCAAACACGACAGGATTTTGTCCGACATTCATATTACATGAACCATTAGTAATAGCTCCGCTGAAGGTGAGCATGCCTGAATTTGAATCCGCAATAACCGGTCCGGCCAGGGCAATCAGCAACGTGCTAATGCAGATAGATAAAAAAGATTTCATTGTGCGTCCTCCTGAGTATGTATCACCTGTTATCGGCTCACATTCCCAAAGATTAAGTGCTGAGTGAACGAATAAATGTAAATGTACGAACGCTTAGCCCAATGAAATCCCTTAAAAAACTTTTGTTAAGAATAATCCTAATCCAGCCAGCTAACGAGAGTGTAGACCATCGCTGGATAAATTTTCTTTCTTACATTCATTTTTTATTATGGCCTTGTAGCAGCAAATCACGGCTGCCTGTGACTTAATGACGCTTTGCAATAGTTAACACGCTATTCATAGCGCCTTCCGTTAGTGGAAAAGGTCATGATTAATGTGACGGTGGTAAACAGCAGGTAACTCTTCGCGCTTTAGATGACTTCACTACGCTGCTATTAAAGGCTTCCATTGATCATGATTGAACAGTCAATATAAAAATATCCGAAGAGAATGTTTATTTTACTCAAGCCATTCTCCTGCTGATTAATATTGCCAAAAACATTCAGCTTATTCCAGATACTGGCTGAAACGCAGCAGATAACCATCGGGGTCCTGCACCAGAAACTCCCGCTGACAGGCGGTGGTCTCGCCGATGTCATAGTGGTTGTCCCGAAGCGGCCGATAGAGCGGAACAGCATGCTGCTGCAAACGCGTCAGCACAGCCTGAACATCATCGACTTCAATCTGGAAATTAATACCCCGCCCCAGCGGCCAGCGCAGATCGGCTATGTTCCAGCCCTGCGGATGGAACTGCTCAATCATCAATTGCACCTCTCCATAGCAGAGGTAAGCAAAATCAGGCTGCTGGCGCTGAATTCTCACACTGAAACCCAGCACCACGGTGTAAAAATGCAGCGAAGCGGTAAAGTCAGTGACGGTCAGTTCTGGCACCATAGGGTTCCAGTAAAGGGTTTGATTATCACTCATAGTAAGGTTCCATTTTGATCGGTTACTCTCCCCTCTGATCACCGGCTCTGGATTCTGCTTTGCAGCTCATCCAGCATCAGCCGCAGTGCGGCAGACTGGTGCTCACGCGACAGGTAAAGCCCCCATATGCCAATACGTTGCGGCTCATAATCGGGCAGTAATTTTACCAGCTTCCCTGCTTCCAGTGCGTGGCGAGCCTCCTGCTCAGGCACCATCGCTATCCCGCAATGCGCTATCGCCGCGTCACACAACAGTGAAGAGATACCCGCACTGAAATTTCCTCTGACGGCAACCGCGATTTTCTCCCCGCCAGCCGCCGTAAAATGCCAGCTCTGTCCGGCAAAGCGACTGTAGTAGAGGCAGTTATGCTGAGCCAGATCGTCCGGGGTTTCCGGGTTACCCCGCGCCTTAAGATACTCAGGTGAGGCGCAGAGTACCGAGTGACATTCGCCAAGACGGCGTGCGATCGCCCCCGGCTCTGGCGAGTCGGTGATGCGAATAGCGAGATCGATACGCTCACCAATCAGGCTTACTGGCTGATTGTTAATTTCCAGCTCGATGCGCAGTGCCGGATAACGCGCCAGAAAATCGGGGATCACCGGGCCGACAAGATGAAGAGCCGTAAAGTGGGCGCAGGCGATGCGAAGCGTTCCGGCCGGGACGCCCTGGGTGGTTTCCTGCTGGATCGCCTCTGAGAGCAGGGCCAGCTGACGGGTTTTTTGCAGGATCGCCTCTCCGGCAGGCGTAAGGGTTAGCTGGCGAGAAGAGCGATGCAGCAGACGCGTTCCCGCCCACTTTTCCATCTCCTCCAGATAACGGCTGACCATCGGGCGGGAGATCCCCAGCGATCGTGAGGCGGCACTCAGGCTGCCCAGTTCACATATCCGGTTGAAAACGGCTGCCGCCGTGACTCTGTCCATCCACTCCACCTGTTCGGATTATGAAACTCAGCATCTCTGATTGCGGGAATTCTAACAGATAGCCAGATGCGTAGAATAGCGCCACTGATACTGAACATCGCCCGTTACGCCTGCCTGAATCGGGCATTTATCTCTGAGGATCCTCAATGAAAACTAAGCTGTTACCTGTGATGCTGGTGCTGGCCTCGGCCTCCGCCAGCGCGGCCACCCTGCAACTGCAAACCTATAATCCGCAGGAAAAGGGCATCTTTGCCGTCTCCTCAACGCTGGTTAGTGGGCCAACCGAAGCGATTTTGTTTGATGCCCAGTTCAGCACCCAGGACGGTGAAAAACTGGCAGAGATGATTAAAAAGAGCGGAAAAACGTTAAAGAAAATTGTGATCACTTCTGGCGATCCCGATTTCTACTTTGGTCTGGAGCCAATTGTTAAAGCCTGGCCGGACGTGAAGGTGGTTGCCGCGCCGGCGGTGGTGAAGCATATCCAGCAGACGCATGACGCCAAGCTGAAATACTGGGGTCCACAGATGAAGCAGGGCGCGCCGGATAAGGTGTTTGTGCCTGAAGTGACCCATCAGACCCGCTTTAGCGTCGACGGCGAGGTGCTGGAGCTGCGTCATCCGGAGCAATACGCCGCTTATATCTGGATCCCGTCTGCGAGCACCATTCTGGGCGGTACCGCCCTCTCCTCGGGCATTCATGTCTGGACGGCTGACACTCAGACCGTTCAGAGCCGCGCTGAGTGGCGTCATATCCTGACCGAAATGCAGACGCTGAACGCGAAGAACGTGATTCCGGGTCACTATCTCGGTGCCCGTCCGGCCGGTTCACAGGCGGTGGATTTCACCCTGAATTATCTGAAGAGTTTTGAAGCGGCGCTGGCGCAACATAAAACCTCAGCGCAGGTGATTACCGCCATGAAAGCCGCCTGGCCGAAACTGGCAGAACCGGCTTCACTGGAACTCAGCGCCAAAGTCAATACCGGCGAGATGAAGTGGTAAACCCCGCTGAGAGGTCAGCTGACTACCGGGTTTGCAACGTTTAAGCAGACCCGGCTGAACCCATTGACCTGATCTAAAGATGCCCGGGCGCTATCTTTTCGCCAGATAGCGCCTGTCATCGCGCGCCTGCAACCGCGCCTCCGCTGGTGAGGGGAAGATATAGTGAAACAGATCGCGGTAAAAACTCAGGTGCTTCAGCAATCCTTCCTGTATGGATTTACTGATGTCTTTGATCAGAAATTCCTGGGTGGTGCTGAAGTTAGTCACGCTAAAAAAGGTTTTGTCATAGACGTTGACCACACCTTCCCATTTCATCACCTGCTCTTCCGGGGAAGCCCCTTCAGAGGCGACAAATATCCCTTTATGGGATTTCACACCCTGCTTGCTGACATAGGTAGTTAACGCATCATAGCCGCGCTTGTTACGCCAGCGGCAGAATTCGTAGGGCACATCGTAATGGGGCAGCACAAAGTCCGGACTACGAAAATGTTCATCACCAATTAACCCATCCAGCGTAACCGTGAAATGCAGAAAGTCCTGCAGGAAGTCGAACTGGCGGGTTTTAGTCAGTGTGACATTAATGGTGTAGTGACCTGCATGCACATACCAGTAATTGGTAAAGCCGGTGACCAGAATACAGAACGCCTGCCAGTCACTGAGTCTTCGATCCCCCGCCAGCCCCCTGAAACGGCTGATCATCATCCGTGATTTGGGATGCTGATACGCTTTCAGCAGCGGATCGTTCATACCTTTCAGTAACATCAGGCACACTCCTTGATAGATTGCGCTTATCCTGCCACGCCCTGATCAGGGTGAAAAGTGTCGTTGGTCTGAATGTGACCCCCCTTAAGATTGGGCGGGAGGCGTGAACTTATGAGGCGAATTGGGGAAACGGGTGCGCCTGGAGACCTTATAACTCTTAAGTGTGATTTTGCCCTTCTGAAGCTCCCTAAGCTCCTGCACACTTGTCATCACTTCACTGAAAATATCGCGTTCAGTCATGTCTTAACCCTTTTTTGATCACGTTCAGTGCGGTCGCCAAGGCATCACGCTGCTGCTTCGTCAGATCGTCGCGTTGATCTTTATCACAGATAGTAAAGAGAATTTGAGGGCCAATGGAACGAAAACGTATGTTAGTAAAGTAACTGGCTGATAAACATTCACATAATAGACATGAAAAATACCCTATAAATGATTTTTAGATCGTGAAATGGCACTTAATAGGCATTGATGTCTACTAATCGATTTTTTATACGATTATTTTTCTCTTATCGTACATTTCCGTTCAATTGGCCCTCGACCCCAGTTATCAGCACGGCCGCTTCTCTACCGGACAACCCCCAAGAAGAGTGCAGGCACGACCTCAAGAAAATATTTATTCGACTACCGAAGACACTTATGACATAAAAATATACTCTTCCAGTACTTATAAACTTATGGTCAGGGAAATGGGACTAAGATTTCGAAAATCAATAAGTATAATGCCGGGAGTCAGGCTAAACCTCAGTGGTTCAGGTGCGAGCATGAGCGTGGGGCCGCGAGGTGCATCTGTGTCGTTCGGTAAGAGAGGAACATACGCAAACTTTGGTCTGCCAGGCACCGGCCTTAGCTACCGGACACGGCTGGACCGGGCCAGTTCTTCAAGCAGACAGAGAGCACTTCAAGCCGAAGCAAATGGACACCTGCGTGATGAACTTGAGAGGGAAGTCGAGGCGTTAAACAGCGCGGTGGAGGCCATCATTAATATCCATTTGCTGACGCCTGATCCCAGAAACGGGCATACATACTCTGAGTTACTTCATCATTACCGTGAACTGGCACTTAAGCCATACGCAGTACCAGCCCCCATGCGCCCGGATAAACCCGTCCCGTTAGCTGAACCTACACAGCCTGGTGATGATCATGGCCGTGGTTTCATTGGCCGGATGTTCGAATCTGCAGACGCACGTCAGGAACGACAGCGTCTGAATCTGGAAAGATGGCAACGTGAAGTCGAAATGTGCCAGCAGGAAAATGCGCTAACCCTGAAGCGATACCAGACGGCTCGCCAGCTCTGGGCAGAACAATACTCGCACTGGCAGTATGACGCTGCAGAACACGATAAAAAGATTCAGCATGCAGCTGGTGATATCGACCGCCGTTTTGACGCCGACAGCGGGTATTTCGAATCCTTACTGACTGAGGTACTACAGGCAACTGACTGGCCCCGTGAAACGTTAGTGGCCTTCCAGGTTGAACCAGAACGCTCTGCCATCCTGATAGAAGTCGACTGCCCGGAAGTTGAAGATATGCCTACTTCGACGGTTCGGTTAAACGCAAAGGGAACGGAGATTCTGGAAAAGGAAATTTCACAGAAGGCAGTCAGGGAAAGATACGCGCTACACGTTCACGGCATACTGATGCGAGTAGCCGGTATGGCATTCTGTGCCCTTCCCTTTGAGAAGGTAGTTATAAGCGGCTTCACACAGCGCATAAGCAAGCAAAGTGGTTTTCTGGAAGATGAGTATATTGTTTCTGCAAGGATCAACCGACGGGATTTTGAGGGGTTGAATTTCAGCAATCTGGATTACGTCAACCCGGTAGAGGCTTTTGAGCGCTTCGAAGTACAAAGACGCATGAGCTCAACATACCTCTTCCAGCCCATCACGCCATTCAGTGTATAATAAAAACCGGCCTCATGGCCGGTTATGCTTATTCAGCGGCAGATACCCTCTTTACGCGCTGCATCTAACCACTCCCTGAACTCAACCAGCAGCTGGTCATAGAGGTATTCATCGCTCAGGCGATCGTAGTTATCGATCGGGAAAAAGTGGGTGTTATCGACCGGACGTCCGCTAAGGTTGTCGAGCTTCTCCAGAATCCCGTAATTGTTGCCGCCCAGACCAACGAACTTGAAGAATATCGGGCAACCAGAGGATTCGACGATCTTCTCTTTAATTTCACGGGTCTTGTTGATGCCGCCATCTGTGATGAAAACGACATACACTGGCAAGGTTGAATTTCTGAATTCACGAATGATATCAGCCAGCACTGGGGGTTCGTTGTTCGTACCGCCAAGGCCAGGCAGAATTTCCCACATGCCCTTCTTGCCGTCTTTCTGAATCCGTTCAATGTAACCATCCAGATTGTCTAGGGTCACATCTTCATACCGTTTGTGTTTTTCGGCAAAACCCCAGACCGGCATTAAACCATCATCATCGAACTGGACAGCCAGAGCTGCAATCCTTTCTAAAACTTTCTGCACATTGCCTTTCTTGAACTGCGCGGTCATTGACCCGGATGCATCCAGTACAAAGGCAACCTGGGCTTTTACGTCTGAGAGACGATGCTTTTCCAGGCTGACGCGTATGGGTTTCGCCAAGCTGACCAGTGCAGGTGCCTTCGCCAGCTTTTTCTCCAGGCTAACAGTCGTATTTGAGGCAGGAACAGGCGCTGAAGATGGAGCTGGTTCAGGGCTTGCGACATCCACCCCAAAGTGAAGAGCCAGCGGATGCAGACCACCATCAAATCCCTGACCTACAGCTCGAATTTTGAATTGCCCATTGTGGCGATAGATATGGGCTACGATCAGCGCCTTCTCACTTCTTCCCTGCAGCGACACGTTAAATGTATGGCCGTCGACAGTCATTTTGAGCTGTTCAAGTCCATCCAGTGTATCCGGACCGTCAATCACAACGGTCAGGGCAATTTTGGAAACAGATGAGGGAAGAGTGGTCAGATCGACAGCAAAAAAGGTATCACCCTGCTCAGAGCGCATAGTGACACTTTTATTCGCGTTGCTGTTGTTGTTGAAGAAGAGCATATCTTCATCTGAATGCGTTTTATCATTTTCTCCCAGGAGAAAAGCCGATGCATCTAAGTCGCTGCGAAATGTTGTCTTCTGAGTATAGGAGAGGCGAACCTCTATCTGGCTGGCACTAATAACAGTATTCTGACCGGGTAAAAGATCCATATTAATCCCCATTAATCACGTTACACCTGCCAACACAGGCAAAAAAAAGCCCCTTCAAAATGGAAGAGGCTGATACAGCGTTTTTATTTAGATGCTGACGCCATGCTGTGAAGCCAGAGCGGACAGGCCACCCGCAAACCCTTGGCCTACGGCTTTGAACTTCCACTCACCGTTGTGGCGATACAGTTCGCCGAATACCATTGCTGTTTCGGTGCTGGCATCTTCAGACAGGTCGTAACGCGCGATTTCCGCATTGTTGTCTTCGTTCACGATGCGGATGTAAGCGTTAGATACCATGCCGAAGTTTTGCTTACGGGCTTCAGCGTCATAGATGGTGACGGCAAAGACCGCTTTCTGAACGTCAGCCGGTACCGTAGCCAGGGAGATTTTAACCTGTTCATCATCACCCTCGCCTTCACCAGTACGGTTGTCACCCTGGTGAACGACAGAGCCGTCCGGGCTTTTTGCATTGTTGAAGAAAACGAAATGCTGATCGCTCAGCACTTTTCCGTCTGCGCCAACCAGGAATACAGAGGCATCCAGATCGAATGCCTGACCATCAGTCGCACGAGAGTCCCAGCCAAGACCTGCGATTGCTTTGGTCATGGTTGGTGCTTCTTTGGACAGGTTTACGTTACCGCCTTTCGTCAGGTTTACTGCCATGTTTAATTCCTCATTGCTTTTGGCTAATGCCCGGTTAAACCGGGCGTAAGATCAGTGCGTAATGTGAAACTCTATTAAGACGCGTTGATACCGTACTGAGCACAAACTGAACCCAGACCACCAGCATAACCCTGGCCTACGGCACGGAATTTCCATTCCCCAGCATGGCGATACAGTTCGCCAAACAGCATTGCGGTTTCAGTGCTGGCATCCTCAGACAGATCGTAGCGAGCGGCTTCAACATTGCTGTCGTTGTTCACCAGGCGAATGAAGGCATTCGCGACCTGACCGAAAGACTGACGGCGTGTGGTTGCATCGTGGATGGTAACCACGAACACAATTTTGGTCACTTCCTGTGGTACGCGGTTCAGTTCAATAATCAGTGATTCGTCATCGCCTTCACCTTCGCCGGTTCGGTTGTCACCGGTATGGGTAACGGAACCGTCAGAGGATTTCAGGTTGTTGTAGAAGATGAAGTCGTTATCACCACGAACTTTGCCAGCGTCAGTCAGCAGGAAAGCTGATGCATCCAGGTCGAAGTCCTGACCATCGGTAGAGCGGGTATCCCAGCCCAGACCGATTTTCACGTTTTTCAAAGTCGGGTCCACTTTAGAAAGTGATACGTTGCCGCCTTTAGAGAGAGTCACTGCCATGTTGTTATCCTCAAATCGTGTTGGTGCATACCTTGTATGCTGTGATTAACGACGCGGTTAACCGCGCCCTTCTTCTTTATGCTCGTCTTTAGCCGGGAAAAGTAGGCTTACAATGATACCTACTGCCAGTACACCCATAACCACGTAGAGGCTCATAGTCGCACTGATTGAATAGCCGTGATGGAAAAAGTGCTCAGTTGCGTTCAGACCCAGCTTCACGGCGATGAAGAACAGTAAAACGATAACGGCTTTTTCCAAATGAACCAGATACTGCTTCAGTCCCTCAAGCACAAAGTAAAGCGTACGCAAGCCGAGGATAGCGAACATCATGGCGCTGTATACGATCAGTGGCTCACGGCTGACCGCGATGACTGCAGGAACTGAATCGAATGCAAACATCACATCTGAAAGTTCAACAACGGCTAAACAGAGAAGCATCGGGGTTGCGTAACGCGCTGCTTTGGACAAGCGTCCCACCTGAACATCGGCATTTTCTGGTTTAGCCAACTCTGCATCCACTTCCTTCTGGCTGATTACGAATGCATTACCCTTGAGCTTTGGCCAGATAGGATAGAATCGTTTGACCATGCGGTAAGCTAGATGCTGCGAGTAGTCTTCGATTCCATCGTCATCATTGCCGCCTTTCAGCATCATTACCGCAGTCCAGCCCACGATGACTGCGAACACAACTTCCACCCACGGGCCCAGAGCAAGCAGACTGGTACCGATGGCAACGAAAATGCCACGGAACACGATTGCGCCGATAATCCCCCAATACAACACGCGATGACGAAAGTTATTCGGAATGGCGAACCATGAGAAAATAGCCATCATGACAAACAGGTTGTCGACCGACAGCACTTTTTCCAAGGCGTAACCCGTTACGAACAGACTCGCAACTTCCGGACCGTGATGGATGTACAGGAAGCCCGCAAATGCCAGCGCCATGAAGATCCAGAAGACCGACCAGGCTGCAGCGCTCCTCAGAGAGATTGGCTTGTCATGGCGGTGCATGAACAAATCGATAAAAATGGCACCGACTGACAGCAGCAGGAAAACTGCTACTGTCTCGATCGGGAACCCGATGTGGGTGGATTGCATGTGTTTAGCTCCAGAGATTGAAAGTCAGTAACCGTTACAGGCCAAACTCGCTGGTCGTAAAGCCGAGGGCTTCAATGATTTCGCGAGCGTTTGCCATTTCCGTTTCATCAAAATTACCGTCACTTTTCGCCACAGCGATGCCTACACGGACAGCTAACTGTGCCTGCTCTGGTTTATTTTTAAGTGCAAGGATGTACTTCATGGTTTCGCCCTTCCCAACTTCAATGTCGAAATTGAAGGACGTCACCAGCTTGTTGAAAAATTCGATCACTTCAGTAGTGTCGAAGATGCTCAGCTCAGGCGATTCTCGCAGGAACCCCATCATTTTCATCTTCTCTTCAGAACTGACGCCATCGCTTGAGACAGCAATACGAGCGCAGACTGCAACTGTACCTTCCAGGAAGGCGCGGTTTTTGTAGCGCCCAACCTGTTTGGTCAGCTCATCACGACCGGAATTAAATGACTCTTTAAGCTTATTGAAGAAACTCATGTCTAACCCTCTTAGATAACTACTTAGAGCCTGCTTTCCAGTTGAAACCCCAACCGAATGCCTGATCCAGCTCCTGATGTCCGCTGAAATAACGGTTGATACGCTCCACGCGGATCGCACCTCCTTCATTCACCAGACGGGCAATGGCGCACATATTCTGACGGTTGTTACCTTCAGTCATGAACGTTTCAACCGGTGGCTGTCCCGGCACAGTGATGGTCACTGAACCATCGGTGTTTTCCCAGCTAGGTACGCCTTCATAAATAAAGGCAAAAACCAGCACCTCACGGATGTGTTTCCATTCAGAACCGTTGATATGTATCCACTCACCGTCACTGACGGAACCCGTACGATCGTCACCCTGAAGTTCGACATAAGGTTCATTTCGGAAGCTGCCAAACTGATTACCCAGCGCCTGAACAATCGTGCGGTGTCCATCAGAGAGCTCAACAAACGCAGCAAGGTCCAGATCGATACCTTTATTGTTGCTGAAGATGCCTTTGAGGAAGCCGCCGTCAGAGCGACTGTGCTGATTCCAGTTCAGGTTTACGCGTATCTGGCCGTAATCATCCTTTTTCGTCAGGCTGATTGAGGGCTTTTCCTTGGTCAGGCTGACCTTACTCAGGTTAACCTTTGCTGGAGCTGGAGCTGGCGGAGGTGTCGGGCTGGCTGAAGGAGCATCTAAGATATCCACTCCAAAGTGTTCAGCCAGAGGTTGAAGACCCCCGTTAAACCCTTGTGACACAAAGCGGAACTTCCATTCTCCATTACGTCGGTAGAGCTCACCCAGAATCAGCGCCGCCTCAGTACGCCCTGTGAGGTCGACATGACTGCGCAAGATAACGTTGCCATTCGCTTCAACCTGAATCGCCAGGCGCTCGGTCTGAGAAACATTTTTTCCTGCATCACAGGTTGCGGTGAAAGCCACCTTTTGCACATCATGATGCAGCTGCGGCAGATTGACCGAAAACATGATTTCATTACCAGATGAGGAGTAACGGATGGTGCTGTCATCATTCTCTCGCTGGCCGTAAAAAATCATATCCAGATCGCCACGCACCTTACTGTTGTCATACAGACAGAAGGACGACACATCTACGGGTGTGCCGGAGGATATACGCACCACCAGCGACTGGTTAGGAACGGGGGCATTGCCCCCCGGCGTCAGGTTCATTAGCGGGTTACCGCTTGGATATCAGGGATCATGTCCTGAATGGTACGGCCACGCGATGTATTACCGTGAGCGGTAAAGTTCCACTCACCGCCGCTGCGGCTCAGAGAAGCGATGATGACCGCCGTGTGTGAGCCCTGCTCAGTGAGTGTGTATTTAGCCAGCTCTTTGCCCTGCTGATCGACAACGCGGCAGAAAGCATTTTCGACATCATTGAAGCTCTGTCCTGTAAAACTGTTTACTGTGAGGACCAGGTGCTCAACATTTGATGGGAGACGGGACAGGTCAGCGATGATTGTTTCGTCGTCACCATTACCTTCGCCTGTACGGTTGTCACCACTGTGCTGAATTGAGCCATCGTTAGACTTCAGCTGGCGGAACCAGACTGTATCAATAACGTTGCCCGAAGTGCCTAACATGACGCAGCTTGCATCGAGGTCGATGCTGTCACCACCGCCAAGTAACTTGCCAAACAATCCTTTCTTTTTGGCAGGATCCCAGCCGAGGCCGAACTGAATTTGTGAAATTGCGCTGCTGGATTTAGCTAACGAAATCGTCTGATTCTTACTTAAAGATACCATCACATCCCCTTACTGATAGGTGTTATTGCTGTAGTAAAATCGTCGATAATTTCAAAGAAAGACAATCATAACATGACTTTTTTCACTCGCAATAATGCAATACTATGGTGACACTTTAATAATGATTATATTGCTGATACAGAAGGCTATTTATTTTATTTATGAAATTAAGTCAAATTATGTAAAGACCTAAATTTTAGTTTAAATACGACAAACCTCAAATAATCATAATATGATTGCTTAAAAAAACAGATATGCCTACACTCACCTAATCGTCATTTCAGCATCAAATCTAAGGAATACTTCAGCATGGCTAAACCTGTATCCATCTGGTTTATGGAGGGCGTATCGTCTCAGAAAGACATGCTTGCCTTAGTGAAAATGGCCCGCACAGAGTTTGACAAGGATTTCAGTATCATTGCGTCCCACCGAAGTGAGCGCCCTGAAATCCTTTCTGAAGCAGATATTGCTTATCTTGAGCCTGATGAAACCGAAGACCTGCTCCCGTTTATTGTCGGCATCTGCAGAAAGCATAATGTCGTCGCCATTCATGCCGGAAAACGTGGGCATCTTCTCGAACGCTATCGTGATGCCATCGAAGAGATGGGCGTAAGGCTGACGACCGGTGCGACGAACCTTGAGACCTTTGAGCTGGCCGATAACAAAGCAGAGTTCAGTATCAGGATGATGATGTATGGTCTGCCATCCGTCGTTTCAGTAAAAGTACAAAGCCCTGATGAACTTGCCAGCGCGCTTGAAGACTTTGAATCCCGGGGGGTGCTGCCATGCATCAAGCCAGTGAAAGGCATTTATGGCTTGGGATTCTGGATCCTCAAGCGCACTGCTAAAACCCTCAGCTTTTATAATAATCCTGACTACCGACAGATACATCCTGATGTCGCGATTGCTTCATTGCAGAGAGCGGAACTGGCCGGAGAAGAGTTACCGATACAGATAGTCATGCCGTATCTTCCCGGACCAGAATGTTCAGTAGACATGCTGGTCGAAAATGGCTGCGTCCTGGCCGCTGTCGCCAGGACTAAAGTCGGTTCATTGCAAACGCTTGAGAACGAGGGACCTGCTTATCAGCTTGCCATCGATTGTGCAAAAGCACTCGGTGCGGACGGATTGATTAACGTGCAGACCCGCAACGATGAAAATAGTATGCCCGTCCTGCTGGAAGCTAATCTCCGCCCGTCTGGAGGAATAGGCTACACAGCTCACAGTGAAGTGAATTTGCCTGGGCTTTATGCATTAAGGCAGCTGGGTATCATTTCTGATGATGACGTCCTGGTAAATGCTTTGCGCTTTAAATCCACCACAGTGATACCCACGCATTCAGTCAAGCCACTGCCGTTTTGCAGCATCACTCCATCACCGACTTCCAATAATTAGAAATAAGGCAGGAAGACATGACCCCTTCACAACAACAGGTTTATCAGCGTGAGCTCACTAGCGGAACTCTGACCGTGAAAACTAACAGCGCGATTGAGCTCGAAATGCTTTTCGACATCGCTCAGCGCAATAATCCTAAACGTGCCTTCCTGTTTGTCAGCAAAGTCCTGGGCCGCCACATCCCGGTTGCACCTGGGTTGATGAAGGAGACCTATGTCCAGCTGGCCGCTGGCATTCCTGCTGACTTACCTGAGCCGGTTCTGTTTATCGGCATGGCAGAAACAGCCGTCGGTCTAGCTGCAGGGGTATTCCGTGAGGCCAGCTCGCGCGTAGCAGAGCCTGTATTTCTGACCAGCACACGTCATCCGGTCGACGGCGAACTACTTTGTGAATTCAAAGAAGATCACAGTCACGCCACAGATCACCTCATCTACCAGCCGGAAGATGACACACTGCGTCGACGTGCATTAAATGCCCGAACTCTGGTTCTTATCGATGATGAAGCCACTACAGGTAAAACGTTTTTGAATCTGTTACAGGCTCTTCGCGATGCGGGTCTTTCGGACGTGACACGTGTGGTAACTGTTACACTCACTGACTGGAGCAACAATGCCATTACCAACAGTTGCCCACTCCCGGTTGACGTCGTCTCGCTCGTGAAAGGGGAGTGGAAATGGGAGCCTCGCCTGAATGCACCCGTCCCAGTTATGCCATCCGTGAACGTCACAGCAACTGGCACAGTTCCTGTGTCCGTTCGCCAGGACTGGGGCCGACTGGGTATGCATGAGACGACGTCTAAACTGGGCAACCATCTCCAGACTGAGCCCGGTGAAACCATTCTCGTTATAGGCTCAGGGGAATTTATCTGGCAGCCCTTCCTGCTGGCTGAACGACTGGAAAATGAAGGAGCAATCGTGAAGTTTAGTTCTCTTACACGTTCTCCCATTGCGCAGGGAATGGCAATTGAGTCAATCATTGCGTTCACCGATAACTACGGTCTCGGTATCCCTAATTTTGTCTATAACGTCGCTCATCAGAGCTTTGAGCGCGTGATTGTCTGCGTTGAAACACCCTGTTCGTCCGTCTGCCCGCAGCTACTCGCTGCACTCAGTAAGGTCGCTCCACGTGTTGAGGTCATTTGCTATGAATAAGCCGCTTGCTCTTTGCGATCTGGATGACACGCTGTTTCAGACGAAACGAAAGATGCTCGATGAAAACAGCCAGATTCCTTATCGCACAGGTGCCCTTGATCGGGAGCTTCAACCAAGAAGCTTTATGTCCGAAGAACAGTCGATGATGGTGGACTGGCTTCTTACAACCGCAGAACTTATTCCAGTTACTGCCCGTGGCACAGAAGAAACTTCACGCGTCCAAATCCCATTTAATTCATGGAAAGTCATGACGCATGGCGCTGTTATCACTAACCCGGACGGATCAATTAACGAAGAATGGGCGCGCGTTGTCAAAACGGCACTGTCAGGTATGCGTGAACAGCTCATTTCATATCAGGAGAGGCTGAGCGCTCAGCTACTGGACTCAGGTGTGAATGCATGGTGCCGCATGAACTATGAATATGACGGCACACCAGTGTATTTCGTCATGAAGCATCAGGACAGTACTCGTATAAAGGAGCTTTTTGACTTTAATGCGAACGCTGTAAAAGCATTTGACACAACAGATTTTTATATTCATCAAAACGGCAACAATGTTGCCTGGATCCCCAACTGTGTTCAAAAGGGGTTGGCCGTTGAGTGGCTTCTAAAGAAACTGCGCGAGGAACGCGGCGCGTTTCCTGTGCTAGGGCTTGGCGACAGCCTCAGCGACCACACATTCATGAAGCACTGCCACTGGTTTGGCATGCCATCCAGAAGTCAGTTTGCTGATGCAGTCAGTCAGAAATTGTTTTAGAGGATAAATCCACATGACTATTCTCGCACCAAAGCCATTTCACGGCTCATACCTCTCAACTGACGTCCAGTTCCTGTTAACGACGGTACAAATGGAAATGACGCCAGTCGACGAAAAAGAACATCTTATTCAGTCTGGACAAAAGCATTATTCCGACATGCTGAGCCAGGAACCAGCCCCGAGTTCTGCACACCTTGAATTGTTTGGCCGTGCACTGGATTTGGGTGCAGCGCGGATGGCGAAGGAAGTACTCAGTCTTGCAAAAGGGCTCGTCAGCCATATTGGCAATACTCCTGTTATCCTGGTGAGCCTGGTTCGTGCCGGTGTGCCATTAGGCGTAATGCTTCAGCGAGCAATGACAGACATGGGTCTGGAATCGCACCACTACGCTATCAGCATCATCCGGGACAGAGGGATTGATACAAAAGCCCTAGATTACATCGAGGCAAAACATGGAACAGGCGGGATCGTGTTTGTTGACGGCTGGACAGGTAAAGGTGCGATAACTAACCAGCTGGTAGAAAGCCTCAAGGGACGAACTGGATACCCTAATATTCCTCGTCTTGCTGTGCTTGCCGACCCGGCAGGTTGCGCCTGGCTGGCCGCATCTGATGATGACTGGTTGATCCCATTTGGCATCATGGGGGCTCCGGTATCGGGAATGGTCTCCCGTTCAGTGTGGACGGAGTCAGGCTTTCATGGATGCATGGAGTGTGGCCACCTCAAGGAATTCGAATGCAGCACAATGTTGGTGGATACTATTGACCATATCAGGAAGAAGCTGTGTGAAGAGGATGTGCCAGTAGCTGCGCCCTTCTCATCTCAAAATAACAATCAGCGTAAGATCAGCCTGCAGGTTATTGACCAGCTGGCAGCAAAGTATGGCATTACAAATATCAACCGCATTAAACCGGGAATCGCTGAAGCGACCCGCGCTGTGCTTCGCAGAGTGCCCGATCACGTGCTTGTTAAAAGTAAAGACGATAAAGATGTGGAGCTGCTTGTGTACCTTGCCGAGCAACGCGGCATCTACATTGAAGAAGTTGGCGAAGCGCTTGGACAGTATCGGGCCGTCACTATCATCAAAAAGGTGGCATGATCATGAGCAAGAACATATCTCCATTCATGCTTGGCGCAACACTCTATATGCCAGCAACTCGCACCGACCTAGCTGAAGTCATCCTTCGTGGCAAGATCCCAGAGCTTCGCTCAATGGTCATTTGCCTGGAAGATGCGGTAAGTGAAGAACAGGTCGATATGGCCCTGTACAACCTTAGTGAACTACTGGATGAACTGAAGCACACAGCTAATCAAGACAGCCCGGATAGTCGCCCATTGGTCTTTATACGCCCCCGTAATGCTCAGATGGCTCGTGAACTCGTCGAAAATTACGATCTGGTGGGAATTGATGGTTTTGTTGTGCCAAAGTTTACCAAATCTAATTTACCCTCCTGGTGGGAAATCATTTCAGCGACGACTCTCGCGCTCATGCCTACGCTTGAGACGCGAGAGGTCTATGACGTACAGGAAATGACTGAGCTTGCGGTTCTGCTTGAAAACCATGCTTGTCGTGATCGCATAGTCGCTTTGCGTATCGGTGGCAATGATTTGATGAGTGTTATTTCTATGCGACATCCGAAGAACATGACACTTTACGATGGCCCCATGGGCTATGTAGTGAAGATGCTGGTATCGGTTTTCGCCACTCGTGGTTTCTCTTTGACTGCGCCCGTCTGCGAGCAAATCGACAACATCGAGTTACTGCAGCGGGAGTTAACTCAGGACGTTGCACACGGTCTGGTGGGTAAAACAGCTATTCACCCTTCGCACCTGAATTTGATTCACCAGGGATTAATGGTCGAGAAAGACGATTATGAGGATGCCCTCCGCATTATCAACTCATCTCAGGCCGTTTTTAAATCGCAGGGAGCGATGTGTGAGCCTGCAACGCATCGCAACTGGGCTGTCTCCGTACTGGAGCAATCCAAGTATTGCGGCATCGCTAAGCAGTTTGAAAATGTAATTTTAGCCTCACGTTAATGAGGCGCGTATTATCCAGAGATATGGTGTGCTATGACCATCAGTCCTAAACAGCTGAGACAATACAAACTGATTGTCTTACTGAGTACAGGAAAGCCCGTGCGTAAGGACACGCTTTTTCAGGAGATGGACTGCTCCGAACCCACGTTTACGCGTGATCTTCGTGAAGTCAGAGAAGAATTTCAGGCTGATATCAAATTTAACAAGGCAACCAGTAAATACCAGTTAGCCTCAAAAGGTACTTTAACTACCAAGTTGTTAAGACATATGCGTGATGTTCTGACCGCACGTCAGCAAGCTGGATTTGCCGGGAGCGTATCCTCAGGAGTAAAGCTTGATAAGGAAGGTAAGAAGCCGGTGTCCCTTTCGCTACGACTTGATGTCATTCGTAAGATTGATAGCTATGCAATCGCGAATGGGCTGAACAGAAGCCAGGTTGTGGAATTGCTCGCAAAGGAAGTACTACCTGTCAGAGAGAAATAGTTATCTCCTAAATCAAAACGGCCAAAAGGCTGGTTTGATTTAGGATTAAAATCCCCATCCGATGTATGAAGTAATTATATTTGATTAGGCATAATATCCGCTCAGCGAAGTGAATATCATGAAGGAATTCTGTTTCAGAATAGAACAGGATTTAGGATCAGGGTCACTAAAATAGGAAGTTAAATCATGCAATTACATGCCTGACATGGGGTTCGAAGGCCAACTGTACGGAAACGTCCGATAAGAGAAAATTAATCGTATAAAAAAACGATTAGTAGACATCAATGCCTATTAAATACCATTTCCCGATTAAAAAAACCATTTACAGGGTAATTTCATGCCTATTATATATCAGGCAGTTAATTCACTAACGTACGTTTTCGTTCCATTCGCCCTCAAATCTCTAAACAGGATGAATTGGCCTTGTGTGTTCATCCAGTAATAGATAACTCTGATCACGCCTCTTGTGCCTGCGCTCATCCATGTATTTTTCTTCTCAACCTTATTCGCTGAAGTTCTGCCCTGTTCCCTGCAACCGCACCAGCTCCTGAGTTAACAACGTTACCAGCTTCCGCACTTTATCCGGGATAAAGCGGGCATCGGGGAACACTGCATAAAGATAGCGGTCGGGAAGCCGCCAGTCCGATAAAACCCGCACCAGTCGGCCGGATGCCAGCGCGTCTGCGCCGATAAGTGTTTGTAACCCACCGATCCCCAGCCCCGCTTCAAGGGCCTGCATCATTGCATCACTGTTGTTAGAGCGAAAAGCACTTTCTACCGGCACAGACACCCTCGTGGTCGCGGACACCAGCTGCAGCGGCGCATCGGGCGACACGCCGCTAAAACGTATGTGGGGATGGTGCTGCAGGTCACTGGGAGTTTGCGGCGTGCCGTTTCGCGCTATCCACTCAGGGGAAGCCACCAGCACGGTTTCAACCGTGGTGAGTGAACGGGCAGCCA
>Ga0308167_1002216_pt1 | contig 18821 bp, 17 predicted proteins | sample PhyCR1_2_FD_202138 | JGI IMG/M metagenome (GOLD analysis project Ga0308167, IMG submission 202138) | Phyllosphere microbial communities from UC Gill Tract Community Farm, Albany, California, United States - DLSLRC.R1 | ecosystem: Host-associated > Plants > Phyllosphere > Unclassified | place... | reverse complement strand
GTAAGGAATGAACCATGCGTCATCGTAAAAGTGGTCGTCACCTGAGCCGCACTAGCTCGCACCGCAAGGCTATGTTTCAAAACATGGCAGTGTCGTTGTTCGAGCACGAGCTGATCAAAACGACTCTGCCGAAAGCCAAAGAGTTGCGTCGCGTTGCTGAGCCGCTGATTACTCTGGCCAAGATCGATTCTGTAGCTAACCGCCGTCTGGCTTTCGACCGTACTCGTTCGAAAGCAATGGTTGGTAAGCTGTTCAACGATCTGGGCAAGCGTTATGCAACTCGTGAGGGTGGCTACTTGCGCATCCTCAAGTGCGGTTTCCGCGCTGGCGACAATGCGCCTATGGCCTACGTCGAGTTGGTTGATCGTCCAGTTGGCGGCGAAGCTGTATCCGCTGAGTAAGACGTCAGTCTCTACAAAGAACCGGGCTTAATGCCCGGTTTTTTGTGCGCGTCTGATTATCATTTTCTATGGATCTTGATAATTTAATGCATTTGCCCGTATGAAGTTCATGGTCAATACTCCTTGTCAGCCGATTAGCCGGCAGCATCAAGACTGACTGAGGATGGATTAGCATGAGCCAGAAAAAAACGCTTACGACCGCCAGCGGCGCACCAGTTGCTGATAACCAGAACTCTCGTTCGGCTGGACCGCGTGGTCCGTTGCTGCTCGACGATTTTCACCTGATCGAAAAGCTCGCGCACTTCAACCGCGAAAATATTCCAGAGCGTCGTGTGCATGCCAAAGGTTCGGCTGCGCATGGTACGTTCACACTCACGCGTGACATCAGCCAGTACAGCAGCGCGAAGCTGTTTGAGGCGGTTGGCAAACAAACCCCAACCTTCTTGCGCTTCTCAACCGTAGGCGGTGAGCGTGGCTCTGCTGACACCGAGCGCGACCCGCGTGGCTTTGCTCTCAAGTTCTACACTGAAGAAGGCAACTGGGACATCGTTGGCAACAACACTCCGGTGTTCTTCATTCGTGACCCGCTGAAGTTCCCTGACTTTATCCATACCCAAAAGCGCTTGCCGCAAAGCAATCTCAAAAGTGCACAGATGAAGTGGGACTTCTGGTCGCACTCACCGGAATCGTTACACCAGGTCACCATTCTGTTTTCGGACCGCGGCATTCCCGATGGTTTCCGTCATATGCACGGTTTTGGCAGTCACACCTATAGCCTGATCAATGCGGCCGGTGAGCGTCATTGGGTCAAGTGGCACTACAAAACCAAGCAAGGGATCAAGAACTTGCCGCCCGAAGAGGCTGCTCGTCTGGCGGGTACTGACCCGGATTACGCACAACGCGACCTGTTCGAAGCCATTGAGCGTGGTGACTACCCAAAATGGCGTGTGTGCATGCAGATCATGACCGAGGCGCAGGCCGCGACTCATCGCGATAACCCATTTGACGTCACCAAAACCTGGTCGCAGAAAGAGTACCCGTTGGTCGAAATCGGTGAGCTTGAACTCAACCGAAATCCGCTCAACTACTTCGCGGAAGTTGAACAGGCTGCGTTTGGCCCAAGCAATATGATTCCGGGTGTCGGCCTGTCGCCTGATCGCATGCTGCAGGGTCGTGTATTCGCTTATGCGGATGCACACCGCTACCGTGTAGGGACTAACCACCAGCACTTGCCCATCAACGCCCCGCGTGTACCTGCGCACAACTATCAGCGCGACGGCTCCATGGCCTATGGCAACAACGGGGGTGCTGCGCCTAACTACGAACCCAACAGCTACGCTGACGCGCCCAAGCAAGCCCCGCAGTATGCTGAACCGCCATTGGCGCTCAGTGGCGCAGCAGACCGCTACGACCACCGTGAGGACACTGACTACTACAGCTACGCCGGTGCTCTGTTCCGCTTGATGAATGATGATCAGAAAGCCCTGCTCATCAACAACATCGCCGGTGCGATGGAAGGGGTCACAGAGGACGTTGTTCAGCGTCAGTTGCAGCACTTCCTCAAAGCAGACCCGGCCTACGGTGAAGGCGTTGCCAAAGCCTTGGGTGTAACCGTGAAGTAAGTCTAAGTGAGAAGCAGAACCGCCCTCAAATGGGCGGTTTTTGCGTTATTTAAGCTGGTTTTCTACGGAATTTAGCGTTTTTATTGCGATTGTTCCGTGACGTCTTCGCTGGCTTGGTTCACACTATGGTCTTTAAAGCAGGGAGATGTGCGGCGATGCAAGGGCACCCGGATGTAATCGATTACCTCAACACGTTGCTCACCGGTGAGCTGGCTGCGCGTGATCAGTATTTTGTCCATTCCCGTATGTACGAGGACTGGGGTTTCACCAAGTTGTTTGAGCGCATCAACCACGAAATGGAAGAAGAGGCACAACACGCTGATGCGTTGATGCGTCGGATTCTGATGCTGGAAGGCACACCGCGTATGCGCCCGGATGATGTGGACGTCGGTACCACGGTGCCAGAGATGTTTGCCGCAGACCTGCGTCTTGAGTACAAGGTACGTGCTGCACTGTGCACAGGTATCGCCTTGTGCGAACTGCACAAAGATTACGTGAGCCGCGATATGTTGCGCATTCAGTTGGCTGACACCGAAGAAGACCACACCTACTGGCTAGAGAAGCAGCTGGGTCTGATCAAGTCGATAGGCCTGGAAAACTACCTTCAGTCGCAGTTTTGACGAACTGCAAACCTGAGCAAGCGGATTGACCGTCTTGGCCAGGCGCGTCGGTACAGGCGTCGCACCCTAGAAAAGCCCCTGCCATTTCATAATGGCAGGGGCTTTTTCATGATCGCTTAACGCCCGAGCAAGCGGGCTAAGCCTACGCTCATTGGCGTGGGTTCACTCAGAGTGAAGCGCTGCAGCAGAAGCTGGTTGTCAGCGCGTGAGTGGCGTATGTCGCCGGAGCGGGCAGGGCCATAGCTGACGGGGGGCAATTGGCCAACGACTTCGCCAAGCGCTTTCAGCATTTGATTGAGGCTGGTGGCTTGGTTCAGGCCAACGTTGACCGCGCCGGCTTCAACCTTGTTCAGTTCGATAGCTTGAACCAGAATCTTTACCAGATCGCCTACGTACAGGAAGTCACGTGTTTGTTCACCGTCTCCGAAGACCGTAATCGGCAGGCCTTTTTCAGCGCGCTCGCTAAAAATGCTGATCACGCCCGAATAGGGCGAAGAAGGGTCCTGGCGGGGCCCAAAAATGTTAAAAAACCGGAAGATTATGGGTTCTAAACCATGCTCGCGACGATAGAAGTCCAGATAGTACTCGCTGGCCAATTTGTCCGATGCATAGGGGGTCAAGGGTGATTTGAGGGTGTCTTCGGCGATCGACTCGCCTTCGCCATTATTGCCGTAGACCGCAGCGCTGGAGGCAAAGACAACGCGTTTTACACCGGTTTCACGCATGGCTTCGCAGACGTTCAGCGTGCCGATGAAGTTGCTTTGGTGAGTGCGCACGGGGTCATCCACCGAGGCCTGTACCGAGGCTACGGCAGCCAAGTGAACCACCGCGTTGCAGCCGTGCATCGCTCTGGCCACAAGTGCGGCGTCTGCCACATCGCCTTCGATCAGTTCGACCTTGGGGTTATCCAGAGGCAGGTTGCTACGTTTGCCAGTGGATAAGTCATCAAGAACGCGTACGGCATAACCTTTGGTCAACAAGGCATCTACCAGATTGGACCCAATAAAACCTGCGCCGCCAGTCACTAAAACGAGAGCATCAACCATGACGATAAAACCTGTCCAATAAGGTCGGGAGCGCCGTGCGCCAGGCGCGCGGCTTTATCCCGAAAGTGTGTAGAATTTTTTTGCAGGCCAGCACGGCATGCTGAGGTTCTTCAGCCGCATCCGGGCGTGCTGCATGGGCCTGAGGAGTCGGCGCTTCAATCGCGAGCGGATGTAATGTGCGGGCTTCGGTCAGGATGGCTTGCCCCAGTGCGAGCGGCGTTGTCGCTTCATGCCCGGCGTAGTGGTAAGTCCCCCACAAAGGTGCCGCGCAATCGAGTTGCTTGAGTACCGAGATGATGACCCGGGCGGCGTCATCCACCGGCGTAGGGTTACCTCTTCGGTCATCGGCCATCAGCAACTCGCCAGTCTTTTCAGCTTGCGCCAGGAAACGTCCGAGCGTGCCTTCAGCGCTGTCATCAAGCAACCAGCCGAAACGCAGCAGCACGTGCTGTGGGCAAATGGCTCGCACACACTGTTCGATGCGCCACAAGGCCTGACCCCGTAACCCAAGTGGCACAGGGTCATCTTTTTCGCTGTAGGCTGTGGCCCGCGAACCATCAAACACACGATAGCTGGAGGGCTGCATCAATATGATGTTGTGGTGTTGGCACAGTTCGGCCAAGCGTTCGACGGCGTGTTCCTGGCTGGCCAAGCGAGCCTCGCTCACTGTTTGTGCCTGGAACCAGTCGAAGTAGTACGCAAGGTTGATGACCGCATCCGGGCGGGTGTCGTCCAGCAGTTGCGTCAGGCTCGCGGCGTCCCAACCGTCATGCGGCGGACGAGGGGCGAGGAAATTCACATCTTCCTCGGCACCCAGACGAATCAGCGCCTGCCCGAGAGCATTTCCGCCGCCCAATAACATAAGGCGCATTCGCATAGAGTGTGCAGGCTCAGTCTATTCAAAACGATGGTGTACATCGGGGGACCAACCGTAAAAGCTGTTGGCCATTATCAAGACATTCGTATTTTGCGGGTTTATGGGCCAGTCGTCACTGAGAAACTGCGCCCACCCTGCGCAGTGATCACCTTGGTTGCAGCGGTTGATCTGTCAGCAGTACCGGTGAGTGTCGCGGGTCAGTAACGGAACTGGCCGGCTCACGCAAAGGCATTAAAAAGCCCTGTGGATAATGTTGAGCAAAATGAACATCGGTCGACTTATCCACAAGCTTCTTAAGACGGGCATTAAAAGCGCGCCCTACGGTGTTCTGTGCACCGGACATGGTGCGAAATTGTGCAGTAATGGTTACACCATCCAGCGTCATGCTGTCGACGCCTAAAACGCTCAATGTTCCCTGCAGACTAAGGCTGAGCAAGGGGTCATCACTAATCTGACGGCCTGCCTCGCAGATCAGTTCCGTCGCTTTGTCCGTATCGGTATCGTAGGTGAACTGGATCGAAAAATACGCAAAGGCGAATTGGCGAGAATGGTTTATCACCGCTTTGATCTGGCCAAACGGGACGGAGTGAACAAACCCTCTGCTGTCACGCAAGCGCAAGGTTCGAATGGTTAGCCCTTCGACCGTTCCCGCATGGTTTGAATCGACAACCACCCAGTCGCCGACTGAAATAGTGTCCTCGATAATGATGAACAACCCGGTAATAACGTCCTGCACCAATTGCTGAGAGCCGAAGCCGATGGCCAGCCCGATGACGCCGGCCCCTGCCAGGAACGGAGCGACATTGACGCCCAGGTTCGCCATTGTGGTGATGGTGCATACCACCACTAGAACCACTTTAATCGCGTTGCGAAGTAACGGCAGAATAGTTTTGATACGCGTATTGGGCTCGTGGGTTCCGCGTCGGTTAGTTGTCGGCTCAAGGGCTTGCTGTATCGCAGTGTCAAGCACGACCCATGTCAGCCACGTCACCAGCAAGATCAAAAGAATATGCCCCAACGAATCGCTGATGACTCGGCCTGTGTGGCTATCAGAGGCAAACGCCAGTAGAGAAAAGCCCCAGATTTGCGCCAACAATTCAATGAACGTTACGGCAATGGCCACGCGCGACAGAGCGTACAGCACGTTCATCAAGCGCTCTTTGTAGATACTGGAACGCTGCCCTTGGGTGTTAAATGAATGGTGCAGAACCGTACTCAAAAACACGGTGGCGATCAGTAACCCTGATGTCAGCAGTGCGCTGCGTAGCGCGCGATCACTGTCTTCTCCCACTCTTAGCAAGTTGAGTGCAGACACCAATAGCATCAGCAGAATGGGCCAGTACCACAGCATGGAAAAAATGCGCAACGACTCCTGCAGTGCCGGCTGACCCAAGCGCTGTGCCAGGCCACGGTTACTGATCAAGTGCGCTATCGGGCGACGGAGCCGCACAGTGAGGTAGCCGAAAATGGCGCAAGCTATCAGCCCGGAGGATACGGATACGCAACTCGCAATGTTGTCGCCAACCTCCAGAATGATGGTCGAACTGTTCATTGCATCGCTAAGGGCAGAAAGAAAGCCGATCATGAACAAGGGGCGTTTGGCGTATGCCCGAATAATCTGAACGGCACGTCGTTTGTGTCCCACATAGAACATTGCCGTCAGCGATAGCACCAGCGCCACGCACAACACGCCGGCACTGCTGGCATACGCCAGCGTTAACCCCAGCGAGCGACCGATCGATTCGTGCATAAACCGACTGGCGTAAAGCGTGAGGATGAACGTGATCAGAGCGGGAACTATGTAGGGCAAAGTATTGCCGACCAGAGACTGTAGGCGGGGTCGATGGGTCACCCATCGGCTCATTTTCAGGTGACGTGACAGCCACCTCCCCGCCAGTACCAATACGACAAACACGCTGAACCAGATCGCCGATAATATGAAAAAATCGGCCATCGCCCCCCAAGAGGGACGCGTGTAGGCCTGCTCAATCAGCACTCCGGCTTCGTCGAATGCGCGCTCCACCCTCAAGCGCCAGATGCCCAGGAAGTCGATGCTAACGCCCAATCGCCCCTGAACTTCATCCATACCAGCGCCCAATGCGCCCAGTAAGCCGCCATCGACCAGCACCGGCGGCTTGCCATCGGACTCTTCAGCCTTCATGACCGACGCCAGCGTAGGCGCGGCCTGAAGCGCTCCACTCCCTGAAAGCACCAGAATGAGTAGTAACATCACTGATTTAAAATGAGACAAAACCGGGTAAACCTCCTGGAAACCGTAGGGGGTGATCGATATGCATTCGCGCAAGTCAACCCTGCCCGCCTCTTTCTGAGTTCAGCGTAGCCAATCCGTAGAAAGACTTCCCACGATGGCTGTAAAGCATTCTCACATGTTAGTCAGACAAAGACTGCTCAGAATCAACAAATCCATAGCCTTGGAAAGAGCCAGTAGCCGAGTAGGCTAGAGTTGAGAACGTACCGCCTGTGTACAGGTCATACATAACGAACAGTTGGTAACCCATCGGGAATGCTCCTCATGCTCGAATCGACTTGGGCTGCGCTCAAGCATCATCAACGGGTGCGGCAGATTGTGATCATCATCGCCAGTTTCGGTGCTCAGGATGTGTTGTATCGCTTAGGGCTGGGCGCTTTGTTGGGCGAGGCAAAGCGGGAGCCCAATCAGGTGAAAGAAGCGGGGACTCCGCGACGTGTCCGTCAGGCACTGGAAGCATTGGGGCCCACGTTCGTCAAGCTCGGACAAATCCTTGCCAGCCGTAGCGATATCTTGCCAGCCGCGTGGACCGATGAACTGGAAACCCTGCACAGCAGCGCTGCGACCTTGCCTTGGGAGCACTTGCAAGCCCAGGTTCTTGAGGATCTCGGCACTGGGTTGGAGCATGTATTCGCTGAATTCGACACCACTGCGCTCGCGGCGGCCTCGATGGCTCAGGTGTACCGGGCGCGGCTGCTCAATGGCGATGAGGTGGTCGTCAAGGTTCAACGCCCGGGCCTGCGCCGTAAAATGACTGCCGATCTCCAGCTGTTGGAAAGCATCGCGCAACTGATCGAGCAAACCGGCGAACTGGCACAATACCAGCCGCGCAAGATGGTCCGTCAATTGGCCAGGGCGATGCTGGAAGAGCTGGACTTCACCCGGGAAGGCCTTAATTGCGATGCCGTGGCGGCCAATTTTTTGCTGCAGCCGCACATTGTCATACCGCGTATTTATTGGGCTCATTCCAGCGAGCGATTACTGGTGCAGGAGTACTTGCCCAGCTACATGCCACTGGAGCGCAAGGCATTAATTGAGCAGGGGTTGGACCCGAGCGTGCTGGCCCGCCGTGGAGCTCGGGCCTTTATCAAAATGCTCTTGGAGGACGGGTTGTTCCATGGCGATCCGCATCCAGGCAACCTTAGGGCCATGAGTGATAATCGTGTCGGCTTTATCGATTTCGGCATGGTCGGTCGCCTGGACGAACGCAGGCGCTTGGAAGTGATGAGTTTTATGCGCGCCATGACCGAGGGCAACCGCGATGTGCTGGTGACGTTGCTGATTGACTGGAACAGCGATGGCGTACAGAACATGGCTGCCATCGAACAAGCCGCGAGTGAATACATGGCGCGGCACGGCGCTCAAGCACTGAACATGAGTGCGATGATTACGGACTTTCTGGAACTGATGCGTGAATACCAGTTGTTGCTACCGGCCGATCTGCTGGTGCTGTTCAAAGCATTGGTAACAGCAGATGGCGTACTCACGCGTCTGGACCCTCAGTTGGACCTTATCACTACAGCCAAACCGGCTATCGCCAAAATGCTCAAAGAACAACTGAGCTGGAAGATCGCCAAGCGTCTCGGGCTGGATGGCCTTGAATTGGGGCGCGGGTTGCTGGGCGAACTGCCGCAATTGACGCGGTTGCTGGTGAGCCGCCTCAAACACGGTGTGCTGGAAGTCCGTATGGACCTGCCGGGGCTGGAGCGTTTGGAGCGCTCCCTGCGGCTGGCGTCGACACGGCTGTCTCTGGCGTTGCTGGTGAGTGCGCTGGTCATTGCCTTCGGTCCGCAAATTGCTGCTGCTGGCCCGGTGTGGTTGGGTCTGCCACTTTTCAGTTGGCTGGCAGCGATCGCTACGTTAGGAGGGGTGATGGCGTTTTTGTGGAGCTTGTTCAAAAGTCCCTGAGTTACAGGCTTTGTGCGCAATAAAAAAGCGAAGCCATTTTCATGGCATCGCTTTTAGTGTTTACGGCTTGAGACCACAGCGCTTTAGAACGGAATATCGTCATCAAAGCTGTCGAAGTCCGGAGCAGGTTGCGGTGCCTGCTGCTGAGGGGCTGGGCGCGACTCGCGTTGTGGCTGTTGTTGCGCAGCCGGGCGTTGAGCCTGAGGGCGTGGTGCCGATTGCTGGTAGTTGTTACCGCCACCCTGGTTTTGCTGGTCGCCCTGTGGGCGGCCACCCAGCAACTGCATGGTGCCTTGCATGTCGACCACGATTTCTGTGGTGTAACGCTTGATACCGTCTTTTTCCCATTCGCGGGTTTGCAGCTTGCCTTCGATGTACACCTGCGAACCCTTGCGCAGGTATTCGCCAGCGATTTCAGCCACCTTGCCGAACATCGATACGCGGTGCCATTCAGTTTTTTCAACTTTCTGGCCAGTTTGCTTGTCTGTCCACTGTTCGCTGGTTGCCAGGCTCAGGTTGGTCACGGCATTACCGTTAGGCAAGTAGCGAACTTCGGGATCCTGGCCGCATGTGCCGACCAATATAACTTTGTTAACCCCACGGGCCATAACGTTCTCCTAGGCTGGGTGCGCTGTCGGCACTGGGTTGACCAGTTGCTCGAGCGTCGCGCGATCCAATAATTCGGTGTCCAATTTGATGTAGATGGCAGCTTCTTCAATCACGACAACTGCATCCGTAACCCCGGTAACGGCCTTTAGGCGCTCGACCAAGCCGGCTTCGCGGATCGCTTCGGGCGATAACGGCAAGCGCAGGCTCGTCACATAGGGAGGTTCGCGCATGGTAACAGCAAAGGCTAACCAGAGTGCAGCCAGACCTGCGGATCCCAAAAACACAAGTGATAGCCCCCCTTGTTGAAACATCCAGCCACCAAGGATGCCTCCCAGTGCAGCGCCGAGGAACTGGCTCGTGGAGTAAACCCCCATTGCCGTGCCCTTGCCGCCGGCCGGTGACACTTTGCTGATCAGTGAAGGCAGTGACGCTTCAAGCAGATTGAACGCCGTGAAAAACACCACAGTGCCAATGAGCAACGATCGCAAACTATCACCGAACTGCCAAAAGAATAGCTCAGTCAGCATCAACGTACCGACCGCTCCGAGTAAAACTCGTTTCATTTTGCGTTTCTTTTCGCCATAGATGATGAACGGGATCATGGCGAAAAAAGAAATCAGCAAGGCGGTCAGGTAGACCCACCAATGTTGCTCTTTGGGCAGCCCGGCCTTTTCGACCAGGGCCAACGGCAAGGCAATGAAGCTCGACATCAACATGGCGTGCAGCACAAAAATGCCCAGGTCCAGGCGCAGCAAGTCGGGGTGACGCAATGTCGGCATCAGGGCTTGCTTGGCCACGCCAGATTCACGGTGCTGTAGCGTCCCCGTCGAGCGCGGCACCATAAACATGATGATCACAATCCCTATCAGGGCCATGACCCCGGTCGCCAGGAACAACCCCGACAGGCCGAATGCGCTGGTCAGCAAAGGCCCTACAACCATCGCCACGGCAAATGACAAGCCGATGGTCATGCCAATCATGGCCATCGCTTTGGTGCGATGTTGTTCGCGCGTAAGGTCAGAGAGCAGCGCCATCACGGCGGCAGAAATGGCTCCTGCACCTTGCAGGACACGCCCGGCGATTACGCCCCAGATGGAGTCTGAGCCCGCTGCCAGTACGCTACCCAGCGCGAAGATAATCAACCCTAGGTAAATGACGGGGCGCCGCCCGATGCGGTCAGAAATAACGCCGAAGGGGATCTGGAAAACCGCTTGAGTCAAGCCATAAGCCCCTATAGCCAGACCAATCAGCGCAGGCGTTGCGCCGGCGAGGTCCATCCCATAGGTCGCCAGAACCGGCAATACCATAAACATGCCAAGCATACGGAAGGCGAACACCAAGGCCAGACCGCCTGCTGCGCGGGTCTCGCTGCCACTCATGCGTTCGCTGTGGGGATCGTGCATGGATAAACCTCATGTGAACCGGCGGCGATTCTACCAGTCCCATCGAGTAACAGCACACACACGAGCCATGCGCGACGCTTTGTCACGTTAACGTTATAAAGACCCTGATAGACATCGTGCCATCAAGGCCTGCACAGTTTTCACGCAGATCCGTATACTCATTCGTTTATGTTATGCCCGCCAAGCGAGGCCGCAGTGGACAAGATCCTGATACGTGGGGCACGAACCCACAACCTGAAGAACATCGACTTGACCCTGCCACGGGACAAACTGATCGTCATCACCGGACTGTCTGGCTCCGGCAAATCTTCATTGGCATTCGATACCTTGTATGCCGAAGGTCAGCGTCGCTATGTCGAGTCGTTATCGGCCTACGCGCGTCAATTTCTGTCGATGATGGAAAAGCCCGACGTCGACACGATCGAAGGCCTGTCGCCAGCGATTTCCATCGAGCAGAAATCCACGTCGCACAACCCGCGGTCAACGGTTGGCACCATCACTGAAATTTACGATTACCTGCGCTTGCTGTATGCCCGCGTAGGTATCCCGCGTTGCCCTGACCACGATATCCCCCTCGAAGCCCAAACCGTCAGCCAAATGGTCGACCTGGTGCTGGCACAACCCGAGGGCAGCAAGCTTATGCTGCTTGCTCCCGTGATTCGTGAACGCAAGGGCGAGCACCTTTCGGTGTTTGAAGAGCTACGCGCGCAAGGTTTTGTACGCGCCCGGGTCAATGGCAAGCTCTGCGAACTGGACGAGCTGCCAAAACTCGACAAGCAGAAGAAGCACACCATTGATGTGGTGGTCGACCGCTTTAAAGTGCGGGCCGACTTGCAGCAGCGCCTGGCCGAGTCGTTCGAAACCGCGCTGAAACTGGCAGACGGTATTGCGCTGGTCGCGCCCATGGACGATGAGCCCGGCGAAGAAATGATCTTCTCGGCGCGCTTCGCCTGCCCGATTTGCGGTCATGCGATCAGCGAGCTGGAGCCCAAGCTTTTTTCCTTCAACAACCCCGCGGGTGCATGCCCGACGTGCGATGGCCTTGGGGTGAAGCAGTTCTTCGACATCAAACGTCTGGTTAATGGCGAACTGACATTGGCCGAAGGTGCCATACGCGGCTGGGACAGGCGAAACGTCTATTACTTCCAGATGCTGGGTGCTTTGGCCAAGCATTACGATTTCAGCCTGGAAGTGCCGTTCAGTGAGCTGCCTGCTGACAAGCAAAAAGTCATCCTGTACGGCAGCGGCACCCAAAATGTGGACTTCCGCTATCTGAATGATCGCGGCGACATCGTCAAGCGTGCCCACCCCTTTGAAGGCATCGTGCCTAACCTTGAGCGACGTTATCGCGAAACCGAGTCAGCGACCGTGCGCGAAGAACTGGCCAAGTTCCTCAGCACGCAGTCCTGCCCGGACTGCCGGGGCACACGTTTGCGCCGCGAGGCACGCCATGTCTGGATCGGTGAGAAAACCCTGCCAGCAGTGACCAGCCTGCCGATTGGCGATGCCACCGAGTACTTCAGCACGCTGAGCCTGACCGGGCGCCGTGGTGAAATCGCGGAAAAGATTCTTAAGGAAATTCGTGAGCGCTTGCAGTTTCTCGTGAATGTGGGGCTCGACTACCTGTCACTGGACCGCAGTGCTGACACCTTGTCCGGTGGTGAGGCCCAGCGTATTCGGCTGGCCAGCCAGATTGGTGCCGGCCTGGTGGGCGTGTTGTACATTCTCGACGAGCCGTCGATTGGCCTGCACCAGCGCGATAATGATCGCTTGCTGGAGACCCTCAAGCATTTGCGTGACATCGGCAACACCGTGATCGTGGTCGAGCATGACGAAGACGCCATCCGTTTGGCCGACTATGTGGTGGACATCGGCCCCGGTGCCGGGGTGCATGGCGGGCATATCGTTGCCCAAGGCACGCCCGCTGAAGTCATGGTCCATCCGGATTCATTGACCGGCAAATACCTGTCGGGCCGGGTGAAGATTGCCGTGCCTGGCAAACGCACGCCGCGCAACAAAAAGCTGACCCTGTCGCTCAAGGGCGCACGCGGCAACAACCTGCGCAATGTTGACCTGGAGATCCCGATTGGCCTGCTGACGTGCGTAACCGGCGTGTCCGGCTCTGGCAAGTCGACCCTGATCAACAACACGCTTTACCCCCTCAGCGCGACTGCCCTGAACGGTGCAACCACTCTCGAAGCGGCGGCCCATGACAGCATCAAGGGGCTGGAGCACCTGGACAAAGTGGTCGATATCGACCAAAGCCCGATTGGCCGCACCCCGCGCTCCAATCCGGCGACCTACACGGGTTTGTTCACCCCCATCCGCGAACTGTTCTCGGGCGTGCCGGAGTCCCGCTCTCGCGGCTACGGGCCGGGGCGTTTCTCTTTCAACGTGAAGGGTGGGCGCTGCGAGGCCTGCCAGGGCGATGGCCTGATCAAGGTGGAAATGCACTTTCTGCCGGACATCTATGTGCCTTGCGATGTGTGCAAGAGCAAGCGATACAACCGCGAAACCCTTGAGGTCAAATACAAGGGCAAAAGCATTCACGAAGTGCTGGAAATGACCATCGAAGAAGCGCGCACGTTCTTTGATGCCGTCCCTGCGCTGGCGCGTAAGCTGCAAACGCTGATGGACGTAGGGCTTTCGTATATCAAGCTGGGGCAATCCGCCACAACGCTGTCAGGCGGTGAGGCGCAACGGGTGAAGTTGTCCCGCGAGCTGTCCAAGCGAGATACCGGCAAGACGTTGTATATCCTTGATGAACCTACAACCGGTTTGCACTTTGCGGATATCCAGCAATTACTGGATGTGCTGCATCGGCTTCGCGATCACGGCAATACGGTGGTGGTGATTGAACACAACCTGGATGTGATCAAGACGGCCGACTGGCTGGTGGATCTGGGGCCAGAGGGCGGTTCCAAGGGCGGGCAAATTATTGCAACCGGCACACCTGAAGAAGTCGCTGACATGCCGCAATCGCACACAGGGTTCTATTTGAAGCCATTGCTGATTCGCGACAGGGATTAACTGCTGCAAAAAAAAAGGCACCGCAAGGTGCCTTTTTCATGGGGCTTATTAAAACTTGTAACCCAAACCCACCATGTAAACGAATGGGTCCACGTCGACGTTGACCTTGGCGCGTGTGCCAGGGGCGACGGCGTTGTTTTCTACGGTAGCCCGGGTATCGATATCAATGTAACGCGCTTGGGCGTTGATCATGATGTTGTCGGTCAGCATGTAGTCAGCACCGATCTGCCAGGCCAGGCCCCACGAGTTTTTGGCTTTGAAGTTGTCGAAGCCTGCAGTGGTGGCGCGGCTGCCAACGTGTTCGTCGTAGATCCAGGTGTAGTTGATGCCAGCACCGACATAGGGTTGGAATGCGGACTTGTTGTCCAGCGGGTAGTACACAACGCTCAAGGTCGGTGGCAAGTGTTTGAGGCTGCCCAATTTGCCGTTGGCGGAGGGCAGGCTGGTGCCTTTGAGTTTGACGTCGTGCTCAAACGGCGTAGCGGCCAGCAGTTCGATACCCACATGGTCAGTCACCATGTAAGCGAAGTTGAGACCCAATTGCGTGTTGCTGCTCATGGTTGCCTTGCCGCCCAGGTCTGTTCCTGCGATCGGCCCCTGGTCGACCTTGACGCTGGAGCTGTCGGCTTTAGGGTTTACCGTGATAGCACCGGCCCGCACGATGATGTCGCCTTCGGTGTGTGCGTGGGCCAGAGGTGTGACGACGGCAATCGCCAGAGCGGCGGCGCTGAGCAGAGACTTGTGCATGGGAGCTCCATTGGGATATTTAAACGTTATAACCCATGGTAAAGAGCGGTTGGCGCGCTTCTGTTGACCCAGCTCAATGAAGGGTGAGTTTGTGAAAAATTCGTCATTTGGTGCGCAGTCTGTCGGCGCTATCTTGGTTTTAGCGGCCGGGCTTCACTCGGGCAGTTCGTAGACAACGATTTTTTGCGCCTCCATTTGATAGCCTGCATCGGCCAATTCGCTGGTGCTCGGCTTGACCTGCATCGCGCCTTCTATCCAGTACGGCTGGTACAGCTCATCAAGCCTGACGCCTTCTTTGCTGGTCACATGCACGATCTGGTTAGAGGGCGGAGGCGGCACGTGAATACACGCACCGAAATACGGCACCAGCAGAAAGTCGGTGGTGCGGCCGTCTTCGCTCACTTCAAGCGGCACGATATAGCCCGGCAAGCGGATAAGCTGGCCGTCCAGCGCGGACACCACGGGGGCATCGGGCAAGTCCTGTTTGACCGCGGGTGCGGCTTCCGGGTCCAGATTGCCCAATTGCGAGAGGTCATGCAGGGGCGTCATGTTCGGGACTTCAGGCGGTGCGTCGGGCGGAATCATCTCGGCCCAGGTCAGTTCTTTCGAGCCGGCCGCCCACAGCGACGTGGACATCAGCATCCACAATGCCAGCACCACTCGTGACAACACAGACGTATTCATAGCACGGCACTCATAAACGAATGGACAGGCCATCGGCCAGCGATTGTCGGTAGGCGCGCCAGGCTGGCACGCAGCCCATTAGCAGGGCGGCCGCCAGAATACCGCCGAGCAGGGCCCATTCATATTCACTTGGCCAGGCCAGGGGCAAGTAGAGCCCGTAGTTGGATTGCACATACCCCTGGGCCAGGGCGATGCCTGCGTAAAGCAAAGCGACCCCGGCAATTACTCCGGCCAGTGCCAGGGCCAATGCCTCGAACACCAGCAGCGTTGCAATGTGCCAGGGCCGGGCACCCACTGAGCGCAGAATGGCCATCTCGCGACGCCGTTCATTAAGGCTGGTCAAAATGGCCGTCAGCATGCCGATCAGGCCCGTCAGTACCACGAACAGCGACACCACAAACAGCGCCTTTTCAGCGGTACTCATCAAACTCCACAGTTCTTGCAGCGCCACGCCGGGCAAGATCGCCATCATGGGTTCGCCACGAAAATCGTTGATCTCACGTTGCAGGGCGAAGGTCGAAATTTTGCTGTTCAAGCCCACCATAAACGCGGTGATGGCCTGCGGTGTGAGGTCCATGTTACGAGCCTGATCGGCACTGATTCGCCCGGCACCGCGGGCCGGAACGCCGTTATGCCAGTCAATGTGGATCGCTTCCATGCCGCCCAGGCTGATATGTAAGGTGCGGTCGACCGGGGTGCCGGTGCGTTCGAGGATACCGACCACGGTAAAGGGCTTGTCGTCATGCTTGACCAGGCTCACCGCTGCCACACCGTGGGCCAGTACCAGTTTATCGCCGAGCGTGTAGTGCAAGGCATCAGCCACATCGGCACCGAGGACGACTTCAAACGGGTCAGTAGCAAATGCGCGGCCTGCAGCCAGCTTCAGGTTTTGCCGGTGGCCATACTGATAATGTTCAAAGTAGGCCTCGCTGGTGCCCATTACCCGATAGCCGCGATGGGAATCACCCAGCGACATGGGAATGGCCCATTTCACTTTGGGGTTGTGGGCGAAATGCTCATAACTGTCCCAACGAATATTGTTGGTGGCATTGCCAATCCGGAACACGGAATACAACAGCAAATTGACCGAGCCTGAACGGGCTCCCACGATCAGGTCGGTGCCACTGATGGTGCTGGCAAAGCTGGCGCGGGCTTCGGTGCGCACGCGTTCCACCGCCAACAACAGGCACACCGACAAGGCAATGGCGAAGGCTGTCAGCAGTGCGGTGAAGCGCCGGTTAGCCAGGCTGGCCAGGGCAAGACGAAACAAATACATCTCAGACCTCTGCCGATTGAGCGGCGCGATTGAGTTCAGACAGCGACAGGTTGCGGTCGAAGAGTGGGGCCAGGCTTTGGTCGTGACTGACAAACAGCAGGCTGGCACCTGCCTCGCGGCATTCGGCAAACAGCAGCTGGATAAAGGCTTCGCGTGCGTCGGCGTCGAGGGCCGACGTCGGCTCATCGGCGATCACCAGTTCGGGCTGGCCGATCAGCGCGCGGGCGGCAGCCACTCGTTGTTGTTGGCCGATGGACAGTGAGTCTGCTCGCCGTTCCAGCAGTGCCGGGTCTTTGAGGCCCAGGTGCGCGAGCAGGGTGCGTGCGGCGTTATTCACACTGCCGTGGCGCTGTGCGGCGCGGCGGGCACGCAGTGTGGAAAAGTGGCAGGGCAGTTCAACGTTCTCGCGTACCGATAGAAATGGCAGCAAATTGAACTGCTGAAAGATATAGCCGGTGTGGTCGACCCGAAAGCGATCGCGGGCCCCCGAACCGAGTTGCCCCAGTTCCTGGCCCAGCAAACGAACGCTGCCGCCCTCCGCCATTTGTACCCCACCGAGCAACCCCAGTAAGGTGGTTTTGCCACTACCGCTTGGCCCTTTGAGAAACAGCGTTTCACCGGGCTCCAGGCGAAAGGCGGGGATATCCAGTAACACGGGCTGCCCCGGCCAACTGAAACGCAGGTCGCTGAGTTCGATAAGTGCTTGGGTCATGGGGAGGAAAAATCGCCTGTAATGAGGTGCGGGTAGCCAGCGGGGGAGGTGTACAAGAGCGAGTGTGCCCGCTCCTGCCAAGGCTTAAAACGTGACAGTAGGCGCTTTTGAAGTGACCACCACCGATTGCTGACCGCTTGGGCCAATCAATTGCACCTTGAGGCTATGAGTGCCTGGGAAGGTTTTGAAGAATTGAGCCAGATCCAGTGACTTTAACCCGTCAGGCTTGCTGCAGGTAAAGGCGTAATGCACGTCGATATCGCTGTGGTGGTGCCCGCCTTTTGCGGTGCTTTCTTCGGGGGCCGGATCAAACAATGGGCTCTCCAGTTCCTGTGCTTCAGTGGTGCAACCAGCAGCTTTGGGCAGGCTGAACAAGGTGTGTGGGTCTTCCAGTTGCTTGCGCGCTGCGTTGACCTTGGCCTTATCCGCATCAGTGGTGGCTATGTGCTCAAAGCCCACGAGGTTTATCGATGGGCCGTCCAGGTCCAGCTCCAGCGTTTGACCATCCAGCGCAACATTCAAGCTGCCGACGCCATGTTCATGGGGGGGGAGGCTGTCGTGTTCATGGTCGTGATCATGCGCGTCGGCGGCATTGGCCATGGCCAGTGGCAACAGCACAAACGGCAAAGCAAGAAACAAACGGCGCATAGCGGGACTCCAGCAAGAAAGTTCACATGTTTTGTTATGTGATCTTATAACAATGTTGCGAGAGTTTGCCCGTGTGCTTGGCGTTACGCAAGACGCATGGGAGCATGTCTTCATGAAACTTGAGGAGCGGGATGATGGTGCGTATTCGCGGAACGATTGGTGAGTGGCCGGTGGATTTGACGGTCGAGCTGGATGAGGCGGATTGGGTGAAGCTGGGCGCGCAGGTACCCGTGGCTGATGCACCAGCGAGCTCGTCATCGGCCAGGCCGGCGAGTCAGGATGACGCCCTCTGGGAGACGACCAAAGGCCTGTTGCGCGCCGCCGGGCAAATGACCGGGCCGGAGTTATTGGGGCAGCTCGAAGCGTTAACCGGCAGTACGGGCGCAGGCAAGCGCTTGCTGGTGCGCTTGCGCCATTGCGCGCAGGTCAAGGTCGTCAGCGGTGCCGACTCACCTGTTTACAGCTGGATCGAATAAAACAAACCTGCGGTTTTGTAGGCGCGAGGTTTTAACGATCAATGACAGCCGCGCTGTCGTGCAGCAATCCTATCCATTGCTGCGGTCACGGCCACTTAAGGTTCCGGCTTTACGCCGTGTTACTTTGATGGAGCGCAAAGTAACCAAACGCTCATGCCCCTACCACTCGGTGCCTCGCTGTGGCTCGGCATGCCCTCACCACAGGCTTTGCTCCGTGGGCACGCCGCGATCGGCCATCCTTGGCCGTGTCGCGGCTAACCCGGCGTCCTGCCGGGTTACCCACTGCGCAAAACCCGCGTTCGGCCAGCGTGGTTTAAGGGGGCCCTTGGATCAAAAGCCAGATCAAAAGCACGTCGGCGATCTGCCATCCGTAATTACATGGACTCGCCCAAGCCGAGGCGTCTGTGCGCCACGGTGGCATTCTATTAGAAGCCAACGACAGCGAGGGCGAGTCCATGAAAAAGAATACGACGACCAATCAGTACGTGCCAAC
>Ga0308167_1002215_pt1 | contig 18836 bp, 20 predicted proteins | sample PhyCR1_2_FD_202138 | JGI IMG/M metagenome (GOLD analysis project Ga0308167, IMG submission 202138) | Phyllosphere microbial communities from UC Gill Tract Community Farm, Albany, California, United States - DLSLRC.R1 | ecosystem: Host-associated > Plants > Phyllosphere > Unclassified | place... | reverse complement strand
TTCGATTTTCAGTCGAACGCTCTACCAACTGAGCTATCCAGCCGTGGCGACCCTGACGGGACTTGAACCCGCGACCTCCGCCGTGACAGGGCGGCACGCTAACCAACTGCGCTACAGGGCCATGTTGAATTACTGTCTTGCTTTGGTTTCGCTCTGCTTGCTTGCTCACTCTGCGAGGAGTGACCCCAACGGGATTCGAACCCGTGCTGCCGCCGTGAAAGGGCGGTGTCCTAGGCCACTAAACGATAGGGCCGCAAGCGGTGCTTCGCGCTACCGATGGACAAGCATACGGATGCCTCCCGGGATTCACAAATCGAGCCGCTCCACCGCGGAATCCCCGGCGTGTCGCGGTGTCGCCGCCCGGGCGCAGGGCTTCACTCACCCTGGGGCACCAGGCCCCGATTCGTGCTGTCGATGTTCCGATGCGACCATCGTCGTCGGTCCCGTGCCCCTCGTGCGAGGGGGTGTGCGGGTGCGACACCTGTTGTTACTGTTGCGCTTGTTGACAGTGTTACGTGCGTGAGCCTTGCCGCGCTGTTACGAAATCGAGATGTATGTCGACCTCACCATCGCTCTCACTCCGCCCCCGTCCCCGCCGCCGCTTCATCGCCGCTGCGGTCGCCGTCGCGCTCACCGCCGGCACCCTCGCGGCCCTCGCCCCGGTGACCTCGGCCAGTGCGGCGTCGTACCCGAGCTGGTCGGACGTCGAGAAGGCCAAGGCGTCGAAGTCGGCCCAGCAGGCGAAGGTGACCCAGATCAAGGGGCTCATCGCCGACCTCACGGCGAAGGCCTCCGCGGCGCAGAAGTCCGCCGAGGCCGCCGGGACGGCATACCAGACCGCGCAGACGAAGTACGACGACGCGACGCTGACCCAGAAGAAGCTGCAGTCCCAGGCGGACGACGCCGAGAAGACCGCGACCGCGTCCGAGGCGCAGGCCGGTCAGCTCGCGGCGCAGCTCGGGCGGGCGAGCGCGAACGACGTCACGACCGACATCCTCACGCACCCCACGAAGTCGGGTGACCTGCTGTACGAGCTCGGCGCCATGTCGAAGCTCAGCGAGCAGGCCGACGGCATCTACGCGCAGGCATCGCAGGACCGCGGCGTGGCCCAGGGCCTCGCCGACAAGGCGGACCGCGCCAAGGAGGCCCTCGGCGACCTCGCCGACCAGGCACAGCAGAAGATGCAGGCCGCACAGACCGCCGCCGACCAGGCGCAGTCCTCCGTGGACGCCCAGGCGGACAACAAGGAGCGACTCGAGGCGCAGCTCACCCTGCTCACCACGAGCGAGCAGAACGTCGAGGCGCGCTACAACAAGGGCGTCCAGGTGGAGAAGGCCCGGCTGGCCCGGATCGCGGCAGCGGCAGCGAAGGCCGCGGCGACGAGCCAGGGCGGGACCGGCGGCGGTTCGCCGAACTCGTCCGGCTGGGTCCGCCCGACCGGCGGGTACCAGACGAGCCCGTTCGGCTACCGACTCGACCCGTACACGAAGAACTACGCCCTGCACGCAGGCGTCGACCTCGCTCCCGCCTGCTACGCCCCGATCTACGCGGCGGCGTCCGGCACGGTGACCTTCGCGGCGAACGGCGGCGGCTACGGCAACGAGGTCGTGCTCGACAACGGCGGCGGCATCTCGACCGCGTACGGGCACATCGTCGACGGCGGCACGCTCGTGTCGGTCGGCCAGCACGTCACCGCCGGGCAGCAGATCGCCAAGGTCGGTTCGACCGGGTGGTCGACGGGTTGCCACCTCCACTTCGAGACCCGGGTGAACGGTTCCGCCGTCGACCCGGTCCCCTTCATGGCAGCGCGGGGGATCTCGGTATGACCGTGTGCGCGCCCGAAAGGCCCTGAACGCCGTGAAGCACTCCGCTCGCACCCTCTCCTGTGGGATCGCGGTGGTGGCCGTCCTCGGGATCGGTCTCTCCGTCGTGGTCGCCGGCCCGGCCCAGGCGGCACCGTCCGCCCCGAGCTGGGACGACGTGCGAGCGGCGAAGGCGGACACCGCCGAAGCCCAGTCCGCCGTCGACGAGCTGAGCACCCGGCTGCAGACCCTGCAGGACGCTGCCGACAGCGCACAGGTCGCCGAGCTCCAGGCCGGTCAGACGTACGCCCTCGCGGCGTCGCAGCAGCAGGACGCGCAGGCGACCCTGGACGACCTCACCGCGCAGTCCAAGCGAGCGGAGCGGACGGCGGACGCCTCCGCGCAGCAGGTCGCCGGCCTCGTGGTCGAGCTGTCGCGCACCGGCGGCGGGGACCTGTCCGCGGCGATGCTCATCGACTCGCGGGACTCGAAGGACCTGCTCTACCGGGTCGGCACGATGTCGCACCTGTCCGAGCGCTCCGCGACCGTCCTCGCCCAGGCCCAGGCGGACCAGAACACCGTCGACGCGATCGCCGCGCAGCAGTCCGCCGCGACGAAGGCCCTCGCGAAGGCGACGGACACGACGAAGGCCGCCCTCGCCGAGGCGAACGACACCGCGGCGTCGGCGCAGGCACGCGTGCAGCGGGAGCAGGACCAGCAGGACGAGGTGCTGCAGCAGCTCGCGTACCTCAAGGGCACGAGCGTCGCCACCGAGGCCGCCTACTGGACCGCGCAGCAGGCGAAGCGGGCGGAGGCGCAGCTCGCGTCGAACACCGGTGGCTCCGGGGCGACCGCGGCCGCGGGCACCGGCTCGGGCTCGGGTGGGGACGCCGCGAGCAGCACGCCGAGCACGGGCGGCGGCACGAGCACCCAGCCGGGCACCGACGGCGGCACCAAGCCCAGCGCCGCGACGACACCGTCGAAGCCCAGCACCCCGACCACACCGTCGAAGCCGAGCACCCCGACCACTCCGACCACCCCGTCGAAGCCGAGCACGCCCACCACTCCGACGACCCCGACCGCGCCGAGCACCCCCTCGAAGGCAGCCGGCGCGATCGCCTACGCCCGCGCACAGATCGGCGACGCGTACCAGTTCGGCGGTGCGGGTCCGAACACGTGGGACTGCTCCGGCCTCGTGATGATGGCCTACAGCTCGCAGGGCATCGCCACCGGTGGCCACAACGTCGTCTGGCAGTACAACTACTTCAAGTCGATCGGGCGCCTCGTGCCGATGTCGCAGCGGCAGCCCGGCGACATCCTCTTCTACTCGTACAACGGCACCGTCAACGAGGCGTACCACGACTCGATCTACACCGGCAACGGCATGATGGTCGAGGCGGCGAACCCGCAGCGCGGCGTGCTCGAGCGGGCGATCTGGACCCCGGGCCAGCTGCTGCCCTACGTCGCACGGCCGAGCGGTTCGCTCTAGCCGCACGCAAGAACGACGAGTGCGCACGAGGGATCGTGCGCACTCGTCGTCAGGCGGCGCAGTCCCGGTCGAGCCGGAACGGAACCGGGAGCGTCAGTGACCGGCGGGCACGTACGCGGCCTGGCCGGCCGTGACGATCGCCTCGGCCTCGGCGGCGTCGCCCCAGCCCTCGGCCTTGACCCACTTGTTCGGCTCGAGGTCCTTGTAGCGCTCGAAGAAGTGCGCGATCTCGGCCTTCGTCTGCTCGTCGACGTCCGAGATGTCCTGGATGTGCGCCCAGCGCGGGTCCTTCGCGGGGACCACGAGGACCTTCGCGTCGTTGCCGGCCTCGTCGCTCATCTTGAAGACGCCGACCGGGCGGACCTTGACGCCCACACCGGGGAACGTCGGGTACTCGAGGAGCAGCAGCGCGTCCACGGGGTCACCGTCGTCGGCCAGGGTCTTCTCGAAGAACCCGTAGTCGGTCGGGTAGACGAACGAGGTGAACAGCACGCGGTCGAGGTACACGCGACCGGTCTCGTGGTCCACCTCGTACTTGTTGCGGCTGCCCTTGGGGATCTCGACGACGACGTCGTACGCGGCCATGTTGCGCTCCTGGTCTGATGTGCGGGAAGAAAGCGCGGCTAACGTTACCGGGTGAACACTCCGCGTCCCCGGCTCGACCCTGCGGTCGCCGACACCCGTCGCGCGGTGCGCTCCCTGCTCGCGCAGGCGCTCGACGAGGGCACGGTGCGCCCCGGGGACCTCGTGCTCGTCGCGCTGAGCGGCGGACCGGACTCGCTCGCGCTCGCCGCGGCCACCGCGTTCGAGGCGCCCAAGCAGGACCTGCGAGCAGGGGCAGTGGTCGTCGACCACGCACTCCAGGCGGGGTCCGAGGCGGTGGCGAGCCGCGCCTCCAGGCAGGCGTCCGAGCTGGGACTCGCACCGGTGACCGTCCGTCGCGTCGCCGTGGGTTCCGCGGGCGGTCCCGAAGCGGCGGCTCGGGAGGCGCGGCACGCGTCGATCGCGCTCGTCGCGTCCGACGTCGGGTCACCCCTCGTGCTGTTCGGACACACGCTGGACGACCAGGCCGAGTCCGTGCTGCTCGGCCTCGCCCGCGGGAGCGGGCCGGACTCGCTGTCCGGCATGGCGCCGCTGACGCAGCGCCAGACGGGGCCGGCCTACGGGCGGCCGCTCCTCGGCGTCCGTCGACACACGACGCGGCAGGCGTGCGCCGCCGCCGGACTCGCCCCGTGGGACGACCCGCAGAACGCGGACCCCGCCTTCGCGCGCGTCCGCGTCCGGAACGTGCTCCTGCCCGCGCTCGAACGCGAACTCGGTGCCGGCGTGCCCGAGGCCCTCGCCCGCACCGCCGACCAGCTCCGCGAGGACTCGGCCGCGCTCGACCACTTCGCCGAGGAGATGGCCGAGGACCTCGCCGAGCACTCCGAAGCCGGCATCTCGCTGTCCGTGCGGGAGCTCGCGGCGAACCCGCCGGCCCTCCGGCAGCGGCTCGTGCGGCTGGCGGTGGAGAGCGAGTTCGGCGTGACGCTGTCCCGCGTGCAGACGCTCGAGGTGTGCCGACTCGTCACCGACTGGAGCGGGCAAGGGCCGATCGACCTGCCGGGCGTGCAGGCGTCGCGATCGGGCGACCGTCTGGCCTTCACCGCCGGTTAGGCTGGGGTGGTGGAACTCTCCGACGTCCAGGCAGACCTGTCCGAAGTCCTCTTCACCCCCGAGCAGATCGACGACAAGCTCGCCGAGCTCGCCGCGGTGGTCGACGCCGACTACGCGGGGCGCGACCCACTGCTCGTCGGTGTCCTCAAGGGTGCCGTGATGGTGATGGCGGACTTCTCGCGCCACCTCAAGATGCAGGCGCGCATGGACTGGATGGCGGTGTCGTCGTACGGCTCCGGCACGAAGTCGTCCGGCGTGGTCCGCATCCTCAAGGACCTCGACACCGACCTGCACGGGCGGGACGTCCTCATCGTCGAGGACATCATCGACTCCGGTCTGACGCTGTCGTGGCTCAAGCAGAACCTCGAGTCCCGCGGGGCCGCGAGCGTCGAGATCGTCGCACTGCTGCGCAAGCCCGAGGCGGCCAAGGTCGAGGTCGACGTGAAGTACGTCGGCTTCGACATCCCGGACGCGTTCGTGGTCGGCTACGGGCTGGACTACGACGAGCGCTACCGCAACCTGCGCGGGATCGGGGTGCTCGCACCGCACGTCTACAGCTGATCCTGGCGGCGGGTGGAGTTCGCCCGCAGAGGACACCCATTCTCGCCACAGAATCGCAGCCGTATGCTGATCAGCACGCAACTTCGGCAGAGAAAGGTGTCGGGCGCTCTGCCCGGATCACATGGACTTCAAGCGCATCCTTCGCGGGCCGTACATCTACGTGCTGATCGCGATCGTGGGGATCTGGATCGGATGGGCTGTCATCAGCCAGTCCGGCACGCAGCAGATCGACACGCAGAAGGGCCTCCAGCAGCTCTCCGACGGCAAGGTCTCCTCCGTGGTGGTGAACTCCACAGAGCAGCGCGTCGACCTCACCCTCAAGGACGGCAACGCGCACGAGCAGTTCTACTACTCGACGCCGCGCGGTGAAGAGGTCATCCAGGCCGTCAACGACGCGAGCCTGCCGAAGGGCTACAACGACACCGTCCAGCAGTCGAACTGGTTCCTCTCGCTGCTCGGCATCCTCCTGCCGTTCCTCATCATCGGCGCCCTGTTCTGGTTCCTCCTCGCCAACGCCCAGGGCGGCGGCTCGAAGGTCATGCAGTTCGGCAAGTCCCGGGCGAAGATGAACAACAAGGAGAACCCGCAGGTCAGCTTCGCCGACGTCGCTGGCGCCGACGAGGCGATCGAGGAGCTCCAGGAGATCAAGGAGTTCCTCAAGGAGCCGGCGAAGTTCCAGGCCGTCGGCGCCAAGATCCCGAAGGGCGTGCTGCTGTACGGCCCTCCCGGTACCGGCAAGACGCTGCTCGCCCGAGCCGTCGCCGGTGAGGCGGGCGTGCCGTTCTACTCGATCTCCGGTTCGGACTTCGTCGAGATGTTCGTCGGTGTCGGTGCGAGCCGTGTCCGCGACCTCTTCGAGCAGGCGAAGCAGAACTCGCCCGCCATCGTCTTCATCGACGAGATCGACGCCGTGGGTCGTCACCGTGGCGCCGGCATCGGCGGCGGCAACGACGAGCGCGAGCAGACGCTGAACCAGCTCCTCGTCGAGATGGACGGCTTCGACGGCAAGACCAACGTGATCCTCATCGCGGCGACGAACCGTCCCGACGTCCTCGACCCGGCGCTCCTCCGCCCCGGTCGCTTCGACCGCCAGATCGGCGTCGACGCCCCGGGCCTCGCCGGCCGCCAGCAGATCCTCGAGGTGCACGCGAAGGGCAAGCCGCTCGCCGCGAGCGTCGACCTCGAGCTCCTCGCCCGCAAGACGCCGGGCTTCACCGGCGCCGACCTGGCGAACGTCCTGAACGAAGCCGCGCTCCTGACGGCCCGCTCGAACGCGCAGCTCATCGACAACCGCGCCCTCGACGAAGCCGTCGACCGCGTCATGGCCGGACCGCAGCGCCGCACGCGCATCATGTCCGACCAGGAACGCCTCATCACGGCCTACCACGAGGGTGGTCACGCCCTCGCGGCCGCTGCCATGCGCCACACCGACCCGGTGACGAAGATCACGATCCTCCCGCGCGGCCGTGCCCTCGGCTACACGATGGTGCTCCCGCTCGAGGACAAGTACTCCGTCACCCGCAACGAACTGCTCGACCAGCTCACCTACGCCATGGGCGGCCGCGTCGCCGAGGAGATCGTCTTCCACGACCCGACCACGGGTGCGTCGAACGACATCGAGAAGGCCACCGGCACCGCGCGCAAGATGGTCACCGAGTACGGCATGAGCCGTGCCGTCGGGTCCGTCAAGCTCGGCTCCGGGTCGAGCGAGCCGTTCGTCGGCCGCGACATGAGCGGCGGGACCAGCCGCGACTACTCGGAGAACATCGCCGAGACGGTCGACGCCGAGACCCGTGCCCTGCTCGAGGCCGCGCACGACGAGGCCTACCAGGTGCTCAACGACAACCGAGACATCCTCGACCGTCTGGCCGGCGAGCTCCTCGAGAAGGAGACGCTCGACGCCCCGGAGCTGGTCGAGATCTTCAAGGACGTCCGCAAGCTGCCGGAGCGCCCGCAGTGGCTGTCCAGCGACAAGCGTCCGGTGAGCAACCTGCCCGCCATCGAGGTGCCGGGCAAGGCCGCCTCGACCGCGTCCGAGCAGTCCGACCACGAGTCGTCGAAGCCCCGTCGCCGTCCCTTCGGCAACCCGGGTATCGCCCCCGCGTAGGCCGGCATGACGGACCTGCCGACGAGGCGCTCGCGTCGGCTCGCCGAGGTGAGCCAGGCGCGGGCCGCAGCAGCCGAGCCGCCGACGGTCGCGATCGACCTCCGGGCACCAGCACCGGTGCCGGAGATCGTGACCGGTCGGCGGCGCGACCGCGATCGCGGTGCGCCGACCGACGACCGGACCCGGGTGATGGGGATCCTCAACGTCACGCCGGACTCCTTCAGCGACGGCGGTCTGCACCAGGCGTACGACGCCGCGGTGCAGCACGCCCGTGAACTCGTCGCCGCCGGGGCCGACATCGTCGACGTCGGCGGGGAGTCGACGCGGCCTGGGTCGGAGCGCGTCCCCGTCGAGGTCGAGCAGCAGCGGGTGCTCCCGGTCGTGCAGCAGCTCGTGGCCGAGGGCATCACGGTGAGCGTCGACACGATGAACGCCTCGACCGCCGAGCGTTCGGTCGACCTCGGCGCCGCCATCGTGAACGACGTCTCCGGTGGGCTGGCCGACGACGACATGGCGCGCGTCGTCCGTGACACGGGTGCCGGGTTCGTCGTCATGCACTGGCGTGGGCACAGCGACCGGATGTACCGCAACGCCGAGTACGTGCACGCCGTCGACGAGGTCCGGCGCGAGGTCGAACTCCGCGTCGCCGAGCTCATCGTCCTCGGGGTGCGCCAGGAACAGGTCGTCATCGACCCGGGCCTCGGCTTCGCCAAGCAGGGCGCGCAGAACTGGGAGATCCTGGCGGGCTACGAGCGGTTCGCGTCGATCGGCCTGCCGGTGCTCGTCGCCGCCTCGCGCAAGCGCTTCCTCGACGGGGTCGGCAGCGCTGCCGGTGCCGCCCCGAAGGAGCGCGACCTCGCCACCGCCGCCATCAGCCTGCTCTCCGCCGAACGCGGGGCGTGGGGTGTGCGCGTGCACGACCCGGCACCGACCCGTGCCGTGCTCGACGTCTGGGACGCCTGGAGGGCAGCTCGATCGTGAGGGACACCATCCGACTGACCGGGGTCCGCGCGCGCGGCCACCACGGGGTCTTCGACCACGAGCGCGCCGACGGCCAGGACTTCGTGGTCGACGTCGCCGTCGAGGTCGACGCCCGCGCCGCGTCCGGCTCCGACGACCTCGACGAGACCGTGCACTACGGCGTGCTCGCCGAGCAGGTCGTCGCCGAGATCGAGCGCGACCCGGTCGACCTCATCGAGACCCTCGCCGAGCGCATCGCCGCCGCCGTGCTGACGCACCGTGCGGCCCTGGCGACCGAGGTCACGGTGCACAAGCCGCAGGCGCCCATCACGGTGCCGTTCGCCGACGTGTCGATCACGATCCGCCGGACCCGTGGCGGCGTCCGAGCCGCCGGGTCCGACGTCGAGGAAGAAGAGTGAGCCGGGCGGTCGTCGCCCTCGGCGCCAACCTCGGCGACCGGGGGAGCACCCTGCGCGCCGCCGCCGCCGCGATCGTCGCCCTCCCCGGGGTGCGTCCGGTGGCCTCCAGCCGCGAGGTCGAGTCGGTCGCCGTCACGCTCGACGGCCCGGACACGACGAAGCCCCGGTACCGGAACGCCGTCGTGGTCGTCGACACCGACCTCGAGCCGCAGGAACTCCTCGACGCCCTGCACGGCATCGAGGACACCCACGGCCGCACGCGCGAGGTCCGCTGGGGCGACCGGACGCTCGACCTCGACCTCGTGGCGTACGACGACCTGTCCCTCGACACCGTGACCCTGACCGTGCCGCACCCGCGAGCCGGCGAGCGGGCGTTCGTGCTCGCGCCGTGGCACGACGCCGACCCGGACGCCGTCCTGCCGGGTGTCGGGCCGGTCGCCGACCTGCTCGAGCGGGTGGGGGACGACACGGAGCGCGTCGACGAGCCGCGCCTCTTCGACGAGCCGACCCGCGCCTCCAGGCCAGAGACGAGCGATTCGTGAAGCCCACCCGCGCCTCCACCCTGCTCAGCGTCGCCGTCGTCGCGGCGGTCGCCGGCTTCGCCCTCGACGCCGTCCTGGCGTCGCGGCAGGCGCCGACGCTGTTCCTCGCGACACCCCTCGGCGTCACCCTCGCGTTCATCGGCATCGCCGTCGTCCTGATGGCCCGGCCGGTCCGTCGGCACGCTCGCGACGGCGCGTCCCGGTCGCACCCCGTCGACCCGCTCTACGCGATCCGCGTCGTGGTGCTCGCGAAGGCGTCGAGCATCGCGGGCTCGCTGTTCGGCGGGTTCGGCGCGGGCCTGCTCGTGTACCTCCTGACCCGCTCGGCCTTCCCTTCGCTAGGCTCGGTCCTGCCGAACGCCGTGGCGGTCGGGGGTGGACTCGTGTTGACGGTGTGCGCACTCGTCGCCGAACGCATGTGCATCGCTCCTCCTGGGGACGATGACGACGACGACCTCCCCCGGGGCGGCACGACGCAGGCGCACTGACACCGGAGCGGCACGACGCCGGCGCACCGACACCGGAGCGGCACGACGCAAGCGCACCGACCCGGTGCACCCAGCACGACCCGACCGCAGGAGGCCCGCGATGCCGCGTGAACGACTCGACGAGCCCGGTCTGGGACTGACCGGCACCACCTGGACCCGGGTGTCGCCCAAGCTCGTCTGGACCGAGCTCATCACGACGATCGTGATCGGGCTCGTGGTGACGGCCGGCTGCGTCATCATCGGCGTCGTCAGCGGCGGGTTCTCCGGCACGGCCGGCACCGTCTGGACGCTGATCGGCATCGCGGTCGCGATCGTCACCCTCGTGACGGCCATCCTGACGCCGCGACGCGTGCGGGCGATCGGGTACGCCCTCCGTGACGACGACCTCGTCCTCCGGCGCGGCCTGATGTGGCAGCGGTTCACCGCCGTCCCGTACGGCCGCATGCAGCTCGTCGACGTCAACCGGGGGCCGCTCGACCGGGTGCTCGGCATGAGCGAGCTGAAGTTCGTCACGGCGGCCGCGTCGACCAACGTCCGGATCCCCGGCATCCCCTTCGCCGACGCCGACGAGCTGCGCGACCGGCTCGTCGAGCTCGCCGAGTCCCGCCGCGCCGGGCTCTAGGAGGGCCCCATGACCTTCCGACCCGGCCCGCCGCCGCCCGCTCCGCCGCACCGGGGCAACGCCGCCGCTGCCGCACCGCTCACCGACGGCGAGTGGCACCGCATGCACCCGCTGACGCCGCTGCTCAAGGGCGGCATCTTCCTCATCGTGATCCTCGGCTACGTGCTGAACAGCCTGCGGGACCAGCTCGTCGAGTTCTTCATCCCCGGCGGTGGCCCGCAGGACGACGGCGACCCCGTGCGGTACGTCTACGAGCACGGCGTCGTCGGCTGGGTGCTGCTCGGCGTGGCTGTGCTGTTGCTGGTACTCCTTGCGTTGTTCACCCTCTCCTGGCGCATGCACGAGTTCCGGGTGACCGGCGAGATCGTCGAGGTCCGCTCGGGCGTGCTCTTCCGGACGAACCGCAAGGCCCGGCTGGACCGCATCCAGGGCATCAACATCTCGCGGCCGCTCATCCCGCGGATCTTCGGCACCGCCAAGCTCGAGATCGCCCAGGCCGGCAACGACGCGAACGTGCAGCTCGCCTACCTCGGGGTCACGGCTGCGGACGACCTGCGGCAGCGCATCCTCGTGCTCGCCTCCGGGGCGAAGGACGACGAGCGGCAGCACGACCCGGCCCGGGCGTCGAACGGAGTGCTGCAGGACCGTGTCGACGAGATCTTCTCGCCGGAGCTCGACCCCGCCGCGGTCCGCGCGACGCGCATCGTGAAGGTGCACCCCGGTCGGCTCATCGCGTCGATGCTGCTCTCCGGCACGACGGTGTTCATCCTCGCCGCGGTCGCCGCGATGATCGTCAGCGTGGCGCTCACCGGCGAGTACGGGATCCTCTTCGGCCTGTTCCCCGCGGTGATCGGCGCCGGCGGGTACTACGTCCGGAAGTTCTCCCGCTCGCTGCAGTACACGATCGCCGAGACCCGCGACGGCATCCGGATCGGCTTCGGGCTCGTGTCCACCTCGAACGAGACCCTGCCGCCCGGCCGCATCCACGCCGTGAGCGTGGCGCAGCCGCTGCTCTGGCGGCCGTTCGGCTGGTGGGACGTCCGGATCAACCGTGCGACGAACGCCGGCAACGGGGCCTCGAACAACCAGCAGGTCTCGTCGATCGTCCTGCCGGTCGGCACCGCGCGCGACGTCCGCGAGGTCCTCGACATCATCCTCCCCGGCCTCGTCGGCACCGCCGTCGCCGGTCCCGCCGCCTCGCAGGAGCAGCTCCGCGAGGGCTCGGCCGAGGCCGTCGACGTCGTCGACGACAGCCTCACCACCACGGGCGACCGCGGCGGGTTCGTGCACTCCCCGCGCCGGGGCGCCTGGCTCCGCCCGTTCGCGTTCCGCCGCAACGGCTACCGCTTCGTCCCGGGTGCCGTCCTGCTCCGGCTCGGTGCCGTCTGGCGCTCGCTGGTCATCGTGCCGCTGCCGCGCGTGCAGAGCGTCAAGGTCTCGCAGGGGCCGCTCGAGCGTGCGCTGCGGCTCGCGTCGGTGCACGTGCAGACCGTGCAGGGCCCGGTCTCCGCGAGCATCGGTGCGCTGGACGCGCGGGACGCGCAGCTGCTGTGGTCGGACGCCTCGGCCCGCGCGGTCGAGGCGGCTGCGGCCGACACCTCCCACCGGTGGCGCGAACGGGAGGCGCGGCTCACCCCCGTCGCGCCGGCCGCGGCCCCGGAGTGGTCACCAGAGCGACGAGTGGACGCGGTGGACCGCGAGCAGTCGTCGCCAGAGCGCGCACCCGGCGGCGCCGAGCCGGTGCGGCCGACCGGCACCGTGCCTCCTGGATCGCCCTGGGGCGACACCCCGCCGCCGGGAGCCGCGCGGTGAGGGCGGGGCGGCTGGGAGTCGGCGTCCTCGGCGCCGGACGGGTCGGACCGGTCCTCGGAGCAGCGCTCGCGAACGCCGAGCACGCCGTCGTCGGTGTGACGGCCGTGTCCGAGGCCGGACGCGACCGCGCCGAGGCGATGCTCCCCGGCGCACCCGTCCTCGAGACCCCCGACCTCGTCGAGCGCAGCGAACTCGTGCTCCTCGCCGTGCCGGACGACCAGCTGGCCGACCTCGTGCAGGGGCTCGCGGACGCCGGGATCTGGCAGCCGGGGCAGCTCGTCGTGCACACCAGCCCGGACCACGGCGTGGGCATCCTCGCACCGGCGATGGCCGCGGGGGCGATCCCGCTCGCGATCCACCCCGCGATGGCGTTCACGGGCACCAGCGTCGACCTCGTCCGGCTCCGCGACGCGTACTGCGCCGTGACCGCACCGTCGCCCGTGCTCCCCATCGCGCAGGCGCTCGTCGTCGAGATGGGTGCGGAGCCGTTCGTCGTCACCGAGCAGGACCGGCCCGCCTACGCCGACGCCGTCCGCGCCGCGGTGAGCTTCTCGACCGCGATCGTCGACCAGTCCGCCGGCACGCTGTCCGGCATCGGGGTCGAGTACCCGGGCCGGGTCCTCGGAGCGCTGGTCCGCACGGCCGTCGACAACGCGCTCGCGGCGGCCGACGGGCAGGCGACGCTCTAGTCCGGCCGCGCTGTACGATTTCGGGGACCCCCACGACCATCGGAGCCGCACCAGCATGACCGACGAGACCGCACCCGCCACCGAGCCCTCCGCCGCCGAGATCGCCGCGGCGGAGACCAGCGAGCAGCGACAGGTCCGGCTCGACAAGCGGGCGAAGCTCCTCGAGTCGGGGATCGAGGCGTACCCGGCGGGCCTGCCGGTCACCACCACCATCCCCGCGGTCCGTGCACAGTACGCGCACCTCGAGACCGGCGAGGAGACCCAGGACGTCGTCGGCATCGCCGGCCGCATCGTGTTCTCGCGCAACACCGGCAAGCTCTGCTTCGCGTCCCTGCAGTCCGGTGACGGCTCCCGCATCCAGGCGATGGTGTCCCTCGCCGAGGTGGGCGAGGAGTCGCTCGCGCGCTGGAAGGAGTTCGTCGACCTCGGCGACCACGTGTTCGTGCACGGCCGGGTGATCTCCTCGCGGCGGGGCGAGCTGTCGATCATGGTCGACGACTGGCAGATCGCGGCCAAGGCGATCCTGCCGCTGCCGAACCTCCACAACGAACTCAACGAGGAGACGCGGGTCCGCCAGCGCTACCTCGACCTCATCGTGCGCGAGGAGGCCCGGGCCACCGTCCGCGCCCGTGCCGCGGTGATGTCGTCGCTCCGGCAGACCTTCGCTGGTCACGACTACCTCGAGGTCGAGACCCCGATGCTGCAGACCCAGCACGGCGGTGCCTCGGCGCGGCCCTTCGTCACGCACTCGAACGCGTTCGACACCGAGCTGTACCTCCGCATCGCGCCGGAGCTCTTCCTCAAGCGCGCCGTCGTCGGCGGCATCGACCGGGTGTTCGAGGTGAACCGGAACTTCCGCAACGAGGGCGCCGACTCGACGCACTCGCCCGAGTTCGCGATGCTCGAGGCCTACCAGGCGTACGGCGACTACGAGCAGATGGCCGACCTGACGCAGGAGCTCGTGCAGAACGCCGCGCGTGCGGTGACCGGCGGCTCGCTCGAGGTCACCTGGGCGGACGGCACGACGTACGACCTCGGCGGCGAGTGGCCGCGCATCGACATGTACGGGTCGCTGTCCGAGGCGGCCGGTCGCCAGATCACCCCGGAGACGCCGCTGTCCGAGCTGCGGGCGCTCGCCGATGCCGAGGGGGTCGAGGTCGCGCACGCCACGCACGGCAAGTACGTCGAGGAGCTCTGGGAGCACTTCGTCATCGACTCGCTCGACCGCCCGACGTTCGTGATGAACTTCCCGGTCGACACCTCGCCGCTGACCCGCGAGCACCGCAGCCGCCCGGGCATCGTCGAGAAGTGGGACCTCTACGTCCATGGCTTCGAGCTGGCGACGGCGTACTCCGAGCTCGTCGACCCGGTCGTGCAGCGGGAGCGGTTCGTCGAGCAGGCGAAGCTCGCTGCGGGCGGCGACCTCGAGGCCATGCGCGTCGACGAGGAGTTCCTGCGGGCACTCGAACACGCGATGCCGCCGTCGGGCGGCATGGGCATGGGCATCGACCGGCTCCTCATGGCCATCACGGGCCTGGGCATCCGCGAGACGATCCTGTTCCCGTTGGTGAAGTAGGACCCAGCTGGCGGCTCCGTTCCGGGGGTTAGGATGCTCGGGTGCCGCATGGAGTCGTGACCGGGATCATCTTCGCCCTGACGCCGACCGTCGTGGTCGGCCTCATCTTCTGGTTCGTGATGCGCGCCATCATGCGGGCCGACCGCACCGAGCGTGCCGCGTACGCCAAGGTCGAGGCCGAGGAGCGTGCCCGCTTCGAGCGTGAGCACGGCGTGCCGGCACCGGCGCCTGCCTCCGCGGAGTAATCCGCTCCCGATCAAGGGGCCGCCCGCGGTCGACGTCACCCGGTGTTCACCGCGCGGTGCGACCCTGGCGTGCATGCGCGCGACCCCGGACGGCAGGGACCCCGAACCCCAGCCCGACCCCGACCTCGCCGACCTCGATCCCGATGACGCGTTCGGGCACCCGGCGGTCGCGGATCCCGCTCGCGACGACACGGTGTGGCCCGACGGCGACGGCGACGGCGAGGGCGACGACGATGACATCGACGTCTGAGCGTCCGGACACCGTCACCGGCCGTTCACCCCGACGTCGTCTGCCGGGGTGAGCATCGTCCGCATGTCCATCACGCAGATCATCTCCGGTGGTGTCCTCGCGAACCGCGGGGGCGTCTTCACCGGCCGCAGCCTCGTCGGCGACATCGAGAGCGAGTACGACGAGTTCGACCGAGACGCTGACCTCGAGGTCTCGAAGCGTCGCGAGGGGTGGCTCGAGCCCTCCTGGTGACCCCCGCCCGTTCGGTTTTCGGGGTACGACGACCGGATCGCCACGATCCGGACCGCCGTACCCCTTTTTCGTGTCCACTGGACGCGGCGGCCCGGGGTACAGGATCGGAAACGAGCAAGAAACACCGATGCAACGCCGGAAACACGGCGACATCCCCTTGATTCTCGACCATGCGGGGGACCAGACTGACGACAGGCTGTACCCCTCGGGGGACGGTATCCATGGTGAAGCACGGAGAAGCCTGAGAATCGATCCGATCGGTTTGTGGGGTACACCTCCGGAACGCTTTACTCGTGACACCCCCAACGAGGTCATCACCCGTCGAACGCAGGGAGTCATCATGACGATCGCAACCGCAGCACCCAAGACGACGACCACCGGCACCACCGCACGTCGCACCAAGAAGACGACCGCAGCGAAGGCTCCGGTCACCGCGGTCGAGACCACCACGCTCGACACCGAGGTCGAGGCCGACGAGCAGCTCGCGGGTGTCCGCGGCGCCTCGGTCGACCAGGTGGGCGACTACCTCCGCCACATCGGCCGGCTCTCGCTCCTCACCGCCGAGGAAGAAGCCGAGATCGCCCGCCGCATCGAGGTCGGCCTCTTCGCCGGGGAGAAGCTCGCCACCGAGAAGGGCCTCGCGAAGACCCTGCAGCGTGAACTGCGCTGGCTCGTCCGTGACGGTGAGCGCGCCAAGGAGCGCATGATCACCTCGAACCTCCGCCTCGTCGTGAGCATCGCCAAGCGCTACTCGCAGCGCGGCTTGCCCTTCATGGACGTCATCCAGGAAGGCAACCTCGGCCTGGTCCGCGCGGTCGAGAAGTTCGACTTCACGCAGGGCTACAAGTTCTCGACGTACGCCACATGGTGGATCCGTCAGGCGATCTCCCGCGGTCTCGCCGACAAGGCCCGCACGATCCGCATCCCGGTCCACACGGTCGAGCTGATCAACAAGATCTCCCGCACCGAGCGCGACCTCACCGTCGACCTCGGCCGCGCGCCGATGCCGGACGAGGTCGCAGCCGAGCTGAGCATGAGCGTCGACGAGCTCGTCGACCTCAAGGGCCGCTCGCACGAGCCGGTGTCGATCCACACGGTCGTCGGCGACTCGGACGACAGCGAGCTCGGCGACTTCATCGAGGACGAGGACGCTGCGTCCCCGAACGAGCTGACCGAGACGACGCTGCTCCACCGCGACATCCGCTCGATCGTCGCCGAACTGCCGAGCGACGAGGCGAACGTGATCCGCATGCGCTACGGCCTCGACGACGACAAGCCGATGACGCTCGACGAGATCTCGAAGATCGTCCACACGACCCGCCAGGCGGTCAGCCGTGTGGAGTCCCGCGCCAAGCTGCGGCTCTTCGCCAAGGCGGTCTCGCAGGACATGCAGCTGTACCTGACCGACTAGGTCAGTGGACTTCGGCCGGCGCGTGAGTGCCGGCACGGGGAACCGGGTCGTTCTGTGGGAAGACGATCCGGTGGGGTGATGGGACGGCCCGCTCGCGCTTCGGCGTGAGCGGGCCATTCACGTTCCCGGGGTCGGGCAGGGCGCGGTCCGCTACTCCTCGACCTCGCGCCCGAGCTTCTGGCGGAGGTCCTGGGGGATGAGCTCGATGAGCTGGTCCGGTCGCACGGGCAGGTCGAGCAGGCTGAGCTTCACGCGTCCGGTCCGCCCGTGGCGCTCGGCGTCGAGGCGGACCACGCTGCCGGCGTCCTTCCGCAGCCGCACGTCGATCTGCGCACCGGTGGCGACCTCGCCGACCACGAGTCCGTCGACCTCGAGCGCTGCGCTGCGGGTGCCCTCGGCGATGTCGAACCGGTAGCGCTCGCGAGCGGCGAGGACCACGGCACGGTCGATCCCGGCCATCGGCGCGACCGGGGTCACGACGGAGCCGGACAGTGCGGGGGAGAGGACGGGGCCACCGGCGGCGTAGTTGTACGCGGTGGACCCGGCAGGGGTCGCGGCGACGATGGCGTCCGCCCGGTAGTAGCCGTACCCGAGCCCGCCGACGCTGAGGTCCGCGGACACCTGGCCGGCGCCCGGTCGTCGCACGATCGTGAGGTCGTTGAACGCGAGGTAGTCGGTGCGGGCTCCGCTCCAGAACAGCCGGGCCTCGAGCGCGTGGTGCGGTTCGAGCTGGTAGTCGCCGGCGGACAGCCGCTCGAGCGCGACCTCGAGCTCGGGCGGCTCGATCTCGACGAGGAAGCCCACGTTGCCGTAGTTGACCCCGAGCACCGGCACGGGACGCTTCGCCACGAGCCGCATGGCCCCGAGCATCGTGCCGTCCCCGCCGAGTGCGACGACGAGGTCGACCTCCTCCGTGAAGTCCTCGTCCCCGATCACGTCGACCCCGCCGCCGATGCGCTGGACGTCGGCGCGGCGGGCGACGAGGCGTCCGCGGCCGGAGGCGTTCCAGCGCTGCAGGGTCGCGACGGACTCCTGCACGTTCTTGGTCGGGTGGACGACGAGTCCGACGACGGGCTGCTCCATGGTCGCGATCGTACCGATCGCGCCCGGGATCTCCTCTGGTGGACCGCTCACACATGAGATATTCTGCATGTATGCAGATCGCCACGCTCTCCGTCGCCCTGCCCACACTCCGGCACGGACGCGAGATCGTGCTCCTCGCGGAACAGGAGTCACTGGAGACCGGGTTCGGCTTCCTCGACGTCGAACACCTCCTCGTCGCCGCGGTCACGCTCTGCAGCGGGATGCCTCGCTTCCTCGACGTCCTCGACGCGCACGGCGTCACGCCGGACCGCGTCCGCACCGCCAGCAGTGCCTTCGTCGGCGCCGGGGCACCCGGACCGGTCTCGCCCGACCGTGTCACGTGCACGCCGGCCGCGGCGCGGGTGCTGGCCCGAGCCGCACAGCTCGCCGGCCCGGCGGAACGCGTCCGACCGCACCACGTGCTGCTCGCGGTGCTCGACGGCATCGACGATCCGTTCACGGGGGCCGCGCACGACGTCCTCGACGGTCTCGGTGTCGACCCGCGCCGCTTCCGCCGCGCCCTCCGTCGGGCCGCACGACGCGCCTGACGCGCCCCGCGCCACCCCGCGCCACGCGGCCCGCGCCGACCCGCGGCCCGCGCCTGCCCGCGCCGCCCCGACACCCGGCGCGACCCGCCGCGCGACCCCCGTGAGCACCACCGGGCGCAGGCTCCGGGGCGGACCCGCACCGCGCCTCCCGACCGTCCCCTGTTCACCGGACGCAACGAGGTCACGCCCACGGCGAACAGGGGCAGACCACCCGGGGTGCGCTGGTTACTCTCGATGTACGTCACCGGACTTCCACGAGCCCGGCAAGGGAGAGCACATGTTCGAGAGATTCACCGACCGAGCCCGTCGTGTTGTCGTCCTCGCTCAAGAAGAAGCGAAGATGCT
>Ga0308167_1002214_pt1 | contig 18838 bp, 19 predicted proteins | sample PhyCR1_2_FD_202138 | JGI IMG/M metagenome (GOLD analysis project Ga0308167, IMG submission 202138) | Phyllosphere microbial communities from UC Gill Tract Community Farm, Albany, California, United States - DLSLRC.R1 | ecosystem: Host-associated > Plants > Phyllosphere > Unclassified | place... | reverse complement strand
GTGGCGTGCGACAGGTATAATCCACAACGTTTTCCGCATACCTCTTCAGTGCCGAAGTGGCGAAATCGGTAGACGCAGTTGATTCAAAATCAACCGTAGAAATACGTGCCGGTTCGAGTCCGGCCTTCGGCACCATTCTTACTTCCAAGACCATCCGAGAAAGTCCAAATATCCCTTTAAAATCAATGCTTGCAGCGATTTTTTCGTCCTGCGTCTTCCGAGGTTGTCCGTTGAAATCCGGATATCATTGGGGGCATAATTGGGGGCATCTTAACTTCGATTAGAAATGTGCCCCCAAATGAAGCTCAACGCCAGACAGGTCGAGACCGCAAAGCCAAAAGACAAAACCTACAAAATGGCCGATGGTGGTGGTTTGTATCTTGAGGTTTCGGCCAAAGGTTCCAAATACTGGCGCATGAAATACAGACGTCCCTCTGACAAAAAAGAGGATCGTCTCGCGTTTGGTGTTTGGCCTACTGTGACGCTTGCTCAGGCAAGAGCAAAGCGCGATGAAGCTAAAAAGCTGTTAGCGCAGGGCATTGATCCAAAAGCCGAACAGAAAGAAGCTCAGGCCGAGAATTCGGGGGCATATTCTTTCGAAACTATCGCTCGTGAATGGCATGCTAGTAATAAGCGCTGGAGTGAAGATCACCGATCACGCGTTCTACGTTATCTTGAGCTTTATATCTTTCCTCATATTGGTTCATCTGACATCCGTCAGCTCAAAACTAGCCACCTATTAGCCCCGATTAAAAAAGTTGATGCCAGTGGTAAGCATGACGTTGCACAGCGCCTTCAGCAGCGTGTCACGGCTATTATGCGTTATGCAGTACAGAACGATTACATCGACTCAAATCCAGCCAGTGATATGGCCGGTGCGCTATCGACAACCAAAGCGCGACATTACCCCGCTTTGCCCTCCAGCCGGTTCCCTGAGTTTCTTGCTCGTCTTGCTGCATATCGTGGCCGTGTAATGACGCGGATCGCGGTTGAGCTTTCCTTACTAACTTTTGTGCGTTCCAGTGAGTTACGTTTCGCGCGTTGGGATGAGTTCGACTTCGATAAATCTCTCTGGCGAGTACCTGCAAAACGAGAAGAAATTAAAGGTGTGCGTTACTCGTACCGTGGCATGAAGATGAAAGAGGAGCATATCGTTCCGCTTAGTCGGCAGGCGATGATTTTGCTAAACCAGTTAAAGCAGATTAGTGGTGATAAAGAGCTGCTTTTTCCGGGTGATCATGACGCAACTAAGGTTATGAGCGAAAACACGGTAAATAGCGCATTGCGTGCGATGGGCTATGACACGAAAACCGAAGTTTGCGGGCACGGGTTTAGAACGATGGCCCGTGGTGCGTTGGGCGAGTCCGGATTATGGAGTGAAGATGCTATAGAACGACAGTTGAGCCATTCAGAGCGTAATAATGTACGTGCTGCTTATATTCACACCTCTGAACATTTGGATGAACGTCGATTGATGGTTCAATGGTGGGCTGATTATCTCCAAGCAAATAAGGGCAAAACAATAACACCTTATGATTTTGCTAAAATAAACAAAAGTCGATAGTGAAAATAAACGCCTATAATATATAGGCGTTTATTTCTGTATTAAACACTTTGATCATAATCTTCCAGCAGCAACTTTTTTTCGTACTTCATCTTTCCAATTGCCACTATGGATTATTCTATCGAAATTACTTCCTGCTCTTCCTGATAATAAGTCAATTCGAGATAGCTTGCTGATATCATCCCAGTTATCATAGAGGATATATATAGCATTACCATATTCTATGTTTTCAAATACAACCAAATCGTCCTCCAGCATAGCTCCAATATAATTACTGAACGTGCTGTTTCCTGTGACGATTTTTTTAGGTTCAAGACTCATGAAGAAGTCATATCTATTTTCAGCGACATTTTTCTTGTCGGAAGTGATATTTTTACCTCTAAAAATTCTTGCTAAAGTTTCTTCTTTACTACCTGGTGGAAATATTTCCCATGAGACTATAAGTGTATCAGCATAAGTCGATATGGGTTTATCAGCATTCTCAATTCCACATTTACCAAGATTTTCTTGAAGAAGATTTAAATCAAATAATAATTCATCATCAAACTTATTTGATTGTTTGTCTAAAATTCTAGTTACTCTGAAGTTAAATATGAAATGGCTGTCCGAGGGCTGTTTGTGATTAATTTCAATGGCTATGAGTGTTGGTGGTATAATGTCTCTGGGATATTTCTCGTAAGGTAATCTAACAGTATGTGTACCATTAGAGCTATCACCCCAGTTAGGTGACTCAATTTCAGTGTAATGAGTTTCTTTTGGGAGGTCTTTTCTGACAATTTCTTCACCAAAAACATTTTTAAGTGAATATTTACCCTGCAATGGATCTGGTATGACCGACGTCTCATAAGCATTAACACCATTATCAAAATATATTCCAAGGTGCTCTAATGCTCCACTTTTTAATTGGTTTTCCGTAAATGCAATAGAAGTGCCAGCAACAACTGTATTACCAAGCCTTCTTAACTTGCTATGAATATTTTTAGGTATAACACGTATATTCTTTTTCATTTTTCCCTCATACTTGATCATGAATGTCTCTTTGCTCTCGCTTGTTATGTAAATCATTGATAAACATAACATTTGCAAGTATTACGCTAATTACTGCCTCAATCTGCATGTACGAAATAGCAATAATTAATGCTAAAGATGTGTTTTTTATTACATCTTGGCTCTCTAAATAAAGATGACTTTTGAAAAACACTAGTTTAACTAAGTATACAACAAGTAAAGTAATCATAACGAAAGATGATTTTAGAACACTTCCAACTATTGCTTCTAATCTTCTTGTATCTTCCAGTTGTTCGGTGAAATCAACGGTTTCTATAGTTTTGGGGTTCACAATACGCTGCAAAGCATTTGGGTAAAGAAACGCTAACCAAATTCCCATAATAGTAAAAACCATTCCAGAAACTGATACGAGAAGAGTGCAATAGTTGGCAAAATCGTTATACACATAGTTAATATCGGATGACGAAATAATCATCAGCGATATAATGAATATCGCCATGTATATCCATGTGTATTTGGCTATGCCTGCTATAGCTTTCAATATTCAATCCTCTCCAGATGCTTTCTTTATTCTTGGTTGAGATTGTAATGCTTTTAATTCTTTTAATATAGGGGAAATAAATTCTTTTCTTTTGTGTGATATTTGTTCGTAAATATATGCGGCGGAATATGTTGAATAGTCGTCAGAAGGGACATTGAGAATATCACGCATTCTATATTTATCCACCCAAGTTATACCCTTGTCTGTAGCAAATCCAACATTGTCCCAAAGACGTTTTTCTCTATCCTCAGCCGAATACTTTTCAATGATTTCTTGAACTTCATTCAAGGATGGTTTTGCTTCTGCTTTTATTTCAATTTGTCTTGTTTTGGCATTTTTCTTTCCGGACACAAATGGAACGAGAGTGCTAAAGGTCTTTAACCAATCAGCTCGTGCATCATTTGGATTTATAATAATAGTTTCCCTGCGAACTATGTGTGTTATTTTTGGTATTAGTTTACCTAACTCAGTATGAGTGGTTTCTAAGCTTCTGAGCTTCATATCAAACCTGTACATATATTTATATAAGTCTTCGTCATCGGTATTAGATAGCCTTATATAACCTTTCTCGGTTTTATTTTTAACCCTTTTGCTATGTTTAACTCTATTAGTAATAGATGAGTGTACATAGTCTTGAAATAGTTCAGAATCACAAACAGAATGGTCGAATTTAATGGATACTATAGTTTCAAGTTCAGGTATAACCCAATAAAAGCATGGCCGCCCCCAGATAACTTTTTTCCCTCTGTAGCTATTAGTATATTTAACCACCGATGAGCTTCCGATTTCACCGTCTTCACTAGCTCCTAATAAAGAGCCCGTACTATCAGTATCAGATTTCCATAACATGACTAAGAAATCACCAGTATTTTCATCCTTATAAATATCCTTGCAATAACACTTTGATCTGTTTGGTTTTTCTTTTGGATCCCATGGTATCGTGAGTGCAAGAGATTTAGTTCCCACCCAATCCTGTATGAGGTCAAATGTTTCGCTAAGTTCTAAACCATAGGTATTGTCATCATTTACCTTGTATAAACCGCACTTATTAACCTTGAAGAAATTGAGATGCCCTACATTCATGCTCTTTCCTTAGCTTCTTATCTTGGGATATGTATCATGATCAAAAATTAAGCATAACCCCATTGACTTCGTGCGGGCAATGTTTTCACCCTAGAATTTGATCGGTTTAACGTTAAATATTCATAAGTTACATGAGCATTTTTCACTTCTTCCCAATTACAGACGTCATGAGCTGAATATTAATAAAATAATTATCCTCACGGCATGGCGCGCAATGCTCTCCCCGCCACGCCCGCCCGCTTTGCAGGGCGGTTTTAATGCAGTTGCACAGTCACGCTCAGGCTGCGCCGGGAATGGCGCGGTCTGCAGAGAATGAGGCAGGAAAACGCATGCAAAGCCATGCACCTTATCGATGCATGGCTTTTTTCAGTAAAAACGGGCGGATTTTCGGGGAATTTTACACAGACTGACGTGATGCCAGTTGCGCACTTTTACGCGAAAAAATCATGTTCTGCGCAGGAGTGAATTTTTCACGGCTGTCATCCACCGAAGCCGCGTCAGGCCTGAATCCGATGGTCGTTAAAATGTCGCTATCCTGTGCGGAATAATTAATTTTTTCCCCCTTCGCAAGCCAGGACAGAAGGGCTTCACGCAGGGCATCTGTGGCACGCTGTATGGCACAGTTTCGGGCAATGGCCGTCAGCTCACTGTATCCCATCAGCTCCGGTGCCAGTGCCGCCGCCAGTGCTGTGCCGTGCTGCTGCATAAAATCATTCAGCCGGTCGCGGATGCTGATGTGCTGAACGGCTTCATGCGAACGAATATAACGACCGGCGGCCTGATTCACCTGCCATTTTCTGACTTCGATAATATTGCGTAATTCGTCCAGGCGACTGACGTTTCTGCCTTCTCCTGACAGAAGCCGCAGGTATTCCTGTTCGGCCGCTGCCAGCTCATTTTTGCGTTGCAGCCATGCTGCTTTGTTATTCTGACAGGTGTCAAAGGCCTGCTGTAAGGCTGTGCTTTCCATCGTTATCTCTTTCTCATCATGCTGAAGAATAAAAATACGGTGTGCGGCTACGGCCGGTGTTAACCGGCAGCCCTCATTCCAGACGCAGCGAATATGATTGTGTTTTTAACCGTACTGGCGGCAGTTCCTGTTTTTCATGCAGGCTTTCTGCCAGTTCGTCCGGTGTGACCGGGCGGACAATGAAGCGGTTGATGGTCTGAAGCGTTTTAAACACCAGACCACAGCCCGGATCCGTGCACACATAAAAACGCTCGGTGACTTCCTGAGACAGACGCCGCGATGTTCTTGACAGTGCAAGGCCTTTACATCTCCGACAACAATATCCGGTAACAAGCATTCTTTTCGGGCGTTTCATACTGCCGGAGGCTGACGTCAGTGAATCGCGGTATCTCTGTTTGCCTGAAATGTATTCCATTCCTGAATCTTTACAGTCAGAGAAAAAGCTTTCACTCGCTTCAAATGTCGCAGAGCAATAAATATTCCGGCATGTGCAATCATTATCTTGGTGCCATCGTCCATGAAATGTGCGCGGCGGGTGTGAGCAACATGTCCACACGACGGGCAGTAAATCATGACAGCAGTCCTCTGGCCTTAAGCTCTGCACCCTGCTGGTCTATTTTGTCCTGCCACACCTTGCGCTGTGCCGGTGTGCCTGCCACCTCATAATCCATGTGCGGGAGTGTTGCCGCTGACAGTCCGGTCAGCCGGAGAACCGGCTCGCCGGTGAGGCTGATTTGCATCTGTTTAATTTTCTGTTCCAGCGATGATTTCACCTGCTGCATGACAGCTTTATCGGGTGCGACGTAGCCCTGATGGCCGGTGGTGTTGGCGAGCGGATTTTCCTGTACCAGGATACTCAGATGCATTGCCCGGACAAGCGCCTCACAGGTTTCATTCAGGGCGTGTTCCAGCTCATGCTCTGCATACAGACTCAGAAGGTGATGATGTGCCTTCCGGTAGGCGGTGGCCGTGCTGTCACACGCCCCTTTCAGGCGTTCACGTTCGAAATTCAGCACCACGGCCAGATTGTCATATTCCTGTACCAGCTCCCGGCGTGCCACGCGCTCAATGTGGCGCTGTTTCAGCTCGTCGCTCAGGACACCACCGGCTGCACGAAAGGCCGTGCGCCAGTCGTCAGCGTTGTTTCCGTCGGCCTGCGTCAGCGCATTTTTTTCCTGCTCTGCCCGTTCAATGGCCGTGACGGTCTCATCCATCAGGCGGGCGTTCTCAAGATGGGCGGCTCTGGCCTTTTCCAGTTGTGCCAGCGCGGGTTGCAGATATTCAGGGATGGTGTTGTCAGACATTTTCCGGCTCCTCGTCACTTCAGGTTGAGAAAATTGTGACGTACACCGGACAACAACACGACGCATTGCAGATGTGCCAGCCCTGACACAGGAGACTCATCCTCAGACCGGCAAGCCAGGAAAAGGTCGCAGGAAAAACCGGCTTACTGTTTGTTTTTTTATATTTTACTGTTCACCTCTGTTCACCATAAGAAAAAAGATAAGTAATACAGTAAGTTAAAGGGTGAACAATCGCAGTAATGACTGTTCACCGTCTGTTCACCACTGTTCACCCGTTCATGGACTTTTTGTGCTGTTTATTACTTTTTATTTTTATTAATTAACTGAAATAAATAAGAAAAAACAATTTGTATTTCACTATGATTTTTTCCAGCTCCTTCCAGAGCGTTTTAAAGCTATCTGGCGCTGATGTGCAAAAAACACACAGCAATTGTAAGGCTGCCGGAACAAATCCCCCCTGTTGCGTCTGCTGAAAATATTCACAAAATAAAGCGCTACCCGAAGCCGGACGGACTTATCCGGTGCTGTATGGACATTAACGAGGTAGCCCGATGCAAGCTGTTTTTTCTTCCCCGTCTCCCGCCCCTGTGACGCCACTGATGCCGCTGCCGGACATCACGCAGGAGCGTTTTTTACGTCTGCCGGAAGTGATGCACCTGTGCGGCCTGTCACGCTCGACCATCTATGAACTCATCCGTAAGGGGGAATTTCCGCCGCAGGTGAGTCTTGGCGGTAAAAATGTGGCCTGGCTGCACTCTGAAGTCACCGCATGGATGGCCGGGCGCATTGCCGGACGCAAACGGGGGTACGACGCATGATGATGCCCGCTCTGCAAAAACTCCCTTTTTCTGGCTTGCCTTTTTCCGGCATTTGCGGATATAGTTTTTCCGCTGCCGCAAAATCGGCAGCCGGGCGTGAGAACCCGAGCAATCTAACGGCGACATATGACGCGCCATGCGTCTTTTTTTGTGTCGCAATCAACGCCACAGAGCGCCAGATTATGGTGTGGTGTGTGGTCAGTCGTGCAGATGGCACTCCGTGCATCCTGCCCGCGTCCGCTCATTATGCCGCAGAGTCAATGGTAGCTCAGGCGGGGCAGCCTCCGGGCTGGCCGGTATCCGTTAGAGCCGGTATTCTCACCCCCGTCTGGGCTATCGCCATCGAGCGTGAGAACTCCGGCGATAGCGTAACCTGCTATCTAACGGAGGCTGCCATCATGGCTACAACCCTTACCCCCTCACACCCTGAATTTGTCTTTGTGTTTGCCGCTGTCCGTCGCGCAGACCGCCATCCCCGTATCTGTATGCTTCGCACCGTCGCCGGTGATGAACGCAGCGCCCGCCGTTCCCTTGTCCGTGACTATGTGCTCTCCCTTGCTGCCCGTCTGCCGGTTGTGGAGGTGTCCCGTGCGTAATAAAAAAGCCCCTCAGACCGTCTCAGCGCGTCATGACGCCCGTGAACACCTCAGCATTGAGGCTTACCATAAGCTCAACCGCGCCAGCGCCGTATCCCGGTTTGTTGGGGGTGATTTGATTCACCGTGAACTCTCCGGCCTGCATCAGCTCTACATTCCGCATATTTTCAGTTACCTGAATGAAGATATTGATTTTGTGCTGAATGAACTGAAAGCCAAAGGCCTGTGCCGCGATTTTCTCGCCCAGCAGAAAGACCGGGGAGACAGGACGCATGTTTGATTTTCCCCAGCCCGGTGAGATTTACCGTTCTGCCGGTTTTCCCGATGTGGCCGTGGTTGGCATTCTGGAAGACGGTATTCCGTGGGAAATGCCGTACCGCTGCCCGGACATTGTCTGGAACCCGTACCGCCGTAAATTCAGTATCCTTGTGCGTATCCTCGCTGACGGGCGCACCACAGATATCCCGCTGGGGCGTTTTCTGCGGGAATTTACCTGTGACCGTCCTGACCTGTTCAAACGCAGCCCCGTAAACCGGCATGCGGTACTGAAAGAAATGGCCGGAGACCCGGAATTACAGAAATGGCGGGAGAAATATCTGGATATTTACCCGCAGGACCCTGTTCCGGTCAGCCGGGCGGCACCGGTGGCGCGGGAATGGCGGGAAATTCCCCGCACGGAGCCTGACCCGGAAATCACCCCGGATAACAGTTACCGCAATTATCTGTAATTAAAAAACGACACCCGAAAAATTAAATGTGCGTATTCGCGCAGGGATACGCACGTCTTCAGGAGACGCAGATATGCCTTATCAGTTAATGCAACCGGCACGGAATGCAGTCATCTGTCACAGGGAGGAAAACAAATGAAAACACCCTTACCGCCCGTCTTACGCGCTGCCCTTTACCGTCGCGCTGTCGCCTGTGCCTGGCTGACCGTGTGCGAACGTCAGCACCGCTACCCGCATCTCACCCTTGAATCACTGGAGGCGGCCATCGCCGCTGAGCTAGAGGGCTTTTATCTGCGCCAGCACGGTGAGGAAAAAGGGCGTCAGATAGCCTGTGCCCTGCTGGAAGATTTAATGGAATCCGGCCCCCTGAAGGCCGCGCCGTCGCTGTCCTTTCTCGGGCTGGTTGTGATGGATGAACTCTGTGCCCGTCACATAAAAGCGCCGGTACTGCACTGAAGGAGAACAACACCATGAAAATGAACGTAACCGCCACCGTCAGCCATGCGCTCGGCCACTGGCCGCGTATTCTCCCGGCGCTGGGGATTCAGGTGCTGAAAAACCGTCATCAGCCCTGTCCGGTCTGTGGCGGGAGTGACCGCTTCCGTTTTGATGACAGGGAGGGGCGCGGCACCTGGTACTGCAATCAGTGTGGTGCCGGTGACGGCCTGAAACTGGTTGAAAAGGTGTTTGGTGTCTCCCCGTCCGACGCGGCCGCAAAGGTGGCTGCCGTGACCGGCAGCCTGCCCCCGGCTGACCCGGCAGTGACGGCTGCCGCCGGTGCTGAAACAGACGCTGCCCGGAAGAACGCCGCCGCACTGGCACAAACCCTGATGGCGAAAACCCGTCCCGGAACCGGTAACGCCTACCTGACCCGCAAGGGCTTTCCCGGCCGGGAATGCCGGATGCTGACCGGCACACACAGAGCCGGTGGCGTGAGCTGGTGCGCCGGTGACCTTGTGGTGCCACTGTATGACGACAGCGGCGAACTGGTTAACCTTCAGTTAATCAGTGCTGACGGCCGTAAGCGCACCCTGAAAGGCGGACAGGTCAGGGGCACCTGTCACATCCTTGAAGGACAGAATCAGGCCGGAAAACGTCTGTGGATAGCGGAGGGATACGCGACCGCACTTACCGTGCATCACCTGACCGGTGAAACGGTGATGGTGGCGCTTTCTTCCGTGAATCTCCTTTCTCTGGCCAGCCTTGCCCGGCAGAAGCATCCGGCCTGTCAGATTGTCCTTGCTGCTGACCGTGACCTCAGCGGTGACGGCCAGAAAAAAGCCGCCGCAGCCGCAGATGCGTGTGAAGGTGTTGTTGCCCTGCCGCCGGTCTTCGGTGACTGGAATGATGCCTTCACGCAGTACGGCGGGGAAGCCACCCGTAAGGCCATTTATGATGCCATCCGGCCACCGGCTGAAAGCCCGTTCGACACCATGAGCGAAGCGGAGTTTTCCGCCATGAGTACCAGCGAAAAGGCCATGCGTATCTATGAGCATTACGGCGAGGCGCTCGTGGTTGATGCCAACGGCCAGCTTCTGTCCCGTTATGAAAATGGTGTCTGGAAGGTGCTGCCACCACAGGACTTTGCCCGGGATGTGGCCGGGCTGTTTCAGCGGCTGCGCGCGCCGTTCTCCTCCGGGAAGGTGGCCTCCGTGGTGGACACCCTGAAGCTGATTATTCCGCAGCAGGAAGCCCCCTCCCGCCGCCTGATTGGCTTTCGTAACGGCGTGCTCGACACGCAGAACGGCACGTTCCACCCGCACAGTCCGTCACACTGGATGCGCACCCTGTGCGATGTGGATTTCACCCCACCGGTGGAAGGGGAAACGCTGGAAACCCACGCCCCCGCGTTCTGGCGCTGGCTTGACCGTGCCGCCGGTGGCCGTGCGGAAAAACGCGACGTGATTCTGGCCGCACTGTTTATGGTGCTGGCAAACCGCTACGACTGGCAGCTCTTTCTGGAGGTGACCGGTCCCGGCGGCAGCGGCAAAAGTATCATGGCCGAAATAGCCACCCTGCTGGCCGGTGAGGATAACGCCACGTCGGCCACCATCGAGACGCTGGAATCCCCGCGTGAACGTGCCGCGTTAACTGGCTTCTCACTGATACGCCTGCCGGACCAGGAAAAATGGAGCGGCGACGGAGCCGGACTCAAGGCCATCACCGGCGGCGATGCAGTGTCCGTTGACCCGAAATACCGGGATGCGTACTCCACGCACATCCCGGCGGTGATTCTGGCCGTGAACAATAACCCGATGCGCTTCACCGACCGCAGCGGCGGCGTGTCACGCCGGCGGGTGATTATTCACTTCCCGGAACAGATAGCCCCGCAGGAGCGCGACCCGCAGCTTAAGGACAAAATCACCCACGAGCTGGCGGTCATCGTGCGTCACCTGATGCAGAAGTTCAGCGACCCGATGCTCGCCCGGTCACTGCTTCAGTCCCAGCAGAACTCAGACGAGGCGCTGAACATCAAACGGGATGCCGACCCGACGTTTGATTTTATCGGCTATCTGGAAACCCTGCCGCAGACCAGCGGCATGTATATGGGGAACGCCAGTATCATCCCGCGTAATTACCGTAAATACCTCTATCACGCCTATCTGGCCTACATGGAGGCAAACGGCTACCGGAATGTACTCAGTCTGAAAATGTTCGGGCTGGGGCTACCGGTGATGCTGAAGGAATACGGACTGAATTACGAGAAGCGCCATACCAAACAGGGGATACAGACCAACCTGACACTGAAAGAGGAAAGCTACGGCGACTGGCTGCCAAAATGTGACGACCCTGCGACAACCTGACCATCATGACTCATCTGACCGGCATCTGCCGGTCTTTTTTTTATCCCTGAATTCCCCGCAGGTGAACAATCCACTGTTCATCCTTCACCGTGTATTCACCCGTTATCACACTGAAATTAAAAGAGAAAAACGAAAGGTGAACAGTGTGAACAATCAAATCAAAAAAAACTTTTTTCGCCCTGTGTGATTTCAGTGCGGGGGATTAATCACCGGTATGAGTCACACCGGCAGAATGCCGGAGGTGAAGAATCGAATGTTCACCCTTCACCCATTATTCACCACCTATCACTCTGAAATAAAAGGAGAAAACAGAAAGGTGAACAGTGTGAACAGTTCTTTCGAAAAAAAATTTTTTATGTGGATAAAAGATGCACTGGTTTGGATCCGAGCTACGGATCCAAACTTACTGATTAAAAATGATTTAACTTTCCGATTTATTGATGGGCTGAAAATAGATTGGTCAGAAAAACAGTGGGGGCACAAAAGGGGGCATATTTCATTGTTGTGTTTTATTATTTGTTTTTTATCATTAACTTATTTTGATGTTTGAGTCCGGCCTTCGCACCACACCGTATGCAAATCGAGCCGCTCAAGAGCGGCTTTTTTTGTGTCTGAAATCCGTTAGTTACCTATCTTTCTCGCTATTTTAACTCTCTCAGGGCTAACCAATTCCAACCCATCGCAAACGAAAAATGTTGGTACAGGCGTTGGTATTATCGGTTCGATATTAATTTGTATTAGCTCAGTCCTGATCTGACAGCTATCTGCCAGATCAGGTTCGGATTAATACATTATATCTGCCCGCCTACACCTTTAAACTTCTCAATAAACGCGACGATCTTCTGGAAAACCGTCTGTTTTTTCGTCTTATATTGCGGATTTAACGGACTGAGTTTTGGCAATGTCTCGTTTAATTCCGTGCCATTTTCGGTGGCGTATTCGCGTTTTAAAGACGTGCGAATATAGCGTTTCGCCGCCTCTTCATTGAGATTTTCTTCTTTGATCAAGGCTTCTGCTTCACGTTGCTGTTCGCGTTGAGCAAAGGTAAAAAACGCGTCAATGATGCTGGCTTTATCCGGCAAATCATCCAGGTTCGTTTGCTGAATAAAATCGACCACCAGACCTTCTTTGGCACGGTTCCCAAGGCTTGAACGAATTAAGCGTTTGACCTCTTCGGTCATTTCGCCCTTACCTTTGTTTTGTCTGTTGTGTTCGAAAATCAGTCCAAGGATATAATCCAGGTTTATTTCCTGAGACTTCAGCAAATCGATTTCAAAAACCACGTCATCCCAGTCAGTAGTTAACTTTTCTTTTTTGCCAGCCTCTTTCTCGCGGCGCTGCCAGTCACGAATATCGTTATAGGCAGAACGATAATCCTGAATCTTGCGTTCAGCAGGGAGACGAATCGTTTGTAATTCAGCGAACTTTTCATCATCCACATAATGTTCTTCTTTGAATTTTTCTACCGCAACAGGATCGCTAAGATCGATTTGTTGCAGGGCTTTCAGCGTGGCAAATTCATCATAGTTTTGCAGGATGTTCTCGGCACGCAGGTATTCACCAAACAGTTTAACGAAGTCTTTCTTCTCTTTTTCACTTTCAATACTGGCAGGGTCAGGGAACCGTTGTTCCAGTTCTGAAACTACTGCCATAAAGCCGCGTTTAGCTTCACCAGTGGCAGCATCAGTAAAGCCTTCCATATACTCTGCATAACTCTTTTCTAACACTACATTTTTGGTATTTTTATCACCAAACAGCGTTATGGCATCAATGGTTGAGCGTTCCAGATCCCGGAAAGTGACGATGTTACCGAAGGTTTTAGTGGCGTTATAAATGCGGTTGGTGCGGGAGAATGCCTGCATCAGGCCGTGAAAACGCAAGTTTTTATCGACGAATAGCGTGTTCAATGTTGGAGCGTCGAAGCCGGTTAAAAACATCCCAACGACAATTAACAGATCGATATCCTGATTTTTAACCCGTTGGGCTAAATCACGATAGTAGTTCTGAAAACCGTTACTGTCGGTGCTGAAGTTAGTTTTAAAATAGCTGTTATACTCACGAATTGCAGCGTCAAGAAACTCTTTAGCACTGCTGTCCATTGCGCTGGTATCAAAAGTTTCATCGGAAATTTCACCAATGGCATTTTGTTCTTCATTGGCGGCAAAGGAGAAGATTGTCGCAACACGCAGCGGTTTATAGGTAGCCGATTTATTAGCTGCTTCCTCTTGTAACCGTTTAAACGTCGCGTAATAGGCTTTCGCGGCATCCACGCTACTCACTGCCAGCATGGCATTAAAGCCTTTGGAACCTGGGAAAGTACGGTGGGTCTTCTGGCGGAAGTTATTCAGAATATATTGCGTAATTTCCTGTATACGCATGGGATGAAGAAACGCCTGCTGATTTTCAGCCGCACTCAGTTTTTTCTCGTCGGTTTCTGTCTCTAAAGACTTAAACTGTGGCCGCACATCGTTGTAGTCCACCTTGAATTTAAGCACTTTTTCATCTCGAATCGCATCGGTAATAACATATGAATGCAATTCACGACCAAATACACTGGCGGTCGTTTCTGAACCTAAAGCGTTTTCCGGGAAAATAGGGGTACCGGTAAAACCAAACTGATAATAGCGTTTGAATTTCTTCTTCAGGTTTTTCTGCGCTTCTCCAAACTGGCTGCGGTGGCATTCATCAAATATAAACACCACTTGCTGATTGTATACAGGCAGGTCGCTTTCTGCTTTCATCAGGTTATTAAGTTTCTGAATAGTGGTGACGATAATTTTGTTATCGTCCTTATCCAGATTTCGTTTAAGACCTGCTGTATTTTCCGAGCCGTTAACACTATCTGGCGAAAAACGCTGATATTCCTTCATGGTCTGGTAATCGAGATCTTTCCTGTCGACCACAAAGAAAACTTTATCAATAAAGTCCAGTTCTGTTGCCAGACGTGCGGCTTTAAAGCTGGTCAGTGTTTTACCAGAACCGGTTGTGTGCCAGATAAAGCCACCGCTTTCGGGGGTAGACCAGTTTTTCGCTTTATAGGAGCTGTTGATTTTCCATAAGATACGCTCAGTGGCGGCAATCTGGTACGGTCGCATCACTAGTAGCGTTTGGCTAATATCGAACACGCTGTAGTTCACTAAGACATTAAGCAGAGTATGTTTCTGGAAAAAGGTAGCGGTAAAGTCTTTGAGGTCTTTAATCAGCGTGTTGTCTGATTTCGCCCAGTTCATGGTGAAGTCAAAACTGTTTTTATCGCGCTTTGTGGTGTTGGCAAAGTAACGGGTATCGGTGCCGTTAGAAATGACAAACAGTTGCAGATACTTAAACAGGGAATTTTCGCTGTTAAAACTCTCTTTACTGTAACGATGTATCTGGTTGAAAGCCTCACGAATCGCCACGCCGCGCTTTTTCAGTTCGATTTGTACCAGTGGTAAGCCATTAACCAGGATCGTGACGTCATAACGGTTAGCATGAGAACCCGCCTGTTCAAACTGCTGGATAATCTGCACCTTATTGCGCATGAGATTCTTTTTATCTATCAAATAGATGTTCTCAAGACGCTCGTCATCAAAAATAAAGTCGCAAATATAGTCGATATGGATTTTACGGGTCTTATCCAGAATGCCATCACTCGGGTTGTCCAGATATTGCTCCGTGAAACGCCGCCACTCGCTGTCATTAAATACCACACCATTGAGGCTCTGAAGCTGTTCCCGAACATTGGACAGCATCGCCAACTGTGATTTTACCGAAATAAATTCATAGCCCTGATTCCGCAGGTCCTGAATCAGTTCCCGTTCCAGGTCCGATTCGCTCTGGTAGCTGTCGCCTGTTTGCTCAGCTTTGATGTACTTATCAAGGACGATAAAGTTATTGGATTCAGCAATGGTGTGTGTCTGATGAGTCATAGCGCATCCTTTGTGCCGCCTGGCAAGGGCCGGAAGGGCGTTAAGAGTGACTTCCGGCGCGTAAAAAATAGTCTATATACAGACCGGGTGTTAAGGTGGCCCGGTCGGTAGCAATGGTCAATTAATTACTGACAGTTTCAGGTTTCGGGAAACTGAACAGTAAATCACGATAGTACTCGTATTGTTTCTGGCGCAACTCGATTTCACGCGGAAGGCCTTCGGTGATGGAGTTTGTCAGGGTGTCGAATTTATCGAGAATAGATACTATACGTTCCTGTATCTCCATAGAAGGGACTGGAATTAATATCTTAGATAAATTATCAGCATTTACACGTCGAACTTTTGCGCCAGTAATATACTGTCTTTTTTGATTTTGGAATTGTTCTGTTTGAAAAAAATATGAGACATACTTAGGGTTTAAATTATGTTTGTAAATACAGGCATCACTGCTTACTGCTATATCTTCACTGCCTAACCATGCAACAGCTTTACATACATCCTCATCATTCTCACTAGTAGTTGCGATAATCAAATCTCCCTTTTGAGCCTTCTTGCATTTTTTTGCAAGTGCGGTTGAAATATATGTTTTTGTTTTTTCTGTATATGTTCCGTAATACGTATAGATTTGACCATAGTGTATGCACCCTACACCTGCATCTATAAAGTCTTTTTTCTGAAAAGTACCACCCCGGATAAACTCGCCAATATCTTTTTGCCCCATAGGTAAATGTGGAACATCTTCGGTATTAAAACTAAACAACTGGTCGCGATAGTAGTTGTACTGTTTTTTACGCATGTTAAGCTCAGCGGTAAGCTCAGCGGTAAGTGCAGTAAACTTATCCAGAATCCGAACAATTTCAGACTGGATGGCAAGGGATTTCTCCGGATTATCCGGGCAGGGGATGGGGACTAACCTTTTTTCAATTGTAGTTTTGCTGATGTGCATCATAGTAGAACCAGTGCTATGTGCATCTTTAAGTGCTTTAGTATCCCATTGTAACAAGTAATATAGAAACTGTTTACAAATAAGATTCGAATCTGGAACCACTTTCCATATGTGATAATGGTAAATAGATTTACCCCCATGCCAAATTCTTGGACCAAATGATGCGGACCAAGCATATAAAAGGTCACCGTTATCACAATACTTGTCTTGATCTAATTCTAAATCTGAGTAATACCAATTTTGGTTAGTAAAAAAATTACCGACTCTTAATACTGGATATTTGCCTTTGGAAAGCAGTTCTTCTTGCTTATATGCTCTCCCGTTTATTAAACGACAAACTTTAGCCAATGGCAACCACTCAACTTCAACCCCATCCAGCAATTTTTCCAGATAACTTAACTCGCTCATTTCTGCACCTCGTAGCCTTCAATTTCAGCCACAATCGCATCAATATCTTTGCGCAATTGGTCGATTTTGCTGACCGTGGTTTTCAGCTCTGCATTCAACTCAGCGATATCGATAATTTCGCGAGTATCTTTCGCTTCCACATAGCTGCTCACCGACAGGTTATAGTCATTCGCGACAACGGTCTCAAACGCGACAGATTTCGCCAGATGAGCAACATCTTCCTTGCTGGCAAATACCTGCATAATCTGTTCGATATGGGCATCGGTCAGAATGTTGTTGTTAGTCTCTTTTTTGAACAGCTCGCTGGCATCAATAAACTGAACGTTGGTATCCGTTTTATGTTTAGACAACACCAGAATATTGACGGCAATGGTGGTGCCAAAGAACAGGTTCGGTGCGAGTGAAATCACGGTTTCGACATAGTTATTGTCAACCAGATACTGACGGATTTTCTGCTCCGCGCCGCCACGGTAAAAAATGCCCGGGAAGCAGACAATCGCAGCACGACCTTTGGCAGAAAGATAGTTCAGCGCATGTAATACAAACGCAAAGTCAGCTTTGGATTTGGGGGCCAGAACGCCAGCCGGGGCAAAACGTTCATCGTTAATCAGCGTCGGGTCATCGCTGCCAATCCATTTCACCGAATACGGCGGGTTAGAAACGATGGCATCAAACGGTTTTTCATCTCTGAAGTGCGGCTCAGTCAGCGTATTGCCCAGCTTGATATCAAACTTGTCGTAGTTGATGTTGTGCAAAAACATGTTCATACGCGCCAGGTTATAGGTCGTATGGTTGATTTCCTGACCAAAAAAACCTTCTTCGATGATATGGTCATCAAACTGTTTTTTAGCCTGCAACAACAGCGAACCGGAACCTGCTGCCGGGTCGTAGATTTTGTTAACGTGGGTCTGGCCGTGCATTGCCAGTTGTGCAATCAGCTTAGAGACGTGCTGCGGTGTAAAGAACTCGCCGCCTGACTTACCAGCATTCGCCGCATAGTTAGAAATCAGGAACTCATAGGCATCGCCGAACAGGTCAATCTGATGTTCGTTAAAGTCGCCAAGCTTTAACCCTTCAACCCCTTTCAGAACCGCAGCCAGGCGGGCATTTTTATCCTTAACGGTGTTACCCAGGCGGTTACTGGTGGTATCGAAATCAGCAAACAAACCTTTGATGTCAGCTTCTGAAGGGTAACCGTAAGCAGAACTTTCGATAGCAACGAAGATACTGTTTAAATCTGCATTCAGTCTGTCATTGGTATTTGCTTTCGCAGCTACGTTGCAGAAAAGCTGACTTGGGTAGATGAAGTAGCCTTTAGTTTTGATGGCATCGTCTTTAATGTCATCAGTAATTACGCTGTCATCCAGTTTCGCATAACAGATACTGTCATCACCGGCTTCAATATAGCTGGAAAAATTTTCGCTGATAAAACGGTAGAAAAGCGCGCCCAGAACGTATTGCTTAAAGTCCCATCCATCGACCGAACCTCTGACATCGTTAGCAATTTGCCAGATTTGGCGATGAAGCTCCGCGCGCTGCTGAAGGCTGGTCATTTTTTATCCTTTGAATGTGTTTTTAACGTCGACTTTTGCCGGGATTTTACCGGAAGTTTTTTGGTTTTTCAGATTTGTATGACGGTGAGGAGGGGATTCAGTACCAGATTGTTAGTGCATCTTATTCAGCATTCACCGTTTGAGTCAGGAGGCTACTTTATATGCCCATCGCCCATCCGTAGGTGATCAGATAATTTATTGCGAGTCACCTTCCCGATTTTCAATCTCATTATTTACCCAATCTTTCACCAGTGGATAATCCGTTTGCTACTAACGGCGAGTGTATTTTTTTACGGATGAAAGATTATGCAAACAGAAGCTGAAGTCTTAACCGATCATAACGAACTAATTTGCTCGACCAGTATCGAGCGTATCGTCACAGGACGTGATAGTGCACTGAACCAGATAGCGACGTTAATCCAAAAACTTCATGATATCTCCAGTCTGACATCCAGTATTGGCGGTGATGTGGCTGCTGATCTTACCCAGCAATAGTGGACACGCGGCTAAGTGAGTAAACTCTCAGTCAGAGGTGACTCACATGACAAAAACAGTATCAACCAGTAAAAAACCCCGTAAACAGCATTCGCCTGAATTTCGCAGTGAA
>Ga0308167_1002212_pt1 | contig 18847 bp, 18 predicted proteins | sample PhyCR1_2_FD_202138 | JGI IMG/M metagenome (GOLD analysis project Ga0308167, IMG submission 202138) | Phyllosphere microbial communities from UC Gill Tract Community Farm, Albany, California, United States - DLSLRC.R1 | ecosystem: Host-associated > Plants > Phyllosphere > Unclassified | place... | reverse complement strand
TGCAGGAACTGGATTTCGTCGATCAGCAGGATGTCGATGTCGCGGTAGCGCTGCTGGAACTGGTTCGACCGGTTGTTCGCGATCGAGTTGATGAAGTCGTTCGTGAACTCCTCGCTGGACACGTACCGCACCCGGATCCCCGGGTAGAGGCTCTCGGCGTAGTGGCCGATCGCGTGCAGGAGGTGGGTCTTACCGAGGCCCGAGTCGCCGTAGATGAAGAGCGGGTTGTAGGCCTTTGCCGGCGCCTCGGCCACCGCGACCGCCGCCGCGTGGGCGAAGCGGTTCGACGAGCCGATGACGAAGTTGTCGAAGTTGTACTTGGGGTTGAGCCGGGACTCGGGGCGACCGCTGGTCCCCGGGGAGTCGATCTGGCTCGGGACGAACGGCGCCTCGATGTACTGGCGGGGGGCCGCACTCTGCTCGACGGCTTCCTGCACCGGCTCGGCGTACTCGGGGACGTTGCTCGTGACCTGCGTGTCGACCCGCGGCTCGGACGCCATGTCCGGGTTCACCGTGATGGCGAAGTTCGCGACCGTGTCGTCACCGATGCGGGAGACGGCCTCGGTGATCGGGATGCGGATCCGCTGCTCGAGCATGCCGCGGGTGAGGTCGTTCGGCACCTCGAGGTAGAGGGTGCCGGCGAGCACGCCCTTCGGCTCGACCAGGTTGAGGAAGCCGTGCAGCTGCGGGGTGATGCGGTCGTCCTCCGAGAGGAGTCCGAGGACGGATGACCAGAGGTCCTCGACGGGGTCGGCCGGCATCGTCATGTCGCGCTCGTCTCCTGATGTCGTGTCGTGCTCGTCGCTGGTGCTCGTCTGCACTGGGTGTCCACCGCCGCCGGACGGACCGGCGCAGCGTCGACCGCCGGATCGTTCCTGGCGGGTCGTCGTGAGTCCGGGTGGCATCGTCGACGTCCCGGACACGTGTCGTCCCGCATGGTGGTCCACAGGGTTGTCCACAGTCTTGTCCACGACCGGCGCGAGCCGCACGACGAGGAGAATTCCCCGTCGTACCGGGCCGCTGGCCGGTCGATCACCCCACTGTAAAGGACTCGAGCGCGTCGTACCGAACGCACGTTTTCCCCAATGTGGATAATGAACGTGCGCACCGCTCCCGCGGTCGGGTCGACGACGGCGTTTGACCTGCTCGCCCCTGTCACGTACCGTTAACCAGTTGACTGCGGCCGTTCGGTCGCGCCCATCTGCGTCGTTCGGCACCGAGCGACTACACATACGTGACGGCTCGCCGCGAGCAGCCGTGTGGAGAACATCATGAGCAAGCGCACCTTCCAGCCGAACAACCGCCGCCGCGCCAAGAAGCACGGCTTCCGCGCCCGCATGCGCACCCGTGCCGGCCGCGCCATCCTGGCCGCACGTCGCGCCAAGGGCCGCACCGAGCTCAGCGCCTGATCAGGCTCCCCGCCTGATCTCGTCCTCCGGTACCGACTCGTGTTGGCCCGCGCCAACCGGATCGTCCGAGGTGACGACTACCGGTCCGTCGTGCGTCGTGGTCGCAGAAGCGCCACGGCGCACGCCGTCGTATCGGTGGTCCGTCGCACCTCGGACGACCCGTCGAGCGGTACCGGTCCGACACGGTTCGGGTTCATCGTCGCGAAGACGGTGGGCAACGCCGTGATCCGGAACCTGGTCAGGCGTCGCCTCAAGGCGATCGCGCACGGGCTGCTCGCCGACATCCCCGTCGGCTACGACGTGGTGGTCCGCGCACTGCCAGCCGCTGCGCAGGCCGGATGGCCTACCCTGCTCGAAGACGTCTCGCGCTCCTGTGCGCGTGGTGTGGAGAAGGCAGCATGAACCGCAACCTGTGGACCCGGCTCGCCTGGGCCGTCGCGTTGCTCCCGCGCAACGTGTGCGTCATCGTGCTGCGCGCCTACCGTGCCGTGATCTCACCGCTCTACGGCAACGTCTGTCGGTACCACCCCTCGTGCTCCCGGTACGCGCTCGAGGCGATCCAGCAGTACGGCGTCGTCCGCGGATCCGCCATGGGTGCATGGCGCATCGCACGGTGCAACCCCTGGGCAGCCGGGGGCATCGACGACGTCCGTGCACGGCGTCGCCCCTACGACGTCAACCGGTTCGGGTTCGTGCTCGCACCGACCCAGCCGCAGCCGCAGCCCACGGGTGGTTCCACCCTGCCGGTCCTGCTCCCCCAGCGCACTCGAAAGGCGTGACAGTCCCCATGGACCTCGGATTCATCGGAACGATCCTCTGGCCGCTCAAGTGGGTGGTCTCGGCCATCCTCGTGGGCTTCCACTGGATCTTCGAGAGCATCGGCATGGACCCCGGAGCCGGCATCACCTGGGTGCTCTCCATCATCTTCCTGACCTTCGTGGTGCGCGCCGCGCTCATCCCGATCTTCGTGCGCCAGATCAAGTCGCAGCGCCGCATGCTCGAGGTGGCGCCGCAGCTCAAGAAGATCCAAGAGAAGTACAAGGGCAAGAAGGACCAGTTCTCGCGTGAGGCCATGAGCCGCGAGACCATGGCGCTGTACAAGGAGACTGGGACGAACCCGCTGAGCTCCTGCCTGCCGCTGCTGATCCAGATGCCGATCTTCTTCTCGCTGTACTCGGTGCTGCACGAGGCGCAGATCAACAAGACGGGCATCGGCCTGCTCACGAACGACCTCGCCGCGTCGTTCGGCAACGCATCGCTCTTCGGCGCTCCCCTGCACGAGACGTTCACGAACGCCTCCGGCTGGGAGGTCCGGGTCATCGCCGGCGTCATGATCGTCGTGATGACCGCCTCGCAGTTCATCACCCAGCTGCAGCTCGTCGCGAAGAACATGTCGCCGGAGACCAAGGAGTCTCCGATGTACCGCCAGCAGAAGATGATGCTGTACATCCTCCCGCTGGTCTTCGTCATCTCCGGTCTGTCGTTCCCCCTCGGCGTCATGTTCTACTGGCTCGCCTCGAACGTCTGGACGATGGCGCAGCAGTACTTCGTCATCCGCAGCATGCCGACCCCCGGCTCCGAGGCCGCACTCGCTCGTGAGGCACGTCTCGCGAAGAAGGCGCAGCGTCGCGGTGCGGCCACCCCGGTCCTCGCCGAGGCCGGCGCCGGGGCCGGTGCCGCCGAGATCGAGGCCGTCCGTGTGACGACCCAGCGACAGCAGCCGGTCGGCAAGAACCGTGCCAAGAAGAACGGGAAGAAGTAAGTGACCGAGCAGGACACCGCGGACGCCGTGGACACCACCGTCGACACCTCGACCGCGACCGTCGACGACGACGCCCGCGACGAAGCCGACATCGCGGCGGACTACATCGAGGAACTCCTCGACATCTGCGACCTCGACGGCGACATCGAGATCGAGGAGCGTGCCGGCCGCGTGTACCTGTCCGTCACGGACGAGGGCGACGCGCTCCGCGTGCTGTCGAAGCCGGACACCGTCTCGGCTCTGCAGGAGCTCACGCGCATCGCGGTCCAGGCCGAGACCGGCGAGTTCAGCAGGCTGATCCTCGACGTCGGCGGCTCGCGCGATGCCCGTGCGTCCGAACTGCAGCGGCTCGTCGACACCGCCATCGAGCGCATCGAGGCGGGTTCGACCACGGCTGCACTGCCCGCGATGTCGTCGTACGAGCGCAAGCTGGTCCACGACCTGGTTGCCGAGAAGGGCTTCCACTCGGAGTCCGAGGGTGAGGGTCGGGACCGCCACACGGTCGTCACCCGATGACCGAGACCGCGCCTCCCGTCCTCGAGACGGAGCCGGCTGCTGCTGCGACGCTCTTCGGCGATCGCCTCGACTTGGCGCGTTCCTTCACGAACGAGCTTGCTCGACGCGGTGAGGAGCTCGGCCTGATCGGCCCGCTCGAGCTGCCGCGCTTGTGGACGCGACATATCCTCAACTCTGCGGTGCTCGCTCCACTCCTGGAGGAACGGGGCCGGGTCGCCGACGTCGGTTCCGGTGCTGGACTCCCCGGCCTGGTGCTCGCGATCGCCCGGCCCGACGTGCACCTCACGCTCATCGAACCGATGGAACGGCGAGTGGAGTGGCTGACGTCAGAGGCCTCGCGCCTCGGCCTCGACAACGTCGAGGTCGTCCGTGCCCGTGCTGAGGACGTCGCCGACGACATCGTGGTCGACCAGGTGACTGCTCGGGCCGTCAGCGCGTTGTCGAAGCTGATCCCCCTGACCGTGCCCCTGGTTCGATCCGGTGGCCAGCTCATCCTGATGAAGGGCGCCCGCGTCGAGGACGAGATGGAGAAGGCCCGAAAGGTCATCCTCCGGAAGCGTCTCGCCGATGTCGAGGTGCTCGAGCTCGGAGTCGGTGTGGTCGAGGAGACCACGCGCGTCTTCCGGGCTACAGTTGACTGACGCTGCGGCTCGGGCCGGTTCGACCGGCCACCAGTGGCTCCGCGTTCCACGTGAAACACCGAACCGGGGAAGAGGCACTCGTTGAGTTCATCGACCGATTACGACGCGTCGACACCGCTCGCCCGTGAGATCGCTGATCTGAACCGTCGTCGCCGTGCGATCGCGACGCAGCAGTTCCCGCTGCCGCCGAAGACGCGTGTCTTCACGGTGTCGAACCAGAAGGGTGGCGTCGGCAAGACCACCACCACGGTCAACCTCGCCGCTGCGTTGGCGCACGGTGGAGCGCGCGTGCTGGTGATCGACCTCGACCCACAGGGCAACGCGTCCACGGCCCTCGGTGTCAACCACCAGGCCGAGGTCCCGAGCATCTACGACGTCATCGTCGACGAGGCACCGATCGCTGACACGGTCCAGCGCTCCCCCGAGTCGGACACACTCTGGTGCGTACCGGCCACGATCCACCTCGCCGGCGCCGAGATCGAACTGGTGTCGCTCGTTGCCCGCGAACAGCGCCTGCGAACCGCCTTGGACCAGTACCTCGAATCGCTGGACGAGCCGTACCACTACGTGTTCATCGACTGCCCGCCGTCGCTCGGGCTGCTCACGATCAACGCCTTCGTCGCAGCGCGCGAAGTCCTGATCCCGATCCAGTGCGAGTACTACGCGCTCGAAGGGTTGAGCCAGCTGCTCCGGAACATCGAGCTCATCGAGCGGCACCTGAACCCGAACCTCGCCGTGTCGACCATCCTCTTGACGATGTACGACAGCCGGACGAACCTCTCCAACCAGGTCGCAGCAGACGTGCGGGAGCACTTCGGCGAGCAGGTGCTCGAGGCCGTGATCCCCCGATCCGTCCGCGTCAGCGAAGCCCCGAGCTACGGGCAGAGCGTCGTTGCGTACGACGTCAACTCAACCGGCTCGCTCTCCTACCTGGAGGCGGCAGCCGAGATCGCAGCACGAGGAGCGCAGCACTGATGGCACCGAAGCGAACTGGACTCGGACGGGGCATCGGAGCCCTCATCCCGACGGCGTCGGAGCAGCAGGACCGCCCTGTCGACGTGTTCTTCCCGACCGGTGGATCGCCGGCGTCCGCGCCGCTCGTCGACGGTGGGACCGCAGAGGAGCTCGTCGCGGTTCCCGGCGCGCGTCTGGCGAACCTGAACCCCCTCGACGTCGTGCCGAACGCGCAGCAGCCGCGCAAGGAGTTCCGCGAAGAGGAACTGCAGGAACTCGTCCACTCGATCCGCGAGATCGGTGTCCTGCAGCCGATCGTCGTGCGCCCGATCGCCGGCGCCGCTGGGACGGAGCCGCAGTACGAGCTGATCATGGGTGAGCGCCGACTTCGCGCCACCAAGGAGCTCGGGCTGAGCACCATTCCGGCCATCGTCAAGGACACTCCCGACGATGCGATGCTCCGTGATGCCCTGCTCGAGAATCTCCATCGCGCGAACCTCAACCCGCTCGAAGAGGCTTCGGCGTACCAGCAGCTCCTTGCGGACTTCGGGATCACGCAGGAACAGCTCGCCCAGCGGATCGGCCGTTCGCGTCCGCAGATCACCAACACGATCCGTCTCCTGCGACTCCCCTCCCCCGTCCAGCGGCGTGTGGCAGCTGGTGTGCTCTCGGCCGGACACGCACGTGCGATCCTCGCTGCGCCCGACGCCGAGGCCATGGAGTACCTCGCAGAGAAGATCGTCAACGAGGACCTGTCCGTCCGGGCCGCCGAGTCGATCGCGCAGCAGCTCGCGGCGAAGACGCCGGTGAAGCCCAAGGCGGAGCCGTCCAAGCGGCAGGTGCACTTCAACGACCTGGCGGAGCGGCTCGGGGATCGGTTGAACACGCGGGTCAAGATCGCTGTCGGGGCGCGGAAGAGCTCGGTGACGATCGACTTCGCGAACGGGGATGACCTCAACCGGATCCTCGGGGAGCTCGGTATCGAGGACGTCGCGGGCTGACGTTCGGCCGCCTTCTGCCGCGGAGGTCTCTGTACGGCGCTGTACGGCCGCCTGCCGACTCGACGGCGTTGCCGGGCCCGCGGGTCTGACGGCGGGTCTACTGGGCCCTGAGTGAGCCTGCTGTGGCCTCTCGGGAACCCCGTTGTTCGCGGGCCTGATCGTGCAGGCAGCGTTTCACGTGGAACATCGAGTCGAAGCGCCGAGGGTGGTTCGTGTCGGCCAGCAGACGCCGTTCTGGCCGATCGTGGCGCCGTGCTTGCGCCCACCGGAGCCGTCAGACCGAGCGATCTCGCCCCTGCACGGAGCGGCCAGGAGCGGCCAGGCGTCGAGACCAACGGCTCGCGTGTCCCCGCCGTGGCGGTCATCCGGGCCATGCACTCGTGGTGGGGCAGTGGAGCGGCTGCCGCGCGTCTCGGATCCGACCTTGTGCCGAGCCGCACGTTCGCACGCGCACGGCCGGCGGGATACCTTCAGTCGGGAGGCCGGACGACCCGCACGATACGAGGAGGGGCTGATCCCAGGGGTACTTCCGTGACGACGGCTCGATCCGTGATGGGCAGGGCGCTCGGGCCGAACCGCTCCCCCGTCGGGCGATGAGGTGCGAACGACCTTCTCGGCGCTTGGCATGGAGCCTTCGGTCTGTGAACCGCTGGGAACAGCGTCTGTTCGAGTGCGATGAAGTGGGTGCGGGGGAACCGAAGGCACCGTCGACATCCTGCGTCACGGTCGCACGCAGGGAGCCGCGCCCGTCCGGGCATGCATGTGAGAGAGGGCTAAAATCCGGGCTGGCGCGCTCTGTGTGTGGCCCCGGCGGCGAATGTGGCCTGCGGTGAGGTCCGCACCTCTGGGCGCGGCGTCTCGGGACTGTTCAAGCTTGCAAGGCGTGGCGAGTGTTCCACGTGGAACGGGTGAACTACGCCGGCGCTTTCACGTGTAACACTTGCAGGACATGGAGGATGTTCCACGTCGAACGGGTGAACTAGGCCAGAGGTTTCACGTGGAACACGGCACGAAGCTTCCATAGGCCGACGGCAGCGAACAGCGGCTTCAGCAGGATCATCTCTCCGAACCGGTAGTCATCGGCAGCCGCGAGCCGCCCGGCAAGCTCCGGCTGCTGACGCCCGAGATAGACACGCGCCTTCTCAGCGTGCAGTCCGTTCGATGCGAAGGCGACCCAGTCAGCGGACTCGATCCACGGCAGCGCATTGCGCACGTTTTCCCACGTCGAGCGACTTTCCAACTCAGTCGCGATCGTACCGTCCCACCCGAGAGAGCTCTCGATGTAGTCGCGGAGGAGCACAGCCTCCGCGACCGTCCCGCGCACCGCTCCCCCACTGCAGAGGATCTGAACGGAGGCGCCGGCCGCGCGAGCCGAACGTGCTGTGCGGACAGCGATCCGGGCGCGCCACCGATTCACGACGTTGATGCGACGACCCCGATTGCCGAACCCGAGGACGACGACGAGCCCCGCGGAACCCTCCGTCGGTCGTGGAAGCTGTCCAGCCCGACGCGCAGCCCGGCAGTGCACGGCTTCGCCTGCGGCCAGCGTCACGAGGCCCAAGGCCGCCAGGACGGCGAGGGATGTTCCACGTGGAACGTGTCGGCACCCCACGATCGCGGTGTCAGGCCCGGTGGTCGCGGATCGCCTGCTCCGCGAGCTCGGCGTAGGTCCACCCCAGGTCGAAGCCCGACGCGGAGAGGGCCTGCGGCACGAGAGAGGTCTCGGTGAGCCCGGGAAGGACGTTCGCCTCGAGGAACCAGGGCGTCCCAGCGGCGTCGACGATGAGGTCAACGCGCGAGATGTGCCGCAGACCGAGGGCCTCGTGGGCTGCCACGGCGGCGGCGGACGCAGCAGCCGCGAACTCCTCGGACAGGCGGGCCGGCGTGTAGAAGGTGGTCTCGCCAGCGTTGTACCGAGCCTCGAACCCGTAGATGCCGTTGCGGGGGACGATCTCGACCGCGGAGAGCGCCACCGGACCGTCGCCGGTGTCGATGATGCCGACCGCGACCTCGGTCCCACGGATGAGCTGCTCGACCACGACGTCGTCGCAGTACGTGTACGCGGTGACCATCGCGCGCGGCAGGTCGTTCACGTCGTCGACGAGGGTGACGCCCTGGGCGCTCCCGCCTCGGGCAGGCTTGACGGCGAGTGGGACCGGGTGCTCGACAGCGATGCTCTCGAGGACGCCGACCGCGCCGAGCTCCCGGAAGACGTCGTGCGAGAGCGTGACCGAGCGAGGGGTCCGGACGCCCGCCCGCGCGACCAGCGCCGAAGCGGTGGGCTTGTCCCATGCCAGCCGGGCCGACGTCGAACGTGAGCCGACGAACGGGATGTCCAGCGCCTCCAGGATGCCCCGCAGGGCGCCGTCCTCACCGGAGGCGCCGTGCAGAGCCGGCCACACGACGTCCGGGCGGCTCTCCCGCAGGGTCGGCAGCAACGATGCGTCTGCGTCGCGGAGGTCCACCTGCCAGCCGTACCCGGTCAGCGAGTCGGCCACACGGCGACCGGAGCGCAGGGAGACGTCACGCTCGTGCGAGATCCCTCCCGCGACGACGACGACGTGACGGCGGGTGAGCTCGGCCATGCTGATGGACCTCCGGTACTGCAGGTGGAACGGTGAAAAAGGCTGATCAGGAGATGTTCGGCGGCGGAGCGCTCACCGACGATGCCGGTCGGACGACCGCGTTGGGCCGCGTCGCAGACCCGAAGGTCTCGACCAGCTCGAGCTCGTCGTTGACGACGTTCGCGAGCCGCTTCACGCCGACGCGGATCTGCTCCGGCGTCGGGTAGCAGAACGACAGGCGGATGTGACCGCCGCCGCGGCCGTCGGCGTAGAAGGCCGTCCCCGGGGTGTAGGCGACGAGCTCCTTGACCGCCCGCGGCAGCATCCCCTTGGAGTCCAGCGACTCGGGCAGGGTCAGCCAGACGAAGAAGCCACCGTTCGGCTTCGTCCAGGACAGGTCCGGCAGGAACTCCCCCAGCGCGGACAGCATGGCGTCACGACGCTCGGCGTAGAGGCCCCGGAAGGTGTCGACCTGGCCCTTCCAGTCCGCGGCGTCGAGGTAGGCGTTCACGACGTACTGGCCGAAGGAGTTCGGCGCGAGGACGGCCGACTCGTTGGCGAGGACGAGCTTCTCGCGGATGGCGTGGGGTGCGAGTGCCCAGCCGACGCGGAACCCCGGCGCGAGCGTCTTGGAGAACGAGCCGAGGTAGACCACGCCCTCCTCGTCGATCGATCGGATCGCCTGCGGCGCCGGCTCGTCGAACCAGAGGAGGCCGTAGGGGTTGTCCTCGAGCACGAGGATGTTGTTCGACCGGCAGATGTCGAGGATCTCGATGCGACGCTCGCGGCTGAGGGTCACACCGGCGGGGTTGTGGAAGTTCGGGATCGTGTAGAGGAACTTGATCCGCTTGCCCTGGGTCCGCAGGTTCGCGATCGCTTCGCGCAGCGCTTCGGGGACGAGACCGTTCTCGTCGGTGGTGACGTGCACGGTCTCGGCCTGGTACGACCGGAAGACCCCGATCGCGCCGACGTAGGACGGCGATTCGGCGAGGACGACGTCACCCGGGTCGATGAAGAGTCGGGTGACGAGGTCCAGCGCGTGCTGCGACCCGGTGGTGACGACGACGTCCTCGGCGCTGGCACGGATGCCCTCGAGGCTCATCACGTCGACGATGTGCTCGCGCAGGGACCGCAGCCCCTGTCCTCCGCCGTACTGGAGCGCCATGGCGGCGTCCTCGGCCATCACACGGTCGAGGGAGCCCGTGACGAGCTCACGCGGCAGCGCGGAGACGTACGGCATGCCGCCGGCGAGCGAGACCACCTCGGGCCGCGACGCGACGGCGAACAGGGCTCGGACCTCGGAGGCGCTCAGCCCGGCGGTGCGCTGGGCGTAGGAGTCGTACCAGGGGTCGAGGCTGTTGCCGTTCGTCATCTTGGCTCCGTTCCAGCGGGACCTGCCCGCCACTCACATTCCCGCCACACTACGACATCGACCCCGGAAACCCGGGCCCCGCGACGGGGCCGATCCTGAACCAGTGGCCCGGGGGACGCGAGCGGCCCCGCACCCGGTGGGGTGCGGGGCCGCTCGGTGGGGCAGGTGCCTACGCGAGGAACTCTGCGAGGTCGGCCTCGAGCGCCGGCTTCGGCTTCGCGCCGATGACGGTCTTGACGACCTCGCCGCCCTTGAAGACCTTCATCGCCGGGATCGACGTGATCTGGTAGTTCATGGCCGACTGGGGGTTGTCGTCCACGTTGAGCTTCACGATCTCGATCTTGCCGGCGTGCTCTTCGGCGATCTGGTCGAGGATCGGCGAGACCGCGCGACACGGGCCGCACCACTCGGCCCAGAAGTCGACGAGGATCGTCTTGTCGGACTTGAGGACCTCGTCCGAGAAGGTGGCGTCGGTGACTGCCTTGGCGTTGGACATGTGTGCTCCTTCGAGAAGTCGATCAGTGGGTGCAACGCCCGGGGCGCTGCGGTATTCCGTGGATCAGGCGTGGGCGGCTTCGACGTCGACCGTGACGGGCGACTCCGGGGTCACGCCCTCGGCGGGGCCGGTCAGCGCGTCGTCGAGTTCGGCGAGGTACTTCTCCGCGTCGAGCGCCGCGACGGTGCCGGAGCCGGCAGCCGTGATGGCCTGGCGGTAGGTCGGGTCGATGACGTCACCGGCGGCGAACACGCCGGGCAGGTTCGTCTTCGAGGAGCGACCCTGGACCGCGATCGTGCCCTCGGGGGCGATGTCGATCTGCCCGTGGATCAGGTGCGTGCGCGGGTCGTTGCCGATCGCGATGAAGAGACCGTCGAGGGCCAGCTCGCTCTCGGTGCCGTCCACCGTGTCGCGCAGCGTGACGCCGGTCACCGCGGAGTCACCCGTGATGCCGGTGACCTCCTTGTTCCACGCGAACTCGATCTTCGGGTCGTTCATCGCCCGGTCCTGCATGATCTTCGACGCGCGCAGGGTGTCCTTGCGGTGGATGACCGTCACCTTGTCGGCGAAGCGGGTGAGGAACGTGGCCTCTTCCATCGCGGAGTCGCCACCGCCGACGACGGCGATGTTCTTCTGGCGGAAGAAGAAGCCGTCGCAGGTCGCGCACCAGCTGACGCCGTGGCCGGACAGCCGCTCTTCGTCGGCGAGGCCGAGGTGGCGGTACGCCGAACCGGTCGCGTAGATGACCGCGAGGGCCTCGTACGTCTCGCCGGAGCCGACCGTGACCGTCTTGACGTCACCGGTGAGGTCGACCGACACGGCGTCGTCGTACAGGACCTCGGCGCCGAACTTCTCGGCCTGTTCCTGCATCTTGATCATGAGGTCCGGGCCCTGGATCCCCTCGGGGAAGCCCGGGAAGTTCTCGACCTCGGTCGTCTTCGTGAGCTCGCCGCCGGTCTCGACGCTGGAGGCGACGATCAGGGGCTTGAGCTCCGCGCGTGCCGCGTAGATGCCGGCGGTGAACCCGGCCGGGCCGGAACCGATGATGATGAGCTGGCGCATGCCTCGCTGCCCTTCCGTAGATAGCTGACCGGGTCAACACATGCTACCGGCGTGGCATTCCGCATCACCCGGGAGCGCGTCAGCGACCGAGCCGCTTCCGCAGGATGTCGACGGCGCCCCTGATCTCGCCGTTCTTCGCGACGACGAGCGCCCCGAAGTAGACGAGCACCATCACGGCGCCGGTGAGGGCGATGGTGATCAGTGCGCCGGAGACGTCGGACATCGCGAACCCGTCGGCCGAGAAGCCGCCGAAGAAGTTGACGACGACGAGCCCCACGACGCCGGAGATGAGCGCGGCGATGACGAACTGCACGTGCGACCGGGTGACGATCGGCCCCTCGATGCCGTTCAGACGCTTGCGGACGAGGACGAGCGCGATGATCGTCTGCACGGTCCCCGCGGCGGTCGTGCACACCGCGATCGAGACGCCGATCACGTTGCCGGGGAAGGTCGCGACGGCGAGGGCGCCGATGACGAACAGCACCGACTGGACGCACTGCATCAGGAACGGCGTCCGGTGGTCGTGCAGGGCCCAGAACACCCGCTGGATGATGAAGAGCATGCTGAACAGCACGAGACCCGGCATGTAGGCCCACAGGACCTCGGCCATCGCCTGGGTGTGGTCGAACCGGTTCTCCCAGATCCGGGCGAACGGCATCGCGAGCACGATGAGCGCGACGCTCGCGAACACGGTGAACAGGCCGACGATCCGCAGCGAGAGCGAGAGGTTCCGGCGCACTGCTCCGAGGTCGCCGCGTTCGGCGTCGTGGCTCATCCGCGTGAAGTACGCCGTCGCGATGGAGACCGCGATGATCGAGTGCGGGAGCATGAACAGCAGCCACGTCGTGCCGAGGGTGGCGATGCCGGCGCCCCCGGCGAGCGATGCGACGCGGGACTGCACGATGCCGGCGAGCTGCGTCACGAGGATCATCGCGAAGAGCCACCCGGCGGCCGTCCCGGTGGAGCGCAGCCCCACCCCGCGCCAGCGGAAGTCCGGTCGGAAGGTCAGTCCGGCACGCCGCCAGAAGAACGGCAGGAAGGCGGCCTGCGCGAACACGCCCAGTGACGCGCTGCCGGCGAGGACGGCGATCTTGATCGCCGTCCACCCCTCGGTGGAGGAGTTGACGTCGCGACCGCCGAACAGCGCGATGAAGACGATCAGTCCCGCGATCGCGATGACGTTGTTGAGCAGCGGCGCCCAGGTGAAGGGCCCGAACACCTGCTTCGCGTTCAGGACCTCGCCGAGGAGCGAGTACATCGCGTAGAAGAGGATCTGCGGCAGGCACCAGAACGCGAACGCGACGGCCAGGTCCGTCTGGGCGGGCGTGAAGCCCTTGCTGTCGCCGGACGCCTGCTGGCTGTACACCCACACGAGGAACGGCGCCAGGATCGTCGCGACGACGGCGATGACGACGAACACCGACCCGCCGAGCGTCACGATCTTGTTGACGTAGGCCACGCCGCCGTCGGTGTGCTGCTTCATGGAGCGGACGATCTGCGGGATGAGCACGGCGGACAGCAGGCCGCCGGCGATGAGCGCGTAGATGTTGTTCGGCAGCTGGTTCGAGATGCCGAAGGCGTTCGCGGCGTCGGAGCCGGTGTTGCCGATCGCGAAGGCGAGGACGAAGGTCTTCGCGAAGCCGAGGATGCGCGACAGCATGGTGCCGGCAGCGAGCATCGCACTGGCACGGCCGAGACTGCGCTCGGCGGCCGGCTCCGCGTCGACGGACGGCTCGGGCTGGGTGGCGCTGATGGTCGGCTCCTCGGGGTCGGCTGTCGGTGCGTCGCGCACCGCGGTGTCGGACTGGAGGAACGGTGCCCGCCCGTCGTGCGGCGATGCGGCGGGCACGGGGTCCCCACCGACCACCGGCTGGACCTCGAGCAGCCGGTTCGGGTCCTCGTCGTCGTCATCGTCGACGTCGCCGTTCCGGCGACGGCGACGCTTCCGGATGCTCCGGAAGATGCCGAACCCGAAGATCGCGACGAGCGCCACTGCCGCGGCCGCGGTGATCACGGTCTCCCACTGCGCCTGGACGTTCAGCTCGACGGTGGCCGGGGTCGCGATCTTCACCCCGGTCGGACTCGTGAGGGAGAGGGTCAGGTTGACCTTGCCGTTCGCGACCGACTGGACCGGCACCGTCGTGCGGGTGGAGGAGTCCGGCTGGATCTTCACCTCGATGTCGTTCCGCACCACCCGCAGGGCGGAGTTGGACGGCTGCACGGACAACAGCACCGTGACCGGGAAGTCGGAGCGGTTCCGGATGGAGATCGGCAGCGAGGACCGGTCGCCGAGCAGGGTGAGGCTGCTCGAGTCGGGGATGCTGATCTGCGAGGTCTTGCCCGCCCAGTTCGCGACCTGGGCGTCGACGGCGGTCGCGAGGCCGTCCGTGTCGGTGCGCCAGGCGTTCGAGGCCAGGGCGAGCAGCCGGAGTCGGGCGGGCGCGGTCAGGTCGGTCGGGGTGTCCAGCGCGGACGCGAACCCGGCGAGGTCCTGTTCGCCGGCCACCAGCCGCTGCAGCTGGTCGATGCGGGCGTCGCCGTTCGTCCCGGCGGACAGCGTGAGGGAGCCGGCCGTGGCGGAGGCCGCGGTGGAGAGGTCCGCCGGGGCGACCCAGGCGGTGTCCTCGAGCGCGTCGAGGGCCTGGCTCAGCCGCGCGGAGTTCGTCGGCCAGTCGCGACCGAGGGTCAGCAGGATCGGTGCCTCGGCGGTGCCCGCCCGGGCGGAGGTCGCGAGCGTCGCGGTGAGCTCGGACATGGCCGTCGACCACTCCTGCTGGCTCGACGCGGTCGCGGCGGTGCGGAGCAGGGCGGACATCGACTGGTCGGACACGAGCACGTGCTGCCCGGCGATCTGCTCGGACGCGGCGATCGTCGTGTCCGCGCCGGCCGACGTGTTGCCGCTCGACACGATCGTCGTCTTCGAGCCGGCCTTCGCGAGCGCCGGCAGGTCGGCCGCGGTGACGGTGCCGTCCGACGGCCAGGCGATCCCGTCCATCGAGTAGGGGAAGTCGAGCAGGGAATCGGTGGTGGGCAGCGTGGCGGGTGCCTCGTCGTCCGTCCCGGGGTCGGCGGTGGCGTCGTCGGTCGGTGACGTCGAGGCGGAGGGGCCGGCCGTCGGGCTCTGCGGGTCCGACGTCGGGGTCGGGGTCGGGGTGGACGCGCCGGGGAAGTTCTGCTGCTTGATCTCCTGGTCGAGGGAGATCGGCGAGAGGACCCCGTCGGCTCCCGCTTGCCGGAGACCGGTGACGTCGGCGTCGGCGTACGGGAGCGCGAAGGTCTCGTTGCGGAGTGACTCGAGCCGGTCCAGCCACGCGGTCGCCGACGACGGTGCGTTCTCACCGAGGATCCGGATGGACGCGATGATCCGCGGGTCGATCGCGACGGCGACGTTGTGGTCCTCGGCGGCGTCGAGCTGCTGGGTGAGCGTGCCGTCGACGGCGGTCGCTGAGGCCAGGACGCCGGCCGTCAGGACGCCCTGGTTCGTCGCCGGGACGGTGATGGGCATCGCGACCGAGACGCTCACCGGCGTCTGGTCCGTCTCGGGGTACCAGGTGATCGCGGACCGCGCCACGGCGTAGGTGTCACCGGCCGTGTACTCGGCGGCGATGCGTCGGGCACCGAACGACGAGTACCCGCCGAGGGCGACGTTGCCCGAGACGATCTTCACCGAGCCGAGCGTGACGGATCGGTGTGCCGGGACCGCCGGGACGTCCACGGAGTCCATCGGGGCGCCGAGGTAACCGGTCGTGCTGGTGTCGGCGAGCCAGTCGGAGAGGACGTCGCGCGTGCTCACGGAGCGGAAGATGTCGAGCTCCGCGGTGCCGGCGGGGACGTCCGCGTCGGTGTCGTTCGTGACCGTGACGGAGAGCTCGAGGTCCTCGTCGCGCTGGACGATCCCGCGGTTCGCCGGCGCGATCGTGATCGTCGTCCGGCCCTGCTCGGCAGCCGCCGGGTGTGCGGCGTGCGTCGTGGTCGTGGAGGCCGTCGTGGCGAGTGCACCGTCGGCCGCAGCGGGCGCGACGACGAGGCCGAGCGCGACGAGGGCCGACGCGGCGGCGGCGAGCGTGGTGCGGAAGATCTGCATGCGGGAGGGGCCACGGGGTCGGTTCGGGCCGTCCACGAGTGTATGAGGCCCGACCATGAACGCTCCCGTGCGCGCGCACGTTGTGGAGAACTCAGGCCTGCGATCTGGGAGGATGAGGACCGTCATGCAGTCCGTTGCCCAGGCCGTCGAGCGACTCGACGCACTCGCCGCCACCGAGCCCGTCGCCATCCTCGCTCGGGCCTTCGCCGACGCCGGACACGAACTGGCCCTCGTCGGCGGGCCCGTCCGCGACGCCTTCCTCGGGCGAGCGGTCACCGACCTCGACTTCACCACCGACGCCCGTCCGGACGACATCCTGCGGATCGTCGGACCGATCGCGAGCAACACCTGGGACGTCGGTCGGCAGTTCGGCACCATCGCCGCGCGGGTGGCCGGCGAGCAGGTCGAGATCACCACGTACCGCAGCGACGTCTACGACGGCGAGACCCGCAAGCCCGAGGTCGCGTTCGGCGACACCATCGAGGACGACCTGCTCCGCCGAGACTTCACCGTCAACGCGATGGCGCTCCGGTTGCCCGCACGGGAGCTCGTCGACGTGCACGGCGGCGTCGAGGACCTCCTCGCCGAGCGCCTGCACACGCCCCAGGCCGCCCGGGTCTCCTTCCGCGACGACCCCCTGCGGATGATGCGCGCCGCCCGGTTCACCGCGCAGCTCGGCTTCACGGTCTCGGACGAGGTGCGCGAGGCCATGACGGACCTGGTCGACTCGATCGACATCGTCTCCGCCGAGCGGGTCCGCGACGAACTGGTCAAGCTCCTGAACACGGACGAACCGGTGGACGGCGTGCGTCTGCTCGTCGACACGGGGCTGGCCGAGCGGTTCCTCCCCGAACTGCCGGCGATGCGGCTCGAGATCGACGAGCACCACCACCACAAGGACGTCTACGAGCACTCCCTCACGGTCCTGACGCAGGCGATCGGCTACGAGGCCGAGCGGCACCCCGGCGACGCCCCCGACACCGTGCTCCGACTCGCCGCGCTCCTGCACGACATCGGGAAGCCGGCGACCCGCAAGCTCGAGCCCGGCGGCGCCGTGAGCTTCCACCACCACGACCTCGTCGGCTCGAAGCTCGCGAAGAAGCGGCTCCGTGCCCTGCGCTTCGACAACGACACCATCGCCGCCGTCAGCCGCCTGATCGAGCTGCACCTCCGCTTCTTCGGCTACACGGACGGCGCGTGGACCGACTCCGCCGTCCGTCGCTACGTCCGGGACGCCGGCGACCAGCTCGAACGCCTGCACGAGCTCACCCGCTCCGACGTCACCACCCGGAACCGCCGCAAGGCCGACCGGCTCGCCTTCGCGTACGACGACCTCGAGGACCGGATCCGGGAACTCTCCGAGCAGGAGAAGCTCGACTCGATCCGGCCGGACCTCTCCGGTGACGACATCATGCGCATCCTCGACATCCCGCCGGGGCGTGCCGTGGGCGAGGCCTACCGCTTCCTCCTCGAGGTGCGGATGGACGAGGGCCCCCTCGGGCCCGACGTTGCCGAAGCGCGCCTGCGCGACTGGTGGGCCGCCCGCGACGCGACCGCCTGACGGACGCGATCGGTTCTGCACAGCCGGTGGCGCGCCTCCAGGCCGTCCGCTAAGCTTGCCGGGTTGTCCGCACGCACTCTGCGTGGCAGGACACATGCATCAACCCTCCTGCCCCGAGAACTGCTCGGGGCCGCTGAGACCAGAGGAGGTGGGTTCCGCATGCACCAGTACGAACTGATGGCGATCCTCGACCCCGAGATCGACGAGCGCACTGTCGCTCCCAGCCTGGACAAGTTCCTCGCTGTGATCCGCAACGACGGTGGCACCGTCGACAACGTGGACGTCTGGGGCCGTCGTCGTCTCGCCTACGAGATCGCGAAGAAGTCCGAGGGCATCTACGCCGTCGTGGACTTCACGTCCACCCCCGAGGCCGCCAAGGAGCTGGACCGTCAGCTCGGCCTCTCCGAGGCCGTGCTCCGCACGAAGGTCCTCCGCGCCGAAGAGGGCATCGCGCAGGTCGCCGCCCAGAAGCAGCGCGACGAGGCCCGCGCGGCCCGCAAGGCCGCCAACGCAACCGCGACCGCGAGCGCCGAGTAACCCGTGGCCGGCGAAACCGTCATCACGGTGGTGGGCAACCTCACCGCGGACCCGGAGCTGCGGTACACGCAGAACGGGCTCGCCGTGGCGAACTTCACCATCGCGTCGACTCCTCGCACGTTCGACCGTCAGGCGAACGAGTGGAAGGACGGCGACGCGCTGTTCCTCCGTGCGAGCGTCTGGCGCGAGTTCGCCGAGCACGTGGCGGGCTCGCTGACGAAGGGCTCGCGCGTCATCGCGCAGGGTCGTCTCCGTCAGCGCTCGTACCAGGACCGTGAGGGCCAGCAGCGCACGAGCATCGAGCTCGAGGTCGACGAGATCGGCCCGTCGCTCCGCTACGCGACCGCGCAGATCACCCGTGCTGCGGGTGGTTCCGGCGGCGGTCGTGGCCAGGTCGGTGGCGGCAACGCCCCGGCGGGCAACGGCGGCAACGGCGGCGGCTGGAACAACAACGGCGGCGGTCAGTCGGACGCGCCCTGGTCCCCCCAGGGTGGCCAGCAGGGCGGCAACGCACAGTCGAACGACGTGTGGAGCACCCCGGGCGGCACGTACGACGACGAGACCCCGTTCTGATCCTCCGCGGTTCAACGGACACAACTTCCACTTCTTAAGGACAAACAATGGCTGGAAAGAGCACCGGCGATCGCCGGAAGCCTCGCGGTAAGGGCGGCAAGAACGCCGCTCCCGCGAAGTCGATCAAGGTCGGCGTCATCGACTACAAGGACGTCGCGACCCTTCGCAAGTTCATCTCGGAGCGTGGCAAGATCCGCGCCCGTCGCATCACCGGCGTCTCCGTCCAGGAGCAGCGCCTCATCGCCCGTGCCGTGAAGAACGCCCGTGAGATGGCGCTCCTCCCCTACGCCGGCTCCGGCCGCTGATCGGAGGTCG